>ENA-OPCM01001992-OPCM01001992.1-human-gut-metagenome-genome-assembly--contig:-NODE-1992-length-12387-cov-2.394745_pt1 | contig 12387 bp, 10 predicted proteins | sample MGYA00241252_ERZ501484 | MGnify/ENA primary metagenome ERZ501484 (study PRJEB25962, sample SAMEA2042583) | human gut metagenome | biome: human gut; feature: human-associated habitat; material: faeces...
AGTACTCGATTCTATCCTCGTACCGATATACAAGCCATTAAACAAAAGTATGGTTGTGGCAACCGCTTCATGATTGTGGGGGTAAGTTCTCATTGGAGCGCATCAAAGGGATTATATGATTATTATAAACTGAGGGAATTATTGCCGGCCGATCAGTTCGTGGTCGTTTTGGTGGGGATAACCTCTGAGCAGAAAAACAATATACCCGATGGTATCATCGGGGTAGAGCGAACAGAGAATCTTGATGAACTGGCTCTTATTTATTCGGCGGCAGATGTGGTGACGAGTTTGTCGTACCAAGAGACTTTCGGACTTACTATTGTGGAAGGGTTCGCTTGTGGTACACCGGCGGTGGTCTATGACAATACGGCGTTGCCTGAATTGGTAGACTCTGATACGGGCTTAGTTGTAGAAACCGGAAATATGGAGCGACTGGCCGAGGCGATAAGACAGGTTTGTAAGACGGGTAAATCGTTTTATTCGCAGGCGTGTCGGGAAGTGGCGCAAACCCAGTATGATAAATTTTGCCAGTATGAGAAATATGTCGAATTATATGAACAGGCGCTTGTTTCGAAAAAGGTATGATTGAGACGATCGTTATTGGTTTAATATGTGTGTGTTTGGCCTATTTGGGGCGTTACAGACGATTGAGCTGGGGCTTTGGCGCAGCGATGACCATATTATTCGTTTTCCTTGCGATACGCTATGAATGGGGAAACGACTATCGTCAATACATAGACAAATTTACAGTATATAATTCGATCGATGAATTTAATTATTCAGATCCTAACGAACGATGGGAAGACGGTTGGATATTCTTGTATCGGATATTCAAACCATTCGGTTTTTTTTCATTAGTCATTGTCCTTACTGCATTTGAAATATCTGTTTATTATTGGTTTATCAAGAAATATATACCGAAAGAATGGTATTGGTTCGCTGTATTTATTTATGTGTTTAATCCTAATTTCATGCTTACGCAATCGTCTATGATGCGTCAGACTTTGGCTATGTGCATAGTTTTGTTGTCCATTCCTTATATTTATAAAAAGAAGGTCATCATTGCAGCGTTATTTATTTTATTTGCCTCTTTGTTCCACAGTAGCGCCAAAATATTGTTACCGATAGTTTTTCTTGGATTTGTGAATTGGAGAATGGGTAAGAAGGGGGTGATTATTGGCGTTGTTCTCTTTTTTGCTATTCTGTTGTTCAAGAATATTGTTACATCTATAATTGAAAATACTCTTTCTGTAACGGGTTTGGGAAAATATACTTACTATCTGGAAGAAGGGAAAGAAGAATCGAAATTAGAGTCGGGAATAGGCTTTGTTTATCAGATTATCATCATGAGTATGATATTGTATTATGAAAAAAGACAAGATCGAAAGGACGGATTGATTTTCAAAATAACCGCCCTTTCTTTTCTTTTCGTTCCGTTAGGTTTTATCGCTCAACTTATTGCTCGGATAGGTATGTATTTGCAAGTGTCAATGATCGCAACTTATCCACTGATGATTCGTACGATCAATAATAGAATCGTACGGGCAGGAACATTGTTTATAATTATGTTTTTCACTATTTATGACTTTTTCTCATTTTTCAATTCCGAAATTTGGAGAGATTCGTTCATAGAATATCATACTATTTTTGAATCTTTTATTTGGCGATGACAGATATGAATATATTATTTGTTGCATCTGTGGTTCATGAAAAATTATTGATTGAAATATTGAAAACACAGCCTCGATATTATGGAATACAAGGCCAGTATTTCATGCGGTTGATGTTATTGGGATTAAAGGCTAATGGTGTAAAAGTAAATGTGTTATCTAACAATTTAGCATATCGTTATTGGCATTCAAAAAGAGGGGAACGACATTGTGTCTTGGAAGAGGGAATAGGATATAACTATTTTTTTAGGAAGCAAAGGGGAGGGTATTTACATTTATTGTTAAGGATTATACGGTTTATAAAATTATGGAAAAATAAATTAGGGAAGGATAATTCGGCTATTCTATGTGATGGGCTTAATTTTACTTTATTGCTTTCTTGTTTTTTATGTAAAATATTTTTTAATATCAGGGTTACGGTTTTTGTAACAGATATGCCTCGTTATTTGTCGATGGGATTTCTTTCTCGAATAAAATCTAGTTTGCAAGAATATATTATACGTCAAATGGATGCATTTGTGACATTGACTAATTACATGGATGCTGATTTGAATCCTAATCATAAACCAAGTGTTGTGATAGAGGGTATAGTTGATGTGAGAGCAAAGTGTGAATCCAATAAGGGGAGGAGAAGGGAAAAGGTCTGTATGTATAGTGGCTCTATTCATAAAATTTATGGGATTAAAAAATTGTTGGATAGTTTCTTGGCAATGAATAATACCGATTATATATTGGAGATATATGGAGATGGCGATTATAGAGCAGAATTGGTCGAATTAGCAGCAAAACATGATCGTATAATTTATAAAGGATTAGTCTCTCGTGACGTAATTGTGGCTCGTCAGAAACAGGTTGCATTATTGATTAATCCACGACCGAGTTCGTATGAATATACTCAATATTCTTTTCCTTCGAAAATAATGGAATATATGTTGTCAGGAACTCCAGTATTGACGACGAAACTTCCCGGAATTCCAGCTGAATATGATAAATATTTGTATTATTTCGAAGACGAATCAATTGAGGCTATGGCTAATAAAATGTCCGAAGTACTTTCAATGGATTATACCGAATGTTTAAGGAAAGCAAGTGAGGCTCAGAGTTATGTCATGAATGAAAAGAATAATTTTCTTCAGATGAAAAAACTATTATCTATTTTATGAATGGTTGCTCTATGAATATTGGATTTTATTTTTTTGATAAAGGATTGAGCGGGGTTGATTGTTCCCGTCCGGACTTAGGAAATCCGGGAGTGGGGGGAACTCAATATTGCTTTTTACTTTTGATTTATTATATACTCCGTTTTGACCCGAAATCGTATAGGGTAAGAGTTTATTGTTCATCTGACTGTTTTTTCCCACAAGGTGTAGAGAAGGTTCTTGTTGAAGATATTTTTGAGGGTTTGACCGAATCAAAAAGACGAGGTGATGATTTTATTATCATTAAGGATAATAAGGATCAACAATTGGCTCGATTTATCGATAAACTACGGCACCGCATTGTTATTTGGGGGCATAATTTTTATTTTGGGGATTATGCCGATTGGGTTGCTAAGAGCCCGTCTGTTATTGCAAATGTTTTTGTAGGTAGGCAGCAGTATGATAGATATATAGATCACCCCATTTGTGATAAATCTTTGTTTATATATAATATGGTTCCCGATGTGGTAGGGGAAAAAAAGCGGGATAATGACGGTAAAACGGTTGTTTATTTGGGAGCATTGATTCCAGAAAAGGGATTTTTGATATTAGCCAAAATGTGGAAGTACATTTTGAAAAAGGTTCCAATGGCACGATTACAGGTGATAGGAGGTGGAAATCTTTATTCTAGAAATTGCTCTTTGGGAAGAATGGGAATAGCGGATAAATCGTTTGAAGAAGAGTTTTTCCCGTATTTGTCGGAAGAAGGAGAACTATTGCCATCTGTCACGTTTCAAGGAATCTTAGGGGGTGAAAAATACGAAGTTTTTTTGTCGTCGTCAGTTGGAGTAGTTAATCCGTCAGCTCGCACAGAGACCTTTGGAATGGGTGCAATTGAGATGAATTGTGCGGGGTTACCGGTTGTTACATTGGGAAAAAATGGTTATCCCGATACAATAGAAAATGAAGTTACAGGATACTTATGTCATTCATACAAGGAAATTGCAGATAAAATTGTGTTCTTATTGACTCACGATGAGGTTAATGAACGATTGGGAATTCAAGCAAAAGAGCAGGTGAGCCGATTTTCTCCAAAAAATATTATGCCTTTGTGGTTTAATTTGTTTGAACAAATAGCGCAAAATAAATTAATAATAACATATCGACGTCCTGACAGTCATTTTTTCAATAACATTAAATTCGTGAGAATCCTATTGCGGTTTTTGCGTAAAAACTGTCGTTTGTCATTTCTCCCCCCGTTGATAAAAATAGAAACAGTGATATATACCTATTTAAAAAAATAATGAAAAAATGAAAGTGGCGTTGATTCTCGCTACAAATGTAGAAAAATCTCCTTATATACAATATTATATAGATGTATATAAGGAAAAGAATATTGATGTCGAAGTCATTTTGTTGAATAGGGATAAACGTGTATTGAATGAGGAGTTCCCCTATAAGATACATTCTTGTGATATTATAGCGAAGGAGACAGCCTCTTGTGTTCGTAAAATTTATGATTATTTTCGCTATTCTCGGTTCGTAAGACGGATATTGAAACAATCTGATTATAGTCAGATTGTAGTATTTACCATCGCTAATGCGGTATTCCTGTCTTACTATTTATTAAGTTATTATAAAAAGAAGTATATATTTGATATACGTGATTATTCTCCGTTGGTTAAATATACCGTTCCCATAATTAGGCGTTTATTAAATAATTCAGCATTGAATTGTTTTTCTTCACCGGGGTTTAGGTCGTGGTTACCTGCATGTGATTACGTAATATGTCATAATGCAAGACGTAAATCTCTTGATGAGGACATAGTGAATGCCCGAGATATCGATGTGGAAAATGTTAAAGTGTTGACTATCGGACAACTTAGAAATTTTATTACGAATAAAATGCTAATGGATCATTTGGGGAATAAATCTCGAATAATGATTCAATTTTCGGGTATGGGTATTGCATATGATTTATTGAAAAAGTACGAGGTGAAAAAGATATATAATAATGTGAAATTTACGGGTTATTATCCGAAAAAGGAAGAATTTTCTATCGTTGATGGCTGTGATTTTATGAACATAATTTTGCCTGATGATACGTTGAGCCGTTATTTGATAAGTAATAGATTTTATTTGTCTTTGTTGAGAAGAAAACCGATGATTGTTTCGTCGGGTGGTATTCAGGCTGAATATGTGAAAGAATATGATTTGGGAATTATTGTTTCCTCTGAAGATGATATATATAGTAAAATAATGATCTATGCCAGATCATTTGACCCGATTCAATTTCAAAAAAATTGTGATCGATTTTTAGAAATGGTAAGATCGGATATGCAGATATTTAGCAGAAGCGTTTTTTATAGTTTAAATTAATAATCATGTCTATTTTTAAAGATAAGATATTGCTTATTACCGGAGGAACAGGATCCTTTGGCAATGCTGTGTTAAAGCGGTTTTTGGATAGCGATGTCGGTGAAATACGCATATTTAGCCGTGATGAGAAAAAACAAGACGATATGCGGCATCGATTACAGAACCCGAAGGTTAAGTTTTATATCGGTGACGTGCGGGATAAACGTAGTGTGGATAGCGCTATGAGTGGGGTCGATTATGTGTTTTCGGCAGCTGCCTTGAAACAGGTCCCTTCATGTGAATTTTTTCCTATGCAGGCTGTACGTACGAATGTATTTGGCACGGAGAACGTATTGGATTCGGCCGTGGAGCATGGTGTGAAAAATGTTGTCGTATTGTCTACCGATAAAGCGGCCTATCCCATCAATGCTATGGGAATAAGTAAGGCCATGATGGAAAAAGTGGCGATTGCCAAAGGACGCCAGTTGGGTGATTCTGCGACAACGACAATTTGTTGTACTCGTTATGGAAATGTGATGGCGAGTCGGGGATCTGTGATTCCGCTATGGATCGAGCAGATGAAAAACAATGCGGTAATAACGATCACGGATCCCAACATGACACGGTTTATGATGACGCTCGATGATGCTGTCGACTTGGTAGTTTATGCGTTTGAGCATGGCCGTAATGGCGATTTATTCGTACAGAAGGCTCCGGCGGCTACACTGGTTACTTTGGCGACTGCGTTGAAAGAATTGTATGGCAAAGATACTCCCGTGAAAATTATCGGTACACGGCATGGGGAGAAGCTCTATGAAACTTTGGTTACTCGCGAGGAGATGGCGAGGGCAGAGGATATGGATAATTATTATCGTATTCCATGCGATAGTCGAGATTTGAATTACGATAAATTTTTTGTCGAAGGTAGTGAGGTAGTCTCTCAAATAGAAGACTATCATTCGCACAATACTCACAGGCTCGATGTAGAAGAAATGAAACAGTTATTGCTGAAGCTCGATATCGTACGGGAAGATTTGAATCTCAATTAGTGGACAGAATTATGATAAAAGTAGGCATTACCGGGCAGTCTGGGTTTGTCGGTACTCATTTATATAATGCGTTGGGACTTTATCCCGAAGAATTTGAGAGAGTTCCATTCGAAGATGATTATTTTGCCGATGTGGAACGGCTGAATACGTTTGTAGAGAGTTGTGATGTTATTGTACATTTGGCGGCGGTAAACCGTCATACTGATGCGCATGTTTTGTACGAGACGAATATGCGATTGGTAAAACAGCTAATCGAGACTATGGAAGCGACAAATTCTCGTCCTTATGTCTTATTCTCGTCGAGTATACAGGAGGAACGGGATAATGAGTATGGCCGTAGTAAGAGTGATGGCCGTAAATTGTTGGAAGAATGGGCTGTGCGTAATGGGACATCTTTTACAGGAATGGTAGTTCCCAATGTTTTCGGTCCGTTTGGGAAGCCTAATTATAATTCGTTCATAGCCACGTTCGGGTATAAATTGACTCACGGCGACTCCCCCACGGTATTACAAGACAATGAGGTAAATTTGATTTATGTGGGTAGTTTATGCCGTCATATTTGTGATAAAATAAGGGAAATGGGAGGTCGCACCGTACCCTCGCTTGTCGAGCGGGACGATGTAGCCTGCGATTTCGAGATGAAGGTGAGTGAAGTTCTCGGTTTGTTTGAAAATTTCAAAAAATTGTATTTCGAGCAGGGAATTATTCCTCCTTTGAATAATATCCATGAAATGAATTTGTTTAATACATTTCGTAGCTATATTGATATGGAAAGCTATTTCCCGGTGAAATTGGTTCAACATACCGATGTACGAGGTAGTTTCGTCGAGACCGTAAAAATCGGGGTGGGTGGCCAAGTGAGTTTTTCTACCACCGTTCCTGGTGTTACAAGGGGAAATCATTATCACACTCGCAAGATGGAGCGGTTTGTAGTGATTAAGGGAAAAGCGAGAATTCAGCTCCGGAAGGTTGGAACAGACGAAGTACTGGATTATTATCTTAACGGGGAAGAACCGGCTTATGTGGATATGCCGGTGTGGTACACACATAATATATCGAATATCGGCGATGAGATTTTATATGCTCAGTTTTGGATAAACGAATGGTATGATCCTACCGATAGCGATACTTATTTCGAACCGGTAGTGAAAGACGAGTGAAAAAATCAAAATATAGATTTATGAAGCGATTGAAAGTCCTTTCGGTAGTAGGGACAAGACCCGAAATAATCAGATTGTCATGTGTATTGCAAAAGTTAGATGCCAGTCCCGCCATAGAGCACGTATTGGTACACACAGGACAAAATTACGATTATGAATTAAACGAAATGTTTTTTCAGGATTTAGGTCTACGGAAACCTGATTATTTTTTGAATGCGGCAGGTAATAATGCGACGACGACTGCCGGACAGATATTGATTAATATAGATCCGGTTCTTGAAGAAGTTCGTCCGGATGCATTTCTTGTACTGGGCGACACGAATTCTTGCTTGTGTACGATAGCGGCTAAGAAACGTCATATCCCTATTTTCCATATGGAGGCCGGAAATCGCTGTTTCGACCAGCGTGTTCCCGAAGAGAGTAATCGTAAGATTGTCGACCATATATCGGATATTAATTTGCCGTACAGCTCTATTGCCCGTGAATATTTGTTGAGCGAGGGAATCCCTTCCGATCGGGTTGTCAAAACCGGAAGCCCCATGTATGAGGTGCTGAACAGGTATTTGCCTCAGATAAATGCCTCGTCTATTTTAGAGAATCTGGGATTGGAGAAGGGCAAATACTTTGTCGTGTCGGCCCATCGGGAAGAGAATATATCGAGCGAACGCAACTTCGGGAATTTGGTTAAGATTTTGAACGACATAGCTCAAACGTATGGTTTTCCCGTGATTGTGTCGACACACCCCCGTACCCGCAAGAAAATAGAAATCGATAGTGTTGAATTTCACCCACTTATACGGTTGATGAAACCGATGGGTTTTAGCGATTATAATAAATTGCAAATTAATGCCAAAACGGTAATCTCGGATAGCGGAACCATCAGCGAGGAGTCGTCTATTCTTAATTTTAAGGCTCTGAATATACGTGAAGCTCACGAGCGTCCCGAGGCGATGGAGGAAGCTTCAGTGATGATGGTAGGGCTTAATCCCGAACGGGTGATGCAGGGTTTGTCCGAATTGCAGAATCAGAATCTCGAAACTCGTAATTTTCGTCCGGTCGCAGACTACTCTATACCGAATGTTAGCGATAAAGTCGTGCGAATTATTCTTTCTTATACCGATTATGTCAAAAGAGTCATCTGGGGTGAAAGGTAAACGATGCTTGTTTTTGACCAATTATTTTTATCCCGAAGTTTTTCGAGGTAACGATATCGCTTTTGAAATGGTAAAACGAGGATATGAAGTTACTGTAATTACATGTATTCCCAATTATCCTCAGGGCCATTTTTACGAGGGATACGGATTGCGGAGCAGGCGGAGAGAAGTCGTCAATGGGGTAAATGTCATTCGTGTGCCGGTGATTCCTCGTGGAGACGGTAGGGCGATAAGAATGGTGCTCAATTATTTATCGAGTTTATTATTTTCTTGTATATACACATTAAGTATCGTTTGTCGTAAGAGATTCGACTTTATTTTTGTACAGGAATTGTCCCCGGCGTTTATCGGTATACCGGCAGTGCTTGCGAAAAAAATACGACGAATTCCTATTTATTTCTGGTTACTTGATGTTTGGCCAGAAAGTTTGGCTGCCGGAGGTATAACTAATAAATATATCGTTAAAATAGTTGATCGTATCATGCGTTACATTTACCGGCATTGTCGCAAAATTTTCATAGCGGCATCGGGCGTGAGGACATTGTTACAGCAACGAGGGGTAAAAAATGATTGTATAGAAGATTTACCCAATTGGGGAGAAGATGAACTTCGAAAATGTACTGTTGATGACGATGAACTGCCACATTTGCCAGATGGTTTTAAAATTATGTTTGCCGGAAATTTAGGTGAGGCGCAAAATCTTGAAAATGTGATGAGTGTAGCCGAACGTTTGAAAAACAATAAACATATACAGTGGATTTTTATCGGTGACGGGCGAAAGAAAAAATGGGTTATGTCGTTCGTTCAAAGTCGGGAGATGGGTGATACTGTACATTTTTATGACCGTTATCCCATTGAATATATGCCGGCATTTTTCAGAAAAGCCGATATTATGTTGCTTCCTCTTTGTGACAATAGCGCATTCAATGTGACGTTACCAGCGAAGATACAGGCTTATATGCTCAGTTCTAAACCTATTTTAGTCATGGCGAATGGTGAAGTACAAACGGTTGTAAAGAATGCTCGTTGCGGATATTATACAGGTGCAGATTCTATTGACAAGATGGTTCGTTTAGTCCTTTCCATTTCGAATTATTCAAATCAAGAATTGGAAGAAAAGGGTAGAAACGGATATAATTATTACCAGCGGCATTTTAAGAAAGAAAAATGTATGAACAATTTATTCGAAATTATTGAGAAGGGAGAACGAAGTAATGTCTGAGATATTAATAGATCATGTTTTACTCGATAGGGTGACAAAGGCTGCAAAGGAAAGTCTTAGATTGCGTATGAATTATAACTTTCACGAATCGTTGTCGTCTCCTTCGCAACGTCTGCTTAATGCCCTTGAACCGGGAACCGTTTTACCGATACATCGTCATAGGCATACGGCCGAAACTTATGTATTGTTGCGAGGGCGTATGAGAGTTCTCTTTTACGATGACGACAAGAAGGAAATTAATCGCTATGAACTCGACCCGGCGGAGGGTACTTATGGGGTAAACATACCCCGGGGACAATGGCATACAATTGAGGTGTTATGTGCTGGTACTGTTATTTTTGAGGTGAAAGATGGTCCGTATATACCTATTGCTCCTAATGATATGTTAGAATAGACGGTCTAATTTTTAGAAAGGGAAACAAAAAGCCAACTTCAAAAGTTGGCTTTTTGTTTAATAAAGTATTTTGATTTTTAGTTTATAAAATATTGTGTATTAAATAGTTGTTTTGTATTTCTGCTAATGATTCGATGTGAGCGTAAAATTTTTAGAGTTTGATATTAGAAAAATTTTAACAGTTGGGTACATATTTATCTTTATGAAAATAACTATCTTCGCTAAATAAGACCAATGATATTTATAAATAGAGATTGTACAATTATAGTGTTGTGATTCGAAAGGATAGTTTTTATAGAGCAGCATGAAGGATTGAAAATACAGATTAAGAGGAGGCTGTAATTTGGTTATACTATGAATGAGGAGGAACTTGTATATCAATTAAAACAGGAATCTCAAGATGCATTTAATAGAATATATAATATGTATTCGGCTCGGTTATATGCATATTGTATGCAGTATGTTAAGTCGAGAGAAGATACCGAAGAAATTGTACAAGATGTATTTATTAAATTATGGATAAATAGACATAGTATTATACATGGCGAGCACCTCAGCGCTTTTATTTTTAAAATAGCAAAGAATCAGATTATCAATAGGTATAAATCACGAATTAATTCATATGTTTTTGAAGAATATGTGAATTATTATAATGAAGAACAATGTTCTGTGAGCGATACTTCAGCTATTGTGGAATATGACGATTTCTGTAAATCTCTGAAAAAGGCTATGAAAAATTTGTCTAGTACTCAGAGGGAAGTGATTGAGTGTGTCAAATTAAACCAGATGTCTGTTAAAGAGACGGCTGTAAAACTTAGACTTAAAGAACAAACCGTAAAGAATGCTCTTTCAGCCGGATTGAAGGTTTTAAAGGAAATATTGAAGAAAAGTCTTGTTTTAATTCTTTCCTTTGTGTTAAAATAATTGAAATATTGATATAAAAAGACGTTTTTGTTGTCTTTACATAAACAGAGCGAGTTATATGGATTATTTAGAAGAAAAGTATAAAAGAAATTGTCTGACTCCGAAAGAATTGGAGGAACTTCAAAGGAAGGTAAGAGAAATGTCGGACGGGCAACTCGAAGATCGGTTATTTAAAGGCTGGCAAGAGGATATACTAGATGATAGTTCCGTTTCTGCTGAACGTTTAGCTATACTAAAACGCAAAGTAGATAAAAGCATTTTTCCAAAATATCGTACTAAAATGTTGATATCGTGGGGACGAATAGCAGCTGCAATCCTACTTCCAATCTTTGTTTTTGCTACATTTTATTTTTATCAAGAAACGCGTTCTTTGTCAAGTGGGGACGTTTTATTTTCTACATTTGCGGAAGAACATGCTAACTTGACTTTGCCAGACGGGACTAAGGTGACGATGAATTCGAATAGTTCCTTGACATATTCTCCCAAAGATTTTAATCGAGATGAGCGATGTGTGGATTTTAATGGAGAAGCCTATTTTAATGTAGCTAAAAATAAATCGGTTCCATTTGTTATTACTACAAAGGATTTAACCGTAAGAGTATTGGGGACTAAATTCAATTTACATGCATATGCTGGAAATGAAACTATGGAGGTTACATTGGAAGAGGGAGAGATATTAGTATCATCTCGAAAGGAAGAGAAGAAGTTGTTACCTAACCAAAAGGCTGTATTGAATTGTCAAGACGGTAGTATATTAGTATTAGAAGAGAAGAGGCCGGAGGATGCATCTGTATGGAAAAATAACGAACTAGTTTTTATTGACGAACAGTTGGAGAATGTAATAGTAGCTCTTGAAGAAAATTATAATATTAGTATTCATATAAAGGGGTTAAATATAGACAGTGATTTGTTTACTGGAAAAGTGCCTTCTAACGATTTGCTTAATGCATTGGAAATATTGAAATATTCTTATCACATGGATTATCGTGTCGATGCGAAAGATATTTATTTTTTCAGCGATAAGAAAATGACAATGAGTGTTGAAAAGCATGATATTATAATGTAAAAAGCAGGAGAATAAGAAATGGACGTAGTAGCTTTAGGGGAATTGCTGATTGACTTTACAGAAAATGGTATTAGTAGCCAGGGAAACCCATTGTTTGAGGCAAATCCGGGAGGGGCACCATGCAATGTTCTGGCAATGTTAACGAAGTTGGGACACAAAACGGCTTTTATTGGAAAAGTAGGAAATGATTTTTTTGGAAAGCAATTGGAAGATGCAATTAAAGAAATTGGAATCAATGTGACCGGTCTGAG
>ENA-OPCM01002017-OPCM01002017.1-human-gut-metagenome-genome-assembly--contig:-NODE-2017-length-12275-cov-1.978969_pt1 | contig 12275 bp, 6 predicted proteins | sample MGYA00241252_ERZ501484 | MGnify/ENA primary metagenome ERZ501484 (study PRJEB25962, sample SAMEA2042583) | human gut metagenome | biome: human gut; feature: human-associated habitat; material: faeces...
TGCCGGAGGAGGCTTACGGAATGCCGGATCCGAACGCAATTTTTACCGTTGCGATCGCACAGCTTCCGGGAGCAGAGGAAGTAGAGGTCGGACAGCAGGTTTATCTGCAGAACCAGTACGGCCAGCCGTTCCCGGTAAAAGTTACCGCAAAAGACGAGACCAATATCACGTTTGATGCCAACCATGAGATGGCTGGAAAAGAGCTGAATTTTGAGATTGAGCTGGTTGAAGTGAAATAAAAAAATGCATAAAAAAGAGTGTCAGGACGAAGGAGCCAGGCACTCTTTTTTGATGCGCAGAAAAATCAACGATTCCCATTTCCGATTTCCGTTATTTTTTGTAAAAGTAAACAAAAAATGACCAAAATTCATTTTTTGCCATTTCAAATATTGACTAATAGTCATTTAAGTTGTAAGATGTGGTACTAGAAAAACAAGTTAAAAATGAATCAGAGGAGATGAATGAAAATGGTTAAAGTTGGCAAATGGATTGCCAAGCACAGGATTCTGATGCTGATCATTGGATTTCTGCTGATTATTCCGTCAGTCATCGGAATGGCAGCAACGAAAGTAAACTATGATCTGCTCAGCTATCTGCCGGAGCATCTGGAAACTGTAAAAGGACAGGACATTCTGGTAGATGAATACGGCATGGGTGCGTTCTCCATGGTTGTCGTGGAAAACATGGAAATGAAGGACGTACAGAAACTCGAAGAAAAATTCGAGCAGGTAAACCACGTAAAAGAAGTTTTATGGTATGACGATGTGGCAGACATCAGCGTGCCGGTTGAGATGATCCCGGAAAAACTCCGGAAAGCATTCTACAATGGGGATGCAACCATGATGCTCGTTCTGTTCGACAATACGACTTCTTCCGATGACTCCATGGAGGCAATCGAGGATCTTCGTAAAATTGCGAACGAGCAGTGCTTCATCGGCGGTATGACCGGTGTTGTTACCGATATCAAAAACGTAGCATTAAAAGAGCTGCCGGTTTACGTTGTCATCGCCGCAGTTTTGAGCCTCGTTGTCATCGAGCTGACATCGACTTCCTTCGTTGTTCCGATCCTGTTCCTGTTAAGTATCGGACTTGCAATCCTTTACAACCTGGGAAGCAACGTGTTCCTTGGTGAGACTTCCTACATCACAAAAGCGCTGACCGCCGTGCTGCAGCTTGGTGTTACGATGGACTACTCCATCTTCCTGCTGAACAGCTTCGAGGAGAATAAAAAGCGTTTCCCGGATGACAAAGAGCGTGCGATGGGCCATGCAATCGCCAACACGTTCAAATCCGTAGCCGGAAGCTCCGTTACCACCGTAGCCGGTTTCCTGGCACTGTGTGTTATGACCTTTGCCCTTGGCCGCGACCTTGGTATCGTTATGGCAAAAGGCGTTCTGATCGGCGTTGTCTGCTGTGTCACCGTCCTGCCGGCCATGGTTCTGGTATTTGACAAGGCAATTGAGAAAACGAGACACAAACCGCTGGTAAAAAGCCTAGATAAACCGTCCGCCTTTATCACCAAACATTATAAAGTATGGGTTGTGATCTTCCTGGTTCTGCTGTTCCCGTCGATCTACGGAAACAATCATACCCAGATTTATTACAACATCGCACGTTCCCTTCCATCTACCCTGGACTGTAACGTGGCAAACGATGAAGTAAAAGCGCAGTTCAACGTCAGCACCATGCACATCGTCATGATGGACCGCGATATGGACTCCAAACAGAAAAAGAAAATGATGGATGAGATCGGCAAGGTAAAAGGTGTCAAATCAACCATCAGCATGGGCTCCCTGCTCGGCCCGACCATTCCGGAATCCATGATCCCGGAAAATCTCCGAAGCATGCTGCAGAGCGATGAGTATGAGCTTGCATTTGTGAGCTCTGAATATGAGTCCGCAACAGATGAAGTAAACGAACAGGTCAAAGCGATTGACAAAATCGTAAAATCCTACGATAAAAATGGAATGGTCATCGGTGAAGCACCGTTGATGAAAGACCTGCAGGATGTTACCGATGCTGACCTTGTCAACGTAAACGTGCTTTCCATTGGTGCAATCTTTATCATCATTCTGCTGATCTTCAAATCGATTTCTCTGCCGATTATTCTGGTAGCAGTCATCGAGTTTGCAATTATGCTGAATATGGCAATCCCGTATTATCAGGGAACCAGCCTTCCATTCGTGGCCAGCATCGTAATCGGAGCGATTCAGCTCGGTGCAACCGTGGACTACGCGATCCTGATGACAACCCGTTATCAGAAAGAGCGCCAGAATGGAAAAGACAAGAAGGAAGCTATCAGTATTGCCCATAAGACCAGTATGCCGTCCATCATCAGCAGTGGTCTGAGCTTCTTTGCCGCAACCTTCGGTGTGGCCTGCTACTCTCAGGTTGAGATGATCGGTTCCATCTGTACTCTGCTTGCACGGGGCGCGATCATCAGTATGGTCGTTGTTATCCTGATTCTGCCGGCAATGTTTATGATTTTCGATAAACTGATCTGTAAGACATCGATTGGATTTTTAAAGAAGAAAACAAAATAAAGTATGACAAATCCCCTGTACCGGAAGTAGCTGGTGCGGGGGAATTTTTTGCTTTGCGTTCAAATTTCTGATGTGACGGATAAGATTCTGCCACGGATTGAAGACTGGCAGAACCGGCCACTGGACGAGGTCTATCCTATTCTCTACATCGATGCAATCCATTATTCTGTAAGGGATAATGGCGTGATCCGAAAGCTTGCTGCTTATAGTAACTCATTAACTAACGTACCTTGAAAATTTCATATAAGACAACAAATATTTCATATTATTAGTGTTTTCCATTAACATACATTCAGATTCTTTGTTACTTTTTTAGCTGTTTGCTGAAAGTAAGGCGCACTGATCCAGACTGTCCAGATAGGCTGACAGTTTTTTAAAATTCAATGCCGCAAGTTTAATTCCGAACCGAAGCTTTGTGGCTAAAAGTCCTCTGACCGGCATTGCCCTGTCTGCTTGATATAGCTGCAGCTTTTCGGGGCATTTCCGGCAGGACAGCTGATAACCCTGTCCCTTCTTCTGTGAATAAGAAATTATTCATTCTTAGCAAAAAACATAGGATCACCTCACAAATAATCTGAGATCATTATACCATTTCCTGACATAAATTTATTGTTTTATATGAAATTTTCAAGGTTCGCACGGGTGTACCTTTTTTTACAAAAATGATTAGTCAATATTTCTAAATTTAAAGGTTAATTTTCCTATATCTTCCAATATACTATCCATGATATCTTTCAGATAAGCAAAAACGCGCGTGAAAATCTAAAATAATCTTGGAGAGTTATTGCAATGAGAGACAAATAATAGAGGTATTGTAAAATCTCAAATGTTTGGCCTTATAGTAGGACTTTCTAAGAATATAGGGAGGAATAACATGAAAATGAAGAAAATTTTAGCTCTGCTTATGGTAGCAGCACTCTGCGTTGGAACAGTGGCAGGATGTGGCTCCAAGGATACGGAAAGCAGTAAGAGCGAAAGCAGCAAGAATGAAAACAGCGAGAGCAGTACTGGGGACAGTAAGGATGATTTGTCACCTATAACTTTTAAGTACTACAATGCAGACGGAAAAAATGGTAACTGGGAAAATCCTGTTGCTCAGGCGATTACTGAAGCCACAGGTGTGACTTTGGATATTTCCTATCCGGTAGCCAGTACAGGTGATCCTTCCGAGGATATATCTTTGATGATTGCTGAGGACGAATATCCAGATATGATTTATGCTAAGCAAAGTGTAAACAGTCTGTATGAGGCAGGTGCACTTATTGATATGACAGATCTGATCGAGGAATATGGTCCAAATATTAAAAAAATGTACGGCGATGAGTTTGAAAAGCTGAAATGGGGTTCTGGAGATGAAGGAATATATCAGCTTTCTTATGCTGGTGTAGGATACCAGACTTTGGTAACCGGAGGAAACTGCCAGATACAGTACGCAGCTCTTAAGGAAAATAATTATGAATATCCTAAGACTCTGGAGGAGTATGAAGCCCTGATCAAGCAGTACCTGGCAGCACATCCTAAAACCGATGATGGTCTGGATACCATTGGTATTTCCATGAGTGCTGCTGACTGGCACTGGCTCATTACACTCAGTAATCCCGCTGGATTTATTGCTGATGGTGCACCGGATAACGGTTCCTGGCTTGTTGATGATAACTATAACTGCATTTACAAGCATGTGAGTGATAAAGAAAAAGAATATTTCAGATGGCTGAGTCGTATGTATGATGAGGGAATTCTGGATCCAAACTTTGCAACACAGACAGATGACGATTACATTGCAAAGCTTGCCAGCGGACGTGTTGTAGCTATTACTGATGCATTTTGGCATTATGCACAGGCGGAAGCAACATTGAAAGCAGAAGGAAAACTGGATAAAACATATTGTCCGCTTCCTGTGACAATTGATGCTGAGACGAAGGCACCCACACTGATGTATCAGGGTCTTCAGGTTGGATACGGAATGGCAATCACAAAGAGCTGTGAGGATCCGGTTCGTGCAATTAAATTCCTTGATTATCTTTGCTCCGATGAGGGTGCAGTACTTTACAAATGGGGTGTTGAAGGAGAAAACTATTTTGTAGATGAGAATGGAATGAGATATCGTACGGAAGAAGAGATTGCAAAAGCAAGTTCTGATCCGGATTACGGAAAAAATACTGGTATTGGCAATTATACGGGATTTCCGATTTATGGAGACGGTGCAGTGGATGAAAATGGTAATCCTTACACACCTGTTACGAGAGAATCTGTAATTGCAGAGTATAACGAGGAGCAGAAGGCAGCTTGTGAAGCATGGAATGTAGAGATGCTGACCGATATCTTCCCGCAGCCAGATGAATTCGAAACACCGCCGTATTCCCCACTTTGGGCATATGCGACACCGCAGGAGATTACGAGCAATGTGGAAATTCTGAATGAGATTGCATGGCCGGGACTGATTAAGTGCGTAACAGAAAGTGTAGATAATTTTGATGCAAACTGGGATAAGCTGATTGCGGATTATGAGGCTAATGGATTGGAAGAAACAGAACAGATGATGACAGATTTCCTGGCAGAAAAAATTTCATAAACAAAAATATGGAAACTGATAAAGGGAATTGATTCGTAAGGAGTCAGGTTCTTTTCATAAATGGATAAGAGGGGAATAGAAGAGTGATAAAACGACTCCTTTTTGGGATTCATCACTGTCTATGGAAGAACGTCTCGACTGACGGCTGGCAGAGATGACGCTGGAAGCAGTGCTTGAGATAACGAATACCGGAACTATGGTTTCTGATGAAGTGGTGCAAATATACGGTATTGCACCTGCATGCAGTTTAGTATTCCGGTTGAGGAACTTCGTTTTTATGATGTCATCAGCCAGTCTCTGATGGTTGAAGAAGGATGCTATATCATCGGTGCGGGAACATCGAGTGCCAATATCCTTATAAAAACAGAAATTCAGATACCGGGAAAAAAAACAGGGCAACGTGATTCCTCTTCAAAGGATACCTGATAAGACATTTACATTGAGTGTACGTATGCGGGGGGATGCAAAGATTACATATCTTCGGATACAATAGTTTTTTAGTGAGTCTTAAATGAAAGGCAGGGAAAAAATATGAAAAGTAATACGATATATCCGCCGATGTCCGAACGTGAGATCAGTGGTGCTGCAATATCGAGAGAAGCGGCGACGCAGGGAATGGTACTTTTAAAAAACATAAATGGGGTTCTTCCGTTAAAGGGCAGGGGAAAGATTGCCTTGTTTGGAAACGGAGCTGCCAGAACAATCCGCGGCGGAACGGGATCGGGAGATCCTTTTAACGGCGGTCTTTCCGGCGGTGGTGATCAGGATGTGGATCAGTCTCTGCGTTATCATATTAATATTCTGAATGCTATGGAAACAGAAGGTTTTGAGATTGTGAACCGGGAACAGCAGATGGCGTGGGCCAGATGCTATGATCTGGCCAAAAGAGAGATGAAGGACCAGGTCATGAGTGTTTTTGCGTTTCCGGAGGAACCGCTGACAACAGAAAAACTGGAAGAATATGCAAAAGAAACAGAAACTGCTATTTGTGTCATTTCGAGAAATTCCGGTGAGGGAAATGATCGTTTCATGAAAAAAGAAGTATCCATTGGGGATAAAAAGTATGAAATTGGAGATTACAGGCTTTCTGCAGTGGAGATGGATAATCTTAAAAAGCTGCGGTCAGCTTTTTCTTCATTGATACTGGTGCTGAATGTTCCGGGCTCCATATCGGTGCAGGATCTGGAGGCGGCTTGTGCGGATGCTATTCTTCTCATGGGGCAGGCAGGACAGGAGGGAGGAGCCGCCGTTACCGATATTCTCACAGGTAAGGCAACACCGTCAGGAAAGCTGACCGCAACCTGGGCAAAAAAATATGAAGATTATCCTACGGCAGGCAATTTCCTTCAGGATTTTAATAAGGCAGTATATACGGAAGGAATTTATGTAGGTTATCGTTACTTTGATACATTTAATGTTGAGCCGGGTTATCCTTTTGGTTATGGACTCTCCTATACGACATTTGCACTGGGAAATCTGGAGGCATCGCTGGATGAGGATACACTGGTTCTTGGCGTAACAGTAGAAAATACAGGAGCGTTTGCCGGACGTGAAGTTGTGCAGGTATATGTTTCTGCACCGGTATCGGAGATGGATATGCCGGAACAGGAGCTGAAAGGTTTCCAAAAAACGATGTTACTGGCACCGGGCGAAAAGGAAGATATCAAAATCCGCATACCGCTGCGTAATCTTGCATCTTATAGTGAAAATGCAGGAGGTTATATTCTGTCAAAAGGAGATTATGGAGTGCGTATCGGTACTTCTTCCAGAGATACAAAACCGGTGTGCAAGATTCGGCTGGAACAAACTGCTTTGACAGAACAGGTATTGGTGGAGCTTCCGTTAACGGAAACTTTGGAGGAAAAGAAGGGGTTAACTGACCGAAAGGATGAAACTATATGGAAGGATGTACCGGTTCTTCTGGCTGCGCAGATACCGGAAACGCTGGATTCGCGTTCAGCCTATAGCGATGAAAAGGTGGTTACATATGCGACAGATACCAGCTATCAGCCGGTTATGCCTTACGAAACAGTACGGTATGTGGAAAAGAAAGAATGGAAGCTGAATGATGTGGCTTCGGGCAGAGTGTCAATGGAAGAATTTGCCGCACAGCTTGATGCTGCACAATTGGCGGATCTTTGCTGTGGTACAGGCTGGGGTGTGCAGGATGAGAACAATCCTGTGATTGGAGCCAGTTCGGAATCTGTACCTGGAGCGGCAGGGGAAACAACACACGCACTGGAAAGTTATGGTGTTTCTTCTATTGTATTGGCAGACGGTCCGGGCGGTGTGCGTATCACACAGCAGTTTGAGGCAACCGATCTGGAATCGGGGGAAAAGAGGCAGGTATACCATTACTGTACGGCATGGCCGGTGGGTACGCTTCTTGCTCAGTCTTTTGATCCGGAAATTTTGGAACAGGTAGGATGCGGAATGGCAGCAGATATGCAGGCAATGCGGATTGATTTGCTTCTGGGACCAGGAATGAATATTCAGCGTGATCCTATGTGCGGACGAAATTTTGAATATTTTTCTGAAGATCCTCTCATATCTGGAAAGATGGCGTCAGCAATGGTACGCGGTCTTCAGAGCCTGCCAGGAGGAGGTGGATGCATTAAGCATTATGCAGCTAATAATCAGGAGACGAATCGGAATGCTGTGGATTCTGTGATTGGTCAGCGGGCACTGAGGGAGATTTATCTGGAACCCTATAAAATTGCTATTCAGGAATCTCAGCCGTTGTCTATCATGAGTTCCTACAATCTGATCAACGGTGTTCCTACAGCAGATAGTTATGACTTATGTACGGATCTTGCCCGCGGAGAATGGGGATTTGAAGGTCTGATCATGACTGATTGGAACGGAGGCAGCAGTACACCCTGGAAATCCATGCATGCCGGAAATGATTTGATTATGCCGGGAGGAAAAGGAAGGGCCATGAATATTCTTCAGGCTGTGAGAACAGTTATGCCAGAGTTTGATGAACGTGGGCAGGTAATTATGGTGCAGGAAGTACCATTTGCACCGGTTTTCGCAGCCAGCTGGAATTCCTTTACGGTTGATCCGGAAGGACCGGATACAGTCATGGCACCTCTGGGTGAAGGACATACTGCCGAGATGAAGGATGGAGAGATTTTGGTTGATGGGGAAAAAGTCTACATGCAGGCAAATGATATGAAAACATTTTTCAATGATCCGGCAAGCTTTGTGCCAAAGATATGCCCGGCCAATGAGGAAGTTGCTTTTATTTTAGATGATGGCAGAGCAATCGGGTACAAAGGACATTTAGATAAGAAACCTCGTCTGTGTCTCGGAGATGTGCAAAGATGTGCAGTCCATAATCTTCGGATCATTCTGAAATGTATGGGATTATAGTAGATGGGTATCAACAATTATTGCATAATGAGGTGAAAAAGTTTAGAAAATGAGAGGATGACTGAAGTCGGAAAAGAGATTGGATATGAAAATACGGAAAACTTTTTTCGTGCGTTTAAAAAGCATTATCATATGACTCCCTCTCGGTATCGGGCTGCAATACAGGAAGAGACCAATATGCAAACTGTATGTGGAGATATAGATGTAATAAAACGGTAACAAAAAAATGACAAAATGGTAACGAAATAAGATATACATAAAATTACTAAAGAAAGGTGGAATACAAAATGGGAGATTGTTTTTACTGTAGTAAGGCAGAACCGGTAGTTCAGACTAAGGCGGGTAAGATACGGGGATTTAAGATGAATTCTACATACACTTTCCATGGCATCAAGTATGCTGATGCTGATCGCTTTCAAATGCCCAGAGAGGTAAAACCATGGAAAGGTATTAAAAATGCTCTGGCCTACGGTTATGTGTGTCCTATGCTGATGCAGGATCATCCGTTGATGGAGGCTATGATCCCACATCGTTACTGGCCAATGGATGAGAATTGTCAGTATCTGAATATTTGGACACAGAGTCTGGATCCGGAAGCAAAAAAACCGGTTATGGTATGGTTGCACGGAGGTGGATTCTTTGCAGGCTCATCCATTGAACAGGTGGCGTATGAGGGAGATCATCTGAGTGAGTACGGAGATGTGGTTGTCGTGTCATTGAACCATCGTCTGAATATTTTGGGATATCTTGATTTATCTGCTTATGGGGAAAAATACTACAATTCTGCTAATGTGGGAAATGCAGATATGGTCGCAGCCCTTCATTGGATTCAGGACAATATTGCTGGTTTTGGCGGAGATCCAGGTAATGTAACCCTGTTTGGTCAGTCCGGTGGTGGAATGAAAGTTTATTCCCTGATGAATACACCGGCTGCAGAAGGTTTATTCCATAAGGGGATTATCCAGAGCGGCGTAATAGAAGAAGGTAAAAAAGAGGCAGAGGATGACGGTACCGCAATTGTGGAGGCCCTTCTGACGGAATTGAAGTTGGAATCCGTTGAGGATTTGGAAACGATTCCTTACTATTTCCTTGCGGAAGCATATAATAAGGTGTCACCCAAGCTGCAGGAGAAAGGACTCTACGTGGGAGGAGAGCCGAGAGCAAATTCATGGTATGCCGGTGATCCGCGCAGAGTAGGATTTACCGATGGAGCAAAAAAGATTCCGGTGATAGTGGGTAGCGTTTTTGGAGAATTTGATTTCAAGCCGGTTCTGGAGAATAGGGATGAACTGACCCGTGAGGAAACGATGAAACTTCTGGAAAAATGCTTTCAGGAGGATGCAGAAGAGATTGCAGCAGAATTCGAAAAAGCATATCCGAATAATCGCCTTGTAGATGTTCTGTCGCTGGATTATATTTTACGTTATGCATCGAAAGATTTCATTGCGAAGAAGTCAGTACATAAGGAAGCTCCCGTATATTCCTACATGTTTAATTATGAATTCCCATATGAGGGAGGAAAACTGGCATGGCATTGCTCTGAAATCCCGTTTGTTTTCCATAATATTGACCGAATTCCTGTCTGCAATGTGCCGGGAGAAACAGACCGCCTGCAGGAGAGAATATGTGGTGCCTGGATAAACTTTGCGAGATACGGAAATCCTTCCGTTCCTTCTCTTCCGCAGTGGTCGGTATGTGAGCCAGGTAAAGAGGCAATTATGATTTTTGACAATATCTGCGAAGTTAAAGATAATTATGACCACAGGCTGATGGAGCTTCTTGTTAAACATGCTCCGGCATTTACTGTACCATTAGATGAGGATGCAGAAAATGTATTTATGCACTGATGCGGAAAGGATGGAATGCATATGGCAAAGCTGACTACATATCAGGTGACGGAGATTGCAAAAGACACCTGGGTTATCAATGAGGCTGGTATGACAGCCATGTTTTTGTTAAAAGGTACGGAACGTGCATTACTCATCGATACGGGTGTCGGAATGACAGACCTGAAAAAGCTGATTTCCTGGCTGACTCCGCTTCCCTATGATGTAGTGCTGACACATGGACATCAGGATCATATCGGAGGAGCTGCTCAGTTTGAAGAGGTATATATTCACGAAAAAGATGAGGATAGTCTTAAACCGATAAATTATGATAGCATCGCAGATTATGTGGAACTTTTGGGAAATATGGGAGCTTACGATGTGTATGACTGTAGCCCTGCGGATATCCGGCGGATACAAAAGATGCCAAAATGTCTTCCTTTGAAGGAGGGAATGGTGTTTGAGCTGGGGGGACGCAGTATCGAGGTAATTGAGACACCGGGTCATACATCGGGAGGCTGTTGTTTCCTTGATCGGAAAGAGCGAATCCTGTTTTCTGGAGATGCCTGCAATGGTAATCTGCTCTGCAGAGACAGTATTAATACACTATTGGGAGCTCTGGATAAAATCAAGTCCTATGAAAGTGAATTTGACCGCAATTTTAATGGCCATGTGGGATATGCGGGAATGCCTTTCGTTGGTTCCATGGATCATAGCATCATGAATACAGCGATACGCATCTGTGAGAATATCCTTTCAGGAACTGCGAAAATCGAGGATGGCGGTAAGAATGCGTTTGACGGAGATTGCAAGGTTGCGACAGACGGAAGAATCCGTATTGTATTTTCCCCAGACAGACTGATAGATGAAGGTGAAATTCCAGTAAGATAAACACAACAGACTCCGCTGGGGTTAACTTAAGCCTGAAAGCCTTGAAATCAAGACCTTTGGGCTTTTTATAAGTGTGCCATCAAGGCAGAATCTCCGGTTCTGGTGGCTTACAGTACCATAGAAATGATGAGGTAATAATAATGAAAAAATATTTTTTGTATTTTCTTGGTTTGAATTTAATAGCTTTTGCTGTTGTATTAAATGTTCGCTTTGATTTAGGAGTTGCTGCTTTTAGTTCTGTGATGTATTCAATATCACAAATCTATAACATTTCTTTAGGAACAGCTTCTATTATCTGTTACTTAATATTTGTTATTATTCAATGTATTTTATCCAAAAAGATCACAGTTACTTTTATTTTAGAAATTCCGTTATCGTTTGCTTTTGGTTGGTTGACTGATTTATATGATTTTATAATTCCTACATTATCGTTAAGTTTATACTTAAGGGTTATTTGTTTTATTATGACGATGTTCATTACTGCAATGGGCGTATTTTTAAGCGTGAAAACAAATCTTATTTTAACACCAACTGATGGTATTGTAAAAACTATTTCAGAAGTCTTCTCTTTTCCTTTTTCAATAGTGAAAAATACTTTTGATATTACACTTGTGTTTGTCACTATTATTTTATGTTTAATTAATCATACCCCTTTTTATGGTCTTGGTATAGGAACCATACTGACAGCCTTATTCATAGGAAGAATTATTAATATTTATGAAAAAAAGATACAGTTATCTTTTTAAAGGTGGCAATTGGGTATTACGATGCTAAACTGTTGGGGTTTAGTTATATATTGAAATAATCGTATCTGTATGATAGTATATCAGATGGAGAATGTCTCCATCTGATATGTCATTTACGGCGAATACCTATTATAATTATAGGGACTGTATTCAGAAACATATTATTCCCAGAATTGGCGGTCTGAGGCTGCTTGCGCTCAATCAAGGGTATCTGATGAAAATGTATAAAGAACCTGTAAAACAATATTCTGCTATTTCTAAAAGGGCAAGAACAATTATGAATACCTCTATGAGATACGCATTATCGAAAAGGTTGATTATG
>ENA-OPCM01002020-OPCM01002020.1-human-gut-metagenome-genome-assembly--contig:-NODE-2020-length-12265-cov-2.732924_pt1 | contig 12265 bp, 10 predicted proteins | sample MGYA00241252_ERZ501484 | MGnify/ENA primary metagenome ERZ501484 (study PRJEB25962, sample SAMEA2042583) | human gut metagenome | biome: human gut; feature: human-associated habitat; material: faeces...
TGTTACAGTGAGGTCGATCAGAGGAAGTCCCTGTTCGATGACCTGACAGCGTACAGAATATTCCATGTTGGAATTCTCGAAATAGTCCGCTTTTACGGACATCTCATTTTTTAATTCGTAATGTTTCTCTTTTAAAAATTCGTCGATATCATGCTGGATTGCAGGAGAGATATCGTTTGTAAAATAATGGATGGTCTCTGCTCCGTCTTCCGTAAGATGATAAAATGTACGGTGATGAGTAGATTCTTCACGAATAAATCCTGATTCCAGAAGTTCGGATAAAGCCTGCTGTAATTTAAAGTAGGTTGTATATCCTTCATCCAGAATAAATTCTGATATCTGGGAATTGGTAAGAGGAAAATCAACTTCGTTCAACATATACAAAATGATCAATTTATATAACGTAAAAGATTTGGCCAAGGTTAACACTCCTTTCCCTGCCAGATGTCGTGAATCTTGAACCAGGACTGCATCTGGTTTAAGACATGTCGTTTGTTTGTGCTCCAGGTAGGAGCAATCAGAAGATCTTTTGGACCGTCCCCGGTGAGCCGATGAATGACGATATCCGGACTCAGATTGCAGATACAGGAACTTAAGACTTCAAAATATTCTTCCATGGAATAAACAGAAAATCTGCCTGTCAGGTAATCGTCCGCGAGATCTGTGTATTTCAGAACATGTAAAAGCTGTAGCTTGATTCCCTGAATGTGGTGTTCATTCAGATAATGCATAGTCTCAAGATTCCGCTTGATATCTTCTCCTGGAAGTCCGAGAATCGTGTGTACGATTACCGGAATACCCAGTTGACGAAGTCTCTTTAATGCATGTTCAAATACCGGAAGATCATAGCCGCGCCGGATATAAGATGCCGTATCTTCATGAATTGTCTGAAGTCCAAGTTCAATCCAGACAGGTTTCTGTTTATTTAACCGGGACAAAAGTGTCACAATCTCAGGACTGAGGCAGTCTGGTCTGGTGCCGATGGAAAGAGCAACTATCTTTGGATGAGAGATTGCTTCTGTAAAAATTTTCTCCAGATATTCCACAGGTGCGTAGGTATTTGTGTACGCCTGGAAATAGGCAATATATTTATGAATCGGACGTTTCTGTGAAAGGATACTGATCTGGCTTTCTATCTGGTCAGTGATGGAAAGTGCGGCATCTGCAGCGAAATCTCCGCTTCCTCCTGCGCTGCAGAAGATGCAGCCGCGGGTTCCAATCTTACCGTCCCTGTTGGGACAGGACATGCCGCCATTTAGCGTGACCTTATAAACCTTTTCTCCAAACCGCTCTCTCAGCATATAGTCCAGAGAGTGGTATGGTTTTTCTCCCCATTTGGTCATACTGTGTGATCATTTTCTGCTGATGAAGTTTCAGCAGAGTTTTCGTTCTGAAGGTCTGTATCCTGGGTATCTGCATCAGCCGGAATATAATTATCAAAAATCTTTACCAGAAAATGTCCGTTGATAAATGCCTCCAGTGCAAATCCAAACATGCACAGGAGCATGATGGCCATGGACTGTATGCGGAAACTTTTAATAAAAAACACGCCTGCAGGTAACAGAGTGATGACTGCCATCAGGACTGTATACGGAAGATGACGGATAGCCATCAGGAATGCATTGCGGAAGGTGTTTTTGATGGAGTTGTAGAATTTGGCAAGCACCGGATAAATATACAGAAATACCATCATATAAAGGATACCAAATGCAAAGAAAACGATATACAATACCTGAGACATTGTTCCGCCGATATTACCTACAATACGCAGATCCATGTAAAGGATAGTTGCAACTGCAAGCATGATAAGATTGATGACAGTTGCCTGTTTGAAGTTCTGCTTAAAGGATTTGAAGAAGCTTCTGATAATATAAGATTCTTCGTTACGTGTCATTTTCAGTGTGACATAGTGGAGTGCAGTCAGTGACGCACCAATAGTCACGATCGGCAGACAACAGATCAGAAAGACCACATTAAGCATAATAAGATCAGCCACGCGTCCCATGACGGTGAAGAATTTGTTGTCCATGTTAAATAGTCTGTCCATTCGTTTAATTACTCCTTTTGTATATAATGATGTACAGCATACTCTGCGGATAATCCTGCTACAGAGAAATCTGTACAAGCTTTGTATAACAGTATAACGAATCAGGCAGGAAAAAGCAAATCTTTTATGTGAGCAGGAGCTGGTCTGCAGTGACAAAAACATAGCCTTTTTCAGTAAAAAGATCAGCGATTTTCAGGGCTGCATCCACAGATGTCTGATAGCCGTCATGCATCAGGATGATAGAACCGTCATGAACCTGTTTCTGGGCGATAGACAGGATAGAATCGATGTTTTTGCTTTGCCAGTCCAGAGTGTCTACATCCCAGAATACGGGAAGCATGGTGACAGAAAGTTCCATATCCTTGATCCATGCGCCGAAAGGCGGTCGCACATAAGAAGGGTAAATTCCGGAAGCTTCATAGATTCTGTTATTTGTTTTTTCAATTTCCAGTCGGGCCTTCTCCGCCGGGATCTTGTCAAGCTGTACATGATCCCAGGTGTGATTTCCGATAAGATGTCCGTCTTTTCGCATTTGCAGGAGTATATCTTCGTTTCCTTCAATGTTCTCGCCTATCAGAAAGAAAGATGCCCTGATGTTTCTTTTTTTTAATCCATCCAGAAGCATGGGGGTATACCGGGCATTAGGACCGTCATCAAAGGTCAGTGCGATTCTGGGAGGTTCTTCGACGGGAAGCCCGGCGGTGGTGTCAGTTGAAAAATTCTCAGAAGCTGTAGCTTTTGCAGATGCCTGTTTTACAAGGGAAAGCATACCGGGACCTGCCAGTGAAGTAAGGAACTGTGTGCGTTTGTCAGCAGAAGAAAAGAGCAGGAAAAAAATCATGCATAATATTTCAAAAAATATTAAAGTCCGCTTCATGCAAAGATACTCCTCATAAAAATATCCCTCTGACTCCGGAACACAGAGTATGAATATCTGTGTCAGAATGAAAGAAACAGCAGGTGGCAGATGTAATCATTACAGTATATGAAAAAAAGAAAGCAATTCATACCGATTTATTGTATAATAGATTCTGCAAAATATAGAAGAAAGAATTTACGGAGATTGAGATGAAAAAGAAACGGACAAAACTGCTGGTTTTCTTTGCACTGGCAGGAATTTTAGTGCTTTTTTATATGATAGGAGAGTCTTATTGTGAGGGACTGTCCGGGGGAAGTAGTCTGGAAGAGAAGAATGATGTGGTGTGTAGATATAAATACGATATGATCGTAGACAGTCCGAATTCTTCTTTCTGGCAGGCTGTTTATGACTGTGCGCAGGAATATGCACAGAAGAGCGATGGAATCCTGGAACTGAGAGGTAGCGGTAAAGAGAGTGATTACAGCAAGCTAGATTATATGAATATGAGTATTGCTTCAAATTCAGATGGGATTATCCTGCAGTACAGTGGGGAGCAGGGACTGGAAGAGAAGATAAATGAGGCTGTTCAGAAAGGAATTCCGGTTGTTACTGTAATGGGAGATGCAGTTCACAGCAAGCGTCAGAGTTTCGTGGGTGTCAGTGATTATCAGCTTGGAAGTGTCTATGGCGAAAAGGTAGCGGAATATGTGACTGAGGATACGGAAAGTATTCTTATTCTGTTGAAGAAAAATATTGATGATATGAACCAGAGCCAGATATATACACAGATTAGCAACGCAGTCCAGGCAAAGGCGGGTCCTTCGCAAAATATCCAGATAACAGGAAAAAATCTTCGCTTAACCGGAACCTTTGAGACAGAAGAAGCGGTAACAGATATTTTTCAGCAGAGAGATAAAGTACCCGATATTCTTGTGTGTATGGATGAAGAGACTACAGAATGTGCACGTCAGGCAGTGCTGGACTTTAATCTTGCAGGAAAGGTTACAATCATAGGATATTACAGTTCCGAAGATATTCTTACAGCAGTGGAAAAGGGAGTAATCTCTGTTACCTGTGATGTGGATACAGAGCAGCTTGGCAGATACAGTATAGAAGCTCTGACAGCATATCAGAAGGATGGAAGGACCAATTCCTATTATAATGTAGATATTAATTTCCTGGACAAAAATGCAGTACGGGAAATGAGAAGGAAGGGGGTGTCCGGATGAAGCAGCTGCGCTGGAAAGATTTTTCACTGGTCAGTAAAATCGTTATAGAGGTGGGTATGATCGCTGTCCTTCTTTTTGCCATGAATATGCTTTTTTATGTGCGGATCAATAATTCCATGCAAAAGATGGATAATGTTTATGCCAGTAATGCAGAGCTTACCGAACTTTCACAGGTATTTGAGAAAGTACAGGATAATATGTATAAGTATCTTAAGGTTAAGAATTCTCAGACACTTCTTGATTATTATCAGAATGAGGCAAAATACAGAAATGAACTTGAGAAACTTAATGAAGATAATATCAATGATCCCGTAAAGCTTCTGGAACGGAATATCCGGAAAATGTCGGAAACATATCTGGACTGTACTGCGGAAACGGTAGCTGCCAAACGAGGAAGGAACGTTGAGCAGTATAAGCGTAAATATGATGATGCAACAAAGCTTTACAGATATATCCAGTCATCTATTGACGAACTGAATAACCTGATGTTTCAGGAGAACTCCAGTACTTATGCAGTACTTCGTGCAGTGATGAGATATCTGGAGATAAGCAATTCAGTTATTATGATCATAATTGTAGCCGGTGGAATGCTTCTGCTCATCCAGGCCACCAGAAATATGTTTGTTCCCCTTTCCAATATGGCAGAGACAGCACAACTGGTAGGTCAGGGAAATTTCCATGTAAAGATGCACGATACAGATGCACAGGATGAACTGGGAACAGTAACCAGAGCGTTTAATACAATGGTAGAGAATCTTGATCTGTATATGGCAAGGACGAAAGCAAGTATGGAGAAAGAGCAGCAGATGATGGAGAGGGAGCTTCTTATGGAAAATCATCTGAAAGAAGCACAGCTGAAATATCTTCAGTCACAGATCAATCCGCACTTTCTGTTTAATTCCCTGAATGCAGGAGCACAGCTTGCAATGATGGAGGATGCAGAGCAGACCGGGATTTTTGTAGAGAAAATGGCGGATTTTTTTCGCTATAATGTAAAAAAAGGACAGGAAGACGCCACATTGGGAGAAGAACTGGAGGCTGTTGATAACTATATTTATATTCTGAATGTCCGGTTCGCCGGAGATATCCATTTCAGCAAGGAGGTGGATGAATCACTGGAGAATGTGCGTATGCCAAGTATGATCTTGCAGCCGGTTGTGGAAAATGCAGTCAATCATGGAATACGTGACATTGAATGGGAAGGAAAAATACATCTCACAGTTACAGGAGATGCAGATTATATACGTATCAGCGTGAAAGATAATGGAAAGGGAATGACGCAGGAACAGATAGAGGGTGTTCTGTCAGGAAACAGAGAGCACAGAAATGAAGAAGGTGATTCTACAGGAATCGGTATGAATAATGTGATCAGTCGTCTGGAACTTTATTATGAGGAATCAGGGCTTATGGAGATTAACAGTGAAGGTGAAGGAAAAGGCACAGAAGCAGTAATCTATATACCTGTGCATGAAAACTAAGAGAAGTATTATGGGAGTGAGAGAAGATGTATAGAATTTTGCTGGCAGATGATGAAGGTATCATGCTGGAATCATTAAAGAAAATTATTGAAACTGAATATGGAAATGAATGTGAGATCCACTGTGCAAAGTCAGGCAGAGTTGTGGTGGAGATGGCACAGGCATATTCGCCGGATATCTGTTTTATGGATATCCAGATGCCGGGAATAAGTGGGATACAGGCAATCAGGGAAATTCAGAAATTTAACAGTTCAGCAGTTTTTGTGATCATAACTGCATATGATAAGTTTAATTATGCAAAAGAAGCAGTGAACCTGGGAGTTCAGGAATTTCTCACAAAGCCTGTAAATAAGAAAGTAATTCTGGAAACCTGCGCGAAGATGATGACAAAGGTAGATCAGATACGGCAGAAGAGAAGCGATGATCTCTTGATCAGAGAGAAACTGGAGACAGTGGTACCTATGATTGAGAGTGGATATATCAATAATATTCTTCTGCAGGATGATTTTGTTACTTACCAGGATAATTATACACAGCTTCTTGATATCCGTCAGAAATACGGTTATATGATGGTCATAGAATTTGGAGATTCTATGGAAAATGGGGTGCTCAGTAATGCAGTAGGTGCAAGTGTAAAGGCAAACAAATTTTATTCTACTTTTCGTGAAATCGCACAGGGATTCTTTGAATGCCTTGTAGGTCCTATTATGGGAAACAGGATCGTACTGCTTGTTCCTTATGAAAATGCGAAAGAAGATTACGAAGACAGAGTTGCAATTGTCACAAGAGCCAGAAATATGGTACATAAATTTGAAAACCGGATCGACAGTATGTTCCGCTGTGGAATCGGAAGAGTCAAAGAACTTGGAAGCGTGAAGGAATCTTTTAAGGAAGCGGTGGTCGCACTGAGAGAGAGCATCAGTCATGTAGTGCATATCGAGGATGTACCGGCGGCACAGAAATATGACGGGGAATATCCAAGAGACCTGGAAATCAGATATCAGAAGAGGATCCTTGAGAAGGATGCTGCGGGAGCGATGAACTGCGCAGAGGGATTTTTTGAATGGATGCACAGTCAGCAGGCCGTCACAAGAGAAGACATTGAGATTAAAATCCTGGAGATGGTGATGAATGCGGAACGCAGGGCATTCTTTGCAGGAACTTTGAAATATAATGTTAACAGCAGGAGAAGCTATATCCGGGAGCTTCAGTCCTGTACGGATATAGAAAATCTGAAGAAGTGGTTTCTGGATAAGACGAGAGAAATCTGTACGAAACTGGAGAATTCCAAGGAAAAAGAAGCTGGCAGTATTATTGACAGAGCAAAGGAATATATTAATGAAAATTTCCGCAGGGATATTTCTCTGGATGATGTTTCAAGAGAGGTAGATATCAGTCCGTATTATTTCAGTAAACTTTTTAAACAGGAAACAGGTAAGAACTTTATTGAATATCTTACAGAAATACGTCTGAAAAATGCCAGAGAACTTCTGCAGGATTCCAGACTTTCCATTAAGGAAATATGTGCACAGTCAGGATACAGTGATCCCAATTACTTCAGCAGGATTTTCAAGAAGTATGAAGGAGTTACGCCTAGTGAGTTCAGAGAGAGGTTAGGCTGATGAAATTATATAAGACAAAAAAGAATTGCGGAAAGCTGCTGCTTGGAATACTGGCATTTTGTACAGGGATGATACTGCTGACAGGATGTGGTTCCTCTTCAGAACAAAAACAGAATAAGAATGAAGAAACAGCAGAAGAGAATAAGGAAGAGGATAAGGTTCAGATCGGACTTACAGTGGATTCTTTTGTTATAGAAAGATGGATCCGCGACAGAGATGTATTTGTGGCGACTGCCAGAGAACTGGGAGCAGAGGTAAATGTGCAGGATGCAGGTGCAGATGTCAAAGAGTAGATCAGTCAGATTGAATACTTTATAAATAAGCAGGTGGATGTGATCGTTGTGATCGCAAGAGACTGTGGAGCACTTTCAGATGCCATACAGAAGGCACAGAGTGCGGGAATTCCGGTTATTTCCTATGACAGAATGGTCAATAATGCCAATACAGATTTGTACATTTCCTTTGATAACCGTAAGGTGGGTGAGATCATGGCACAGGCACTTGTCAATGCACTTCCTCAGGGAGGAGATGTCTTTATGATACAGGGATCCTCTTCAGATAATAATGTCCAGATGGTGAAACAGGGGTTTGATGATATGCTTGCAGACACAGATCTGCATGTGGTTTATGAAGCTAACTGTGATGGCTGGACAGCAGAACTGGCTGTCGGATATGTGGAGGAAGCCCTGGAAAAATATCCTCATGTTAAGGGAATTATGTGCGGAAATGATGACATTGCCAGTCAGGTCGTACAGGTACTGGCGGAGAATCAGCTTGCCGGAAATGTGGTTGTTGTAGGTCAGGATGGAGATCTTGCAGCCTGTCAGAGAATAGTAGAAGGAACACAGTATATGACTGCTTTTAAACCAATTGAAGATCTGGCAAGAAAAGCAGCGAAATATGCAGTGGAAATGGGTAGTGGAAAGGGAGTTGCAGAACTGGAAGATGTGACAGAAACAGTAAATGACGGAACTTATGAGATTCCTTCCTGCATCCTTGAACCAACTGCAGTGACAAAAGAGAATATAGATAAGGTGATCATTGAAGGAGGTTTCCACCGCAGAGATGAAGTTTATCTGAATGCGGATTACAGTTAAATAAAATATTTAGAGATTATCCGGTTGCTTTTGCAGATGTAAGAGTAAATCAGTATATAGCATTATCTTGCAACAAAAATGTCCTGTCCTGTGCAGGGCATTTTTTGTTTTTCTTAAAATGTCTTGTTTCTTGCCAACCATGTCCAGATTGCCCTGTGCTATAGTAACGTTATCAAGAAAACGTGAGAAACGTAAAAAGAAATGGAGGATTTTTACAATGAGAAAGAAAGTCGTATCTGCAATTCTTTGTGCATCAATGGTAGCAGGAATGGTAGTTATCCCGGGAGTAGCTGTTAAAGCGGATGACAAGAAACTGATCGGTGTTACAATGCCTACCAAAGACCTTCAGAGATGGAATCAGGATGGCGAGAACATGAAGAAAGAGCTGGAAGCAGCAGGCTACGAAGTAGACCTTCAGTATGCATCTAACGATGTAAGCACACAGGTTTCACAGCTTGAGAACCAGGTAGCCAACGGATGTGATCTTCTGGTTGTGGCATCTATCGACGGAAGCAGTCTTGGTGAGCCGCTGAAACAGGCTAAAGAAGCAGGAATCCCGGTTATTTCCTATGACCGTCTGCTTATGAACTCAGATGCAGTTACTTATTATGCAACATTTGATAACTACAAAGTAGGCCAGAAACAGGGCGAATACTTAGTAGATGCACTTGATCTTGACAATCAGGACGGACCGTTCAACATCGAGCTGTTCACAGGTGATCCTGGTGACAACAACTGTAACTTCTTCTTCGGCGGAGCAATGGATGTACTTCAGAAATATATTGACGAAGGTAAGCTGGTAGTTAAATCCGGACAGACAGAGTTCGAGCAGGTTGCAACTGCTAACTGGGACAGTGCAAAAGCTCAGGACAGAATGGATACAATCATCGCTGGTAACTACTCTGACGGAACAAACCTTGACGCAGTTCTCTGCTCCAACGACTCCACAGCACTTGGTGTAGAAAACGCACTTGCAGCTTCCTACACAGGAGAGTATCCGATCATCACTGGTCAGGACTGTGATACACCAAACGTTAAGAACCTTGTAGCAGGAAAACAGGCTATGTCCGTATTCAAAGATACACGTGCTCTTGCATCTGCAGTAGTTAACATGGTTGACGCTATCATGAAAGGCGAAGAACCGGAGATCAACGATACAGAATCTTATGACAACGGCACAGGCGTTATCCCGACATACCTTTGCGATCCGGTTGTTGTAACTGTTGATAATTACAAAGAAATGCTGATTGATTCCGGATATTATACAGAGGATCAGATTAAATAATAAGAATTAACAAACTGTACAGGCGGGCGCAGTTCCCGCCTGTATTAATCAGTAATAAGTATTTATCTTACAAGAAGAACTATCTTAGAGAAATCTATCTTGGAAGAAATTTCCGTTTCTTTCCAAGACGTACTTAAATGCTTTGTTATGGAAAGGGAGGGAAATAGAAATTGGCTAAGATACTTTTGGAAATGAAGAATATCACCAAAACTTTCCCGGGTGTAAAGGCACTGGATAACGTAAATCTTCAGGTAGAAGAAGGCGAGATCCACGCACTGGTAGGTGAGAACGGTGCCGGAAAATCTACCCTGATGAATGTATTAAGTGGTATTTATCCGTATGGAACCTATGAAGGCAACATCATTTATAACGGTGAAATCTGTAAATTCAATACAATCAAAGACAGTGAAGAAAAAGGAATTGTAATCATTCACCAGGAACTTGCGCTGATTCCCTATATGACCATCGGCGAGAACATGTACCTGGGTAATGAAAGAGGTAAATCCTTCTCCATCAACTGGAATGAAACCTATGGAGAAGCAGACAAATATTTGAAAATAGTAGGACTGGAGGAATCCTCCAGAACTTTGATCAAGGATATTGGTGTAGGTAAACAGCAGCTGGTAGAAATCGCGAAAGCACTGGCGAAACATGCGAAACTCCTGATCCTGGATGAGCCGACAGCATCTCTGAATGAAGATGACTCTCAGGCACTGCTGGATCTGCTGTTGAAATTTAAAGAACAGGGAATGACATCGATTATCATTTCCCATAAATTAAATGAAATCTCTTATGTAGCGGATAAGATCACAGTTATCCGTGACGGCTCTACCATTGAGACTCTGGATAAGAAAGTAGATGACTTTTCAGAGCAGCGTATCATTCAGGGTATGGTTGGCCGTGAGATGACAGACCGATTCCCGAAACGCCCAGATGTAAGAGTCGGAGCTGTTTCCATGGAAGTGAAGAACTGGACTGTTTATCATCCGTTGTACTCAGAACGTAAAGTAGTAGACAATGTATCATTTAAGATCCATAAAGGGGAAGTAGTGGGTATTTCCGGACTGATGGGTGCAGGACGTACAGAGCTTGCCATGAGTATCTTCGGAAAGAGCTATGGAACCAAGATTTCCGGTCAGATCTTTATGAACGGAAAAGAAGTGAAACTGAACACTGTACAGGAAGCAATCGATAATAAACTTGCTTATGTTACAGAGGACAGAAAAGGAAACGGACTGATCCTTTCCAAATCCATCAAAATGAACACATCACTTGCAAATATGAAAGGCATCAGCAATGGACAGGTGATCGATGCAGATAAAGAGTATGCAGTAGCCGAAGAATACAGGAAAAAGCTGAAAACAAAATGTCCATCTGTTGAGCAGAATGTAGGTAACTTAAGTGGTGGTAACCAGCAGAAAGTCCTTCTTGCAAAATGGATGTTTACAGAACCGGATATTCTGATCCTGGATGAGCCTACCCGTGGTATTGACGTAGGTGCGAAATACGAAATTTACTGTATTATCAACGATCTGGTTGCAGCAGGCAAATCTGTTATCATGATCTCTTCTGAACTTCCGGAAGTACTTGGAATGTCAGATAGAATCTATATCATGAATGAGGGCAAGTTCGTAGGTGAGGTCGGCAAAGAAGAGGCCACATCAGAACTGATCATGTCCAAGATCGTAAAATCAGGAAAAGGAGCGTAAAGAAGATGGAGAAAAAGCTTAGTTTTTCAGAAGTATTAAAGAAATATACCATGGTGATCGTTCTGGTTCTGGTAGTCATCATGTTTGCTGTAAATACAAAGGGGGTTATGCTTCTTCCTCAGAATGTGAATAACCTTGTAGCCCAGAATGCGTATGTATTTATCCTTGCAACAGGTATGTTGTTCTGTATTCTGACTGGTGGTAATATTGACCTTTCTGTTGGTTCTGTTGTATGTTTTGTAGCAGCAGTTGGCGGTAAGATGATGGTTCTCAACAGTATGAACCCATATCTTACAATGCTGGTTATGTTGCTTACAGGTATTGCCATCGGTGCATGGCAGGGATTCTGGATTGCATATGTAAGAATCCCACCGTTTATTGTAACTCTGGCTGGTATGCTTGCGTTCCGTGGTTTATCAAACGTAGTCCTTCAGGGACAGACACTGGCTCCAATGCCTGATTCTTATCTGGCACTGTTTAACAATTACATTCCTGATTTTGTTGGCAAAGAAGGATTTAATGTTACATGTTTTGCAGTTGGTATCATTGTTTGTATTGTTTATGTTTTACTTGTAATGAAAAATCGTGCAGACCGTGCGAAAAAGGGTTACAGTGTGGAAGCTTTTGGCGGTGCGGCAGTTAAGATGGTCCTGATCTGTGCAGTTGTTCTGGCATTTATGTTCCGTCTGGCTCAGTATAAAGGTATTCCGAATTCTCTGATCTGGGTAGCTGTGATTATTGCAATCTATACATATATTGCTTCCAAGACAACTACAGGACGTTATTTCTATGCAGTTGGCGGTAATGAGAAGGCTACAAAGCTTTCCGGTATTAATACAAATAAGGTTTATTTCCTTGCTTATCTGAATATGGGTCTTCTGGCTGCTATTGCAGGTATGGTTACTATGGCCCGTCTGAATTCTGCTAACCCGCAGGCTG
>ENA-OPCM01002029-OPCM01002029.1-human-gut-metagenome-genome-assembly--contig:-NODE-2029-length-12208-cov-2.028964_pt1 | contig 12208 bp, 12 predicted proteins | sample MGYA00241252_ERZ501484 | MGnify/ENA primary metagenome ERZ501484 (study PRJEB25962, sample SAMEA2042583) | human gut metagenome | biome: human gut; feature: human-associated habitat; material: faeces...
CAACTGCAAGGCCACCATATATTTTGGGAGGAAATTCCCAACCAAACATTAAAACCTTCATATGCTTTCCTCCTTTTTATTGATTATCATATTTTTCCAATAGATTTAAAGTTCTCAAAATTTGTGCAACGTTCATTGCAAACGAAACGGCTCCTCTACCTTTAAACGGTGGATTACCGTCAAACAATTCAGGAATAGCACCCAGACAGTGCAAACTCATTTCGTCTTCATAGCCAATCATCTGACGTTCAACGAATGAAATAGCACTACGCTTATACAAGCGCAAGTAAGCTTCCAGATAGAAGCCTTCCAGCCAAGGCCATGCTGTACCCTGATGATATGCATAATCACGCTGCAACTGAGGACCTACATAATTAGGATTATATCCTCCGCTCTTCGGGCTTAACGAACGTAATCCCTTCGGAGTAAGCAATTCCTTAGTCACAATATCAAGCACTTGTTTCTTTTGCGCCCTATCTAAAGGAGAATAATCAAATGCTACGGTAAATATCATGTTCGGACGTACACTCCAGTCCATCATATTACCATCTACGTAATCAAGCAAATAACCATATTCATTACGGAATACCTCGACAAAAGACTTTCCGGTTACTTCTGCCTGCGCATCGAGTTCATCCGCCAAGTATACGTCTCCTCCTTCGCGCAACAAATCAGCTATAAAACGCAACGCATTATACCACAACGCATTAAATTCAACAATATACCCCGTACGAGGAATCACCGGATGTCCGTTCACTGTAGAATTCATCCATGTAATCGCCTTATCCGTACCGTTGGCAAAAAGTAATCCATTATCATGCAAGAAAAGATTCTCATGTTTCCGCTGACGAATAAACTCCATTATATCTTTCAGAAGTTCTCCGTATTTCTGACGACATTGCTCACGGGAAGTTTCTTTTGCATATTGCTGCAAAGCCCAGACAGCCCAAAGCAAAACGTCAGGATGCTCCATTTCATAAATCTTGTAGCCTACTGGTTCTTCATTTATAAAATTGCGAATTGCCTTTTCCGCCGTTTTCATCACATCCTCAAACTGATCGACCTCATCGAGCGCAAGCGTCAGTCCCGGCAGGGCAATGAACATATCACGTGCACGACATTTAAACCACGGATAACCGGCAAGAATATAATGTTCGTCTTCCTGCTGGTTATGGAACTGATGAGCGGAATTCTTCAGACAATGGTAAAAGCTATCACGAGGGGTACGATCAAGCACTTCAGCCTCAAATGTTTGTTTCAATCTACGGGGAGTCACTTCTGAAGTTCCGGCAGAGAATACGATGCTCTCCCCCTTCTTTATATCCACCTCAAAATAACCGGGAACATAAAGGTCTTCATTGAAGTCATACCCACGCTCTTGTTCTTTCGGGTATTCAATACCCCGATACCAGTCAGGCATGAAATGAAACTCACACTTTTTATTCAACTGCATATATAGTTCCGGATATCCGGGATACATACAGGTTTTAATACCATTTTCCACAAGTTGATACTCGCGGTTTGCCTGCGCATTTTCATGTGTGTACTCACGTACACTCCTGAAAGCGAGGAACGGGCGGAAGCGCAAAGTCGTAGCCGAATGCGCATCCAGCAAAGTATAACGAATCAGGATTCTATTTTCATGATGTACAAAGATTTTTTCTTTGCGGAGGATAACACCTCCGACACGGTAAGTTGTTGCCGGGATATGCTCACAATCAAACTCGCGGATATACTTGTGTCCGTTAGGACTAAAGTTGTTTCCCTGATATTTGTGCAATCCCAAGTTAAACTCCGCACCGTGTTGAATTACCGTTTCATCAAGAGAAGATAGCAGCACATGATTTTCATCGTCGATATTGGGAACTGGAATTACCAACAGGCCGTGATATTTGCGTGTGTTACAATCAACAATCGTCGTACAATGATAAGCTCCTGCTTTGTTCGTCCGGAGGATTTCTCTTTGAAGAGACTCTTCCAGATTCGTCATGAGGGTCTTGTCAAATCGTAAATAACTCATAGTTGTGCATTATTAAAGGTTAATTTATTGGTCATTATATCATATATCTATTTATTGTTACATACCGCATATATGGGCTGTAGCATCATATACAACGGGTATAACGCCCAAATGTACAAATTATAGATAAAAACAAAAATAAAAAGGCTTTTTATTTTCAGATTTTGTGCAAATATTCGTAGTATTGCGTAAAATATCTAAAGAAAAGAATGTCATGAAGCAAGATATTCAGCGTATCATGCTGGCTGCAGCAAAGCCTTTGTTTCTTATTTTTATTCTCTATATACTCAAGATTATGGAAGTCGGAATGGACTGGGACTTCTCTCGCTTGGGGGTATATCCTATGGAGAAACGAGGGCTGGTAGGTATTTTAACTCACCCATTGATACACAGCGGATTTAGTCATTTACTGGCAAATACAATTCCTTTATTTTTCTTGTCATGGTGTCTTTTTTACTTTTACCGGGGGATAGCAGGTAAGATTTTTATCCTAATCTGGTTCGGAGGCGGACTACTTACTTTCCTGATTGGAAAACCGGGATGGCACATTGGTGCCAGCGGATTAATTTACGGACTTGCCTTCTTTCTCTTTTTCAGTGGTATTCTCCGCAAATATGTTCCACTCATTGCCATCTCTTTACTTGTCACCTTTTTATATGGAGGGATTATATGGCATATGTTTCCTTATTTCTCCCCCACCAATATGTCGTGGGAAGGACATCTTAGCGGAGGAATTATGGGAACACTCTGTGCTTTCGTTTTCGTAAATCACGGACCGCAACGCCCGGAACCTTTTGCGGACGAAATGGAAGAGGAAGAAAATACAGAAGAAGAAGAAACAACAGCAGCAGCAGAAGAAGAAGAAGAAACTTTATAAATGCCAACTCGTGCCACCACATTGGCACACTTGTGACATCAAAGTGGCACGATTGCGACAAAGACATGTCACAGTTGTGCCAACACGATGGCACATCCGATACAATAGCTTTCAATTTAATAAGAAAATCAAGACCGATGCAACGCCTCAATCAATAACGTTATATTGGCTGTAAACAACCTCACAGAAATAGCTAATAAGATGATACCAAAGAATTTACGAATAATATAGATGCCTCCTTTTCCCAGGAAACGTTCTACACGACCGGTCATACTCACTACAAAGTAAACCCAGATCATATTCAAGACTAAAGCTATAATGATATTAACACTGGCATATTCTGCCCGAAGAGAAAGCAAAGTGGTGAAAGCTCCGGCACCTGCCAACAGAGGAAAGACAAGCGGCACCAAAGTTGCTTCTTTGATAGGACCCTGGTTCTTGAAAATCTCAATATCCAGAATCATCTCCAAAGACATAAGGAAAATGACAAATGCACCGGCTACTGCAAACGATTCAATATCTACATGAAAGAGTTTCAGCATCATATCTCCCGCATAGAAAAATCCGATCAGCAAAGCAAAAGAGATGACAGTAGCTTTCATTGCATTCACATCTTTCCCTTTTTCTTTCAGGTTAATTATAATAGGTATAGAGCCGATAATATCTATCACGGCAAAAAGTACGATAAACGCACTAATCATCTGCTGCCAATTGAAGCCTGCGAACATAATTCCCTCCTTTTTTTCTGCAAATATACTCTATTTTTATGCATTCAAACAATAAAAAAAACAAAAAGAACGGTCAGATGTTGACAGCAGTATTGTATTATGAGTAAATTTGTACGATTAACAAGAGATTACAACATATGGAAACAATGTTCGACACTTTGCTCCAATTGCCTTTATTTCAAGGTCTTTGTCATGAAGATTTCACAAGTATTCTGGATAAGGTCAAGCTACACTTTATCAAGCATAAAGTGGGAGAAACTATCATAGAGAGTGGTAGTCCGTGTAAACAACTCTGCTTCCTATTAAAAGGAGAGGTTTCTATCGTCACAAGTTCCAAAGAAAATATATACACCGTCATCGAACAGATGGAAGCACCTTATCTGCTGGAACCACAGTCGTTGTTTGGCATGAATACCCATTACACTTCTGCTTATGTGGCACATACGGAAGCGCATACCGTCAGTATCAGCAAAGCATTCGTACTTAGCGACCTGTTCAAATATGAAATATTCCGGCTGAACTATATGAACATCGTAAGTAACCGGGCACAAAATCTTTACTCACGTTTATGGGAAGAGCCGACACAGGATTTAAGAGAGAAAATCATTCGCTTTTTCCTGTTACATTGTGAAAAGGCGCAGGGAGAAAAGATATTCAAAGTAAAAATGGACGACCTTGCCCGCTACTTAGATGATACCCGGTTGAATACATCGAAAGCACTCAACGAGCTACAAGACAAAGGATTATTAGAGTTACGCCGGAAAGAGATTCTTATTCCGGACGCACAAAAGCTGGTAAGCGAGTAGATACGGACTGAGCAATCAAAAAAAAACTATCCATCATAAAAATAGCCTCAACGGAAATTCCTGTTGAGGCTATTTTTATGATGGATAATGTTATTATTCCCATTCAATGGTTGCTGGCGGCTTGGAACTGATATCATAGGTTACACGGTTCACTCCTTTCACCTTATTAATAATATCATTCGATACCTTACCCATAAATTCATAAGGTAAATGTGCCCAGTCGGCTGTCATAGCATCTGTAGATGTCACAGCACGCAAAGCAACCGCTCTTTCATAAGTACGTTCATCTCCCATTACGCCCACAGACTGTACCGGCAACAAGATAACTCCTGCCTGCCATACTTTATCATACAATCCCCAGTCACGCAATCCCTGGATGAAGATATCGTCAGCATCCTGCAGAATACGTACTTTTTCAGGAGTAATATCTCCCAAAATACGCACTGCCAGTCCCGGACCCGGGAACGGATGGCGTGTGATGAGATGCTCAGGCATTCCCATCGAACGACCAACGCGGCGCACCTCGTCTTTGAACAGCCATTTCAGCGGTTCGCAGAGCTGCAGGTTCATCTCCTTTGGCAGTCCGCCCACGTTGTGGTGGCTCTTTATCACCTTGCCCGTGATGTTAAGGCTCTCGATGCGGTCAGGGTATATAGTGCCCTGAGCCAGCCATTTTGCTCCCGTCTGCTTCTTCGCCTCGGCGTTGAACACCTCTACGAAGTCCCTTCCGATAATCTTGCGCTTCTTTTCAGGATCTGTCACTCCTGCCAGGTCGGCGAAGAATTTCTCGCTTGCGTCCACACCGATAACGTTCAGACCCAAGCACTTGTAATCCTCCATCACGTCGCGGAACTCGTTTTTGCGCAGCATACCATGGTCTACGAAGATACAGGTGAGGTTCTTGCCTATTGCCTTGTTGAGCAATACGGCGGCAACGCTTGAGTCCACGCCGCCGGAGAGTCCGAGAATCACCTTGTCGTCGCCCAGCTGCTCCTTCAGTTCCTTCACCGTAGTCTCCACAAAGGAGTCTGCGCTCCAGTCCTGCCGGCTTCCGCAGATGTCTACCACGAAGTTCTTCAGCAGCTGAGTGCCCTGCAGCGAGTGGAACACCTCTGGATGGAACTGCACCGCCCATACCGGCTGCTTTGTAGAAGCGTAGGCAGCAAACTTCACATTTGCTGTCGACGCGATACACTTGTAGTCCTCCGGTATCGCCGTTATCGTGTCGCCGTGGCTCATCCACACCTGAGATTTGTCCACGAAGCCTTTGAAGAGAGGGTTCTCTTTGTCGAACTGCTCCAGACATGCCCTTCCGTACTCGCGAGAGTCGGCAGCCTCCACCTTTCCACCGTTTGAATAGGAGATGTATTGCGCTCCATAGCAGATGCCCAAAACAGGGATTCTGCCGATGAACTGGCTGAGGTCAACCTTAAACGCCTCCTTGTCGTGAACAGAGTAGGGGCTTCCGCTGAGTATCACTCCAATGACGCTCTCGTCGTCTTTCGGAAACTTGTTGTAAGGCATAATCTCGCAGAAGGTGTCGAGCTCGCGCACGCGGCGTCCAATGAGCTGCGTGGTCTGTGAGCCGAAGTCTAAAATAATGATCTTCTGTTGCATTTACTTATATTGTTTAGATGATATTGTTTCTTGTATCTGAGTCACTTTATATCCATTAAAATCCCTTATAACCCGGCGATGAAATCCTCAGCCTCCTTCAGCGTGTCGAGTTTCCCCACATCGAGCAGGCGGAGGTCCTTTTTCAGATATCCCCGGATATTGTGGTCGGCACATGCTTTGAGATAGAAGTCAATGATGCCGAATGTGTCGCCGAACCCGTTGAACAGCGGGAACAGCCTTGGTGAAAAGGCATGTATGCCGGCGAAGGCGTATTTGTGGCATTTGTCCGGATCGAGACCTTCATGAGGTGATTTCACCTCTCCCGTCTCAATGTTGGTCCATCCCACGAGCCTCATGTCGTCGTTGAAGAGCAGATAGCGTTTCGTCTTTCTCTCGCTCACGAGCAGCAGTGCGTCGACACCGCTCTCATGGTCAGCCTCGGCATAAAAACGTTGCAGGTCTACGTTGCTCAGTATGTCCACATTGTGTATCAATATCGGCCTGTCGCCGAGGAAGAGTGGCGCAGCCTTCTTTATTCCGCCTCCCGTGTCGAGCAGCTTCTGCGATTCGTCGGATATGCGGATGTCAACACCGAAGTTGTTGTTGTCTTTTAGGTAGTCTGTTATCTGTTCGGCAAAGTGGTGTACGTTCACTACGATGCGCTCCGCATCGCTTGCCTTCAGCTTTTCTATGACGTGCCTGATGAGCGGTTCTCCTCCCACGCTCACCATAGCCTTTGGCATGTGGTCGGTGAGCGGCTTTAGTCGGGTGCCGAGTCCGGCGGCGAATATCATAGCCTGCATCATGTCTTTTTTATAATTATAAAAATGGATATGCGTGCAAAATTACTTATTTTCTTTGTAACGGCAAACAATTCTTCCCCATAATGTTAATCCCACGTTGCAATGAATGTTTGGATTATGTTAAAATCAGCGGTGGATAGCAGAAATAGGGTAGTGAGGTGGCGGTAATTGCCATAAATTCGTTACTTTTGCAGATGGATATTATAGATATTGACTCGAAAGATTTTAATAGGTAAAGAGTTATGAACATTCTTTTATGCGGTGGTGCCGGATTCATCGGCACCCACACAATCATTGAACTTGACAAGGCTGGTCACAGCGTAGTAGTAGTGGACAATTTCTTCAACTCCAAGCCGGAGGCGCTCAAGAGAGTATCAGAGCTTATCGGCAAGGAGGTGAAATGCTATAACGCCGACGTGAGAGACAGAGACGCGATGGAGAAGATCTTCGGCGAGAACCAGTTCGACGCCGTTATCCACTATGCCGGACTGAAATCCGTCGGAGAGTCAGTGGCAAAGCCATTGGAGTATTATGAGAACAATATGGTGGCAACATTTGTCCTCGTTGACGTGATGCGCAAGCATGGCTGCAAGAACATCATCTTCTCAAGTTCAGCCACTGTGTATGGCGACCCGGCGATGATTCCAATCACAGAGGAGTGTCCGAAGGGCTACTGCACCAATCCTTACGGCCAGACAAAGTGGATGCTTGAGGAAGTGCTTAAAGACGTGCACCATGCCGATCCTGAATGGAACGTGGTATTGCTGAGATATTTCAATCCTATCGGTGCACATCCGAGCGGCAGAATCGGCGAAGACCCTAACGGTATACCAAACAACCTCATGCCTTACATCACACAGGTGGCAGTGGGCAAGAGAGAAGAGCTCGGCGTGTTTGGCAACGACTACGACACACCCGACGGAACGGGAGTGCGCGACTATATCCATGTGTGCGACCTGGCTGCCGGTCATGTGTGTGCGCTGAAGGCTATCGAGCGCAACTGCGGACTTGCCGTATATAACCTCGGAACAGGTCACGGATATTCGGTGCTCGACGTGGTGAAAGCCTTCGAGAAGGCCAACGGCATCAAGATAAAGTATTCCATCAAGCCACGCCGTGCCGGTGACATCGCCACCTGCTACTGCAATCCTGCAAAGGCAAAGGCAGAGCTGGGCTGGGAGGCACACTATGGCATCGAGGAGATGTGTCGCGACAGTTGGAATTGGCAGAAGAACAATCCTAACGGATACGAAGACTGATGATTGATATTCCCTCCCTTAGCTGTATTAGCCTGTAGGCTTTATTTCTTGCAGGGTGTTGATGCCAGGTTGAGGAGGAAACAAAGATATTCTTAATTCTCTGATTCTTGAATTCTTGACGAGACGAACCGGATTGACGGTTGTAATGGTCAAGAGTTGAGGAATTGGAGATTTTTTTTGTTTAAACCAAATCGGGCATTAGCGCTTGCTTGGATTTTGCTTTTTAGAAGAGTGGATTTTGATACGTGCTTTTTATCTTTTTTAATCATACTTTTCTTTGAACCATACCTAATAATTGGTAATTGTTTATACCTTTGCATTTGTATATAACAAGAATTAAGTATGTCATGGAAATAGAAGAGAGAGAAAAGAAGATTTATAGGGTCACGCTGATGGGAAGTGTCGTCAATGTGGTACTTCTCGTTTTCAAGTTCGTTGCCGGTATCCTCGGCGGTTCGGCAGCCATGATTGCTGATGCCGTGCATTCATTGTCAGATTTCCTCACGGATATCGTGGTGATAGCCTTCGTGCGCATCAGTTCAAAACCCGTTGATGAAGACCACGACTATGGCCACGGCAAATATGAGACACTCGCCACATCGATAATCGGTCTCGCCCTGCTCGCTGTGGGATTATACATATTCTATAACGGATGCCACCAGATCTGGGATGTGATGCGTGGCGAGGAGATAAGTCAGCCAGGAGTGATAGCCCTCTTGGCAGCTCTCCTGAGCATCGGTCTGAAAGAATGGACCTTCCGCTTCACCTCTCGCGTGGGAAGGCAAGTAGGGTCGCAGGCTGTTGTAGCCAATGCCTGGCACCATCGCAGCGACGCCCTCTCCTCGATAGGTACAGCTGTGGGAATCGGTGGAGCGATATTGGGAAAGAGTTGGGCGGTGCTCGACCCTATAGCTGCCGTTGTGGTGAGCCTTTTCATTGTGAAGACAGCCCTCGGACTAATCGGCAGCTCGTTTGGAGAACTGCTCGAGAAGAGTCTGCCGAAGGAAATGGAAGACGAGATTATTGCCATTGCCAATAGAGAACCGTGTGTCAGCGACATCCATAATCTCTGCACCCGTCATATCGGCAACGACATTGCCATAGAGATGCACCTCAGAATGCCGGGCGACATCAGTCTGATGGCTTCGCATGAGCATGCCACGAACATAGAACATGAGTTGCGTCGCCGCTTCGGCAAGCGCACGCATATCAATATTCATGTGGAGCCGCTGAAATAGCGGGGCGCGGCCGGGCGGAATCTCATCGGCCGCTTTTGCCGGTTCGCCGGAGGCGCGGGCCTTCATTTTGTCCGCATACGGGATGTTTCTGGCACGGATTTTGTTTGTTTTGGGCGGAAAAAATGTGCCGGAATATTGCCGGCGGAGTAGAAAAATTTGGTATTTTCGGAAAAAGTGCTTATCTTGTCAACGTAAAGCCTCCGAAAATTCCGATGTTTTCAAGGCCCGAACAAGGAATTGTAACGACATCAGACAACTAAAAAAGGATCGCCTATCGGGAAAGAAATCTACTCTTAGTAACTAATTAGGAGACAAGAGTATGAACGTGCAAGTATTAAGTGACCAGGTATTGCTTAATCACTACCTTTCAGGTGACCGTAGTGCCATATCCAAACTCATCGAACGCCATAGCCGCAGGGTGAAAGACTACATCCACATGATGGTCAAGGACCGTGATGTGGCCGATGACATTTTCCAGGAGACGTTTATCAAAGCCGTCCGTGTGATCGACGAAGGCCGTTATACCGATAACGGAAAGTTCCTTTCGTGGATTCTGCGCATCGCGCACAACCAGGTGATCGACCACTTCCGCGCACAGCGGCAGAACAAATCCGTGAGCGAGACCGAAGCCGGCTACGACGTGCTCGGGACGCTGAAGCTGGCCGAGCGTACGGTTGAGGATTCGATGGTCTGCGAGCAGATCGAACGCGACGTGCGCGCGCTGGTCGAACTGCTGCCCTCCGAGCAGCGCGAGGTGGTGATCATGCGTTACTTCTCGGGCTTGAGCTTCAAGGAGATCGCCGAACAGACCGACGTGAGCATCAACACGGCGCTGGGGCGCATGCGCTATGCGCTGATCAACCTGCGGCGGATGATCAAAGAAAAAAATCTGATCTTGAGCTGACCCCGCACAATATTCCCGAATGGGTTGCGTTATATAAATGCAAGCAAGTTAAAACCAAAGCCTATGGAGGATATCGACAAAAACGAGGTTTCAGACAACGGCATCTCCGAGGACGAAGACTTGATGATGCGGGAAGTGATACAAGGTGACGCTGATTTATGTTATCTGCACCACTATCTCTCGGAAGTCTTCCGAAAAGGGGATAATTTTTAAGGGTTAATTTTTGATGGGGAAGGGCGCCGGGAGGCGCCCTTCATTTTAGGGCTTTCAGGCCCGCTTTTTGTTCCTCGTCTCTAAAATTGACCGACTATGAAATTGAGTAACGCAAGCTTGCGGGTCTGGGACTACGGCAAGTGTTTCCGTTTTTATGCCTGTGAAGCCCTTGCCGCAAAGGGTGTCGGGTTTGTCGATCGCCCGTCCGACATACCCGGTTGGGGAGTGCGGGCCGTTCGTTTGAGAGCCCCGGAAGAGAGTCAGATCGAACTTTTCACCTTTTTTGGAATAATCCCATGACACGGATACGGATCAAACGGGTTTACGAAGCGCCGGCGCCGGACGACGGCTGCCGCGTGCTGGTCGACAGGCTCTGGCCGCGGGGCGTACGCAGAGACGCCCTGCATTGCGACGTCTGGGCCAGGGACCTTGCGCCTTCGGCCGGACTGCGCAGCTGGTATCACGCCGACCCCGGGGACCGCTGGGAGGAGTTCCGCCGCCGGTACACCGACGAGCTGCGTGCGTCGCAGGCCGTGCGGGAGTTCGTCCGCGGAATCGAAGGTGTGGACACGGTGACGCTACTCTACGCCTCGAAAAATGCGGCGGAGAACCATGCGCTCATCCTGCAGGAGTATTTGCAGAGAGCTGCCGGAGGGGCTACAACCGCGTGATCTTCGCGATTTTCGCCTCGCCCTGCCCCGGCAGCGGCTGGAAGACGATGATTTCGGCCTCGTAGGTTTCGAGGCCGGGCGTCGTGGTTTTCGCCGTGCAGATGAAGCGGTAGTTGGTTCCCGCCACGACCTGCGTGGCGACGCTCTCCGGGGTGTAGCTTACGCCGGTCATGCCGGTCGTCGCCCGGCGGAACAGTTCGCGATCGGACGCTTCGAGAGGCCGCTGCCCGGTATAGCCGCCGCACAAAATCGTTTTTTCCTGTTGCTTTTCGGTCCGTTTTTCCGGACTTCCGCATGCGGTCAGCAGCATGGCCGCAAGTGCTGCAATCGTTAATTTCAACATCGTCAGGGCGTTTTAGGTGCGAAAATTACTGATTTTCCGCCGAAAAGCCAAATAAACCGCGTGCAGGTGCCCGGACGCCGCGGTTCCGGGCCTGGGCGTTTCGGTGTTTTAAGGTTCGGTGTGTTATATATGATACGTGTATTTTTGTGTTTTATGTCCAGTTTTGCACCGTTAATTGTCTGAAATGGCGACGGGAACAGACTTTTGGGCCGGTTCGGACATGTGCAAACACGAATCAATTTGTGTGTCTATGAATATGAATAAGAAGATCCTTCCGGCGCTTCTTTTGGCCGTGTGCTGCTGGGCCGGAGCGTCGGCGCAGCAGGTGGCTGTGAAGACCAATCTGCTTTACTGGGCTGCCGCGACTCCGAATGTCGGGGCCGAGGTGGCCGTCGGGAAGCATTCCACGCTGGGATTCTCGGCCAACTACAACCCCTGGACCATCGGTTCGGACAATAAGATCCAGCATTGGTTCATCCGCCCCGAGTACCGTTACTGGGTGACCGAGAAGTATACGCGCCTCTTTTTCGGGGTACACGCCATCGGCGGCAAGTTCGAGGTCGGCGGCTTCAAGCTTCCGTTCATCGGCGACAAGGTATTCAAGGGGTTGCAGACCAACTATTACAAAGGTTCGTTCGTCGGCGCAGGCATCAGCATCGGTTACCAGTTTTACGTCAGCCCCCACTGGAACCTCGAACTTTCGGCCGCCGCCGTCCTGGCCCGCCTGCG
>ENA-OPCM01002032-OPCM01002032.1-human-gut-metagenome-genome-assembly--contig:-NODE-2032-length-12202-cov-3.112044_pt1 | contig 12202 bp, 10 predicted proteins | sample MGYA00241252_ERZ501484 | MGnify/ENA primary metagenome ERZ501484 (study PRJEB25962, sample SAMEA2042583) | human gut metagenome | biome: human gut; feature: human-associated habitat; material: faeces...
CACCCCATCCACTAAGGCCCCGATAGTGCTCTTGTTAAAATCCTCAGTGGACAATTCATTCAAGAATCCATTTTGATCCGTTTTTGAATCTACACATGTCGGAGGAAGCTGTATCCCGGCAACGCAATAAGACGGAAACCAACAGAAGAAAACACCAATAATGATGCCACAAGGGAAAAGAATATTTTTCATAACCCATTATTTTTTATATATCTTACTCCAATTTAATCCATAAAATCACCCGATGCGTCCAGAGTTGTGGTTAGATATTATATTCGTAAAAACCCTAATAATGGTAAAGGGAGATTGGCCTTCAAAAATTTCACATTCCGAAGAGGGCAATGCCTCCACTTTCAATATGAAATCCTTATCCAATCTATAAGACCCCCAATCCTTTGTGATAAAGTATTTATTAACCATATACAAGCACTTTCCTGTAACCTTCGGGAAATACAGTTTCTTTATATCCTCCAAAGTAACCCATTCAGCCTCTTTTTCTTGTACATAATTTACAATATCATAATATGGAACTCCATTTATAACTACCGGATTCTTTTCACTCGGAGCAGCCTCTACTACAATAGAGTCCAATCCGTTTTCCCCCACTCCTTTTATGGTATAGGGTACGGATGGCCTCTGGTAAAGATGTTCCACGGAACGGAAATCAATTCCAATGTCACTTTTCACAAAGAAGCCGTTTACCATGACTCCACACGTATTCCCGTTGAATTCCAAGTCCGTACGGTTATCACTATAATAACCGGGCTTCTCGTCATGCGTTATATTGGCAGCGGCATGGTTTACCAAAGTCCCCAATCCCAAGGTCATATTGACCAAAAGTAAAATCCTTTTCATATCTTCATTCCCAATTAAAATCCTCACCTTATCCTTGGCGCGTAACGGTTACCAGGCGTATTGGTAAATATCCGTATGATAGTGAATGGTTCTTTACCCTTAAAAAAAACTATTTCCGAAGAAGGCAACGCCTCTACTTTCAACACAAAGTTCCGATCCAATTTATAAGACCCCACATCCTTCGTGATAAAGAATTTATTGACCATATACAAACATGGCTCTGTCACGTCCGGGCAAAATTCCTCTTTAATCTCCTCCAATGATGCCAAATCAAATTTTTGGGAAGAAATCAGGTTTTGGACGAAAATATAAGATTCCCCATTGATTTCAATAGGGTTGTCTGGAGATGCATCCTTTTCCAACACGATGGAGTCCCGACCATCCTTCCCTACACCACGTATAATGAAAGGCTTGTGTTCACGCTTTATGTAATAGTACGGGAACTCTTTTTTCTCCACTTTATACAAGTCTATTCCTATATCACTTTTAATAAACACATTATTCAACAACATTGCAACAGGTAATTTATTGAATTCCAAATCAGTTTGGAAACCATTCTCTTCATTTTTATCTGTAACCCAACTTCTGTCCCTGTCTTCCAACTTCCCACCTGTTGGTGCTGCAAAGGCGTGAATACCTCCTATCACCACCAATAATCCCCATACAAAAAACGGCTTCATATGTCTTATTATAAACATAAATAATCCCTTTCTTTTAATCATTCAGGATTTTAAAAATCCTTATAACCAGTTACCTTTCCCGCAAATTGGACATATTTTTCGTCCACCGTACTCTCGGTCTTATAGCTTGGGTCATAGTACTTATATTTTCCATCACTGTAAGATTCAAAAATGACAGCATGGTACTTTCCTGAAGAACTTCCAAAAATACCAACAACGTACTCTCCTGATGCTGTTGAGCCATTTTTATTGAATAGAGATGAAACTTTATTTTGTTCCCAACTTCCTGTATCCGTTTCAAAATAATTACTCATATAATCAAATAACTCTTGATTGGGAGTAGTCCGTTCTTTATCCGTGTATGCCATAGGGCCATACGCATAGTCTTTTATGTCACCCGTTCCATTCCAATCATCATTCGCATTTGCCGTCCCTTGAAAATAATCTGTTGCAATCGAACTGGCATCTATGTTATACCCTCTATATTCTTTATGCAAATAAGCCATACAATTAAAGAAACACCAATTTTGAGAATAATCACCCCCATTTCCCCCTACGGTTTCACGCATCTCATTTTCCGACAATTCGGGATTCATACACTCGTCAAAGATAGACAACTTGCTTAGCTTTTTCATATGACTAAAAATTAAATTAAGTTAATATAAAAAACAAATTTATTGCTTCAACTTCACAAAATCAACAAAGGATAAAATATATTCTATTATCTGCTTGCAAAGTATGGAAAAATTTTCGATATTTGCAATAGTAATAATGAAAAACTTATGATATTTAACAAATTTCCTCATGAATATCAAATGGATGCCAAGGATTGCGGACCTGCCTGTTTGAAAATCATTGCCAAATATTATGGCAAATACTATTCCTTGCAGTATTTGAGGGACCTTTGTGGCATCACACGCGAAGGAGTTTCACTTTTAGACATCAGCTATGCTGCAGAAAAGATTGGCTTACGCAGCCTTGCCATAAAAGCAACCCTACAGGATTTGATGGAAAGGGTACCGCTACCCTGTATCGTACACTGGAAGCACGACCACTTTATAGTTGTCTATAAAATCAGAAAAGGGCGGATATATGTGTCCGACCCGGCAAAAGGCTTGCTCTACTATCCGTTGCAAGAATTTATCAACCAATGGTATGAACCTCAAAAAAGCTATGGAAAACTTATGGGACTACAACCCATGGCTAACTTCAAACAAATAGAAGCACATGAACGCATAGAACGGTTCAAGACATTGGAAAATTTCATGGGATACTTTATTCCTTATAAAAAGACCTTTGGCATTCTGCTTTTTGCCATGCTGTTAGCCACAGGTTTACAAGCGTTATTACCCTTCATTTCCAAATCGGTTATAGACATCGGCATTTACACACAAGATATAACCTTTATTAATATGATGTTAGTGGGAAATATCGTATTGCTATTGAGTATCACATTATCCAACATCATGCGTAATTGGATTCTAATGCACATTTCCATGCGCGTAAACATTTCGCTCATTTCGGATTACCTGATCAAACTGATGAAACTTCCCGTGACATTCTTTGAAAACAAATTGGTAGGCGATATCCTGCAACGTGCCAACGACCATGAACGCATCCGCTCATTTATTATGAACAACTCCCTGAGTACTCTTTTTTCTGCTGTCACATTTGTAGTGTTCAGCATAATCCTTCTGGTCTATAATTCAGGGATTTTTTTCATTTTCCTTGCCGGAAACGCCTTATATGTCATTTGGGTACTCACGTTTCTGAGCGTCCGCAAGAAATTGGACTGGGAATATTTTGAACTGAATTCCAAAAATCAAAGTTTTTGGGTGGAAACTATTGGAAACATACAAGAAATCAAAATAAACAACTATGAAGACATCAAAAGATGGAAATGGGAAGCCATTCAAGCACGGATTTACAACCTAAATTTGAAAGTACTTAATATCAACAATACCCAAATGCTTGGAGCCAATTTCATTAACAGCCTAACCAACATGGGAGTCACGTTTTTCTGCGCCGTGGCCGTCATCAACGGACAAATCACTTTCGGCATGATGATTTCCACTCAATTTATTATAGGTATGATGAACGGCCCCATCATGCAATTTGTCAGTTTCATACAGTCTGCCCAATACGCGAAAATCAGCTTCATGCGCATCAATGAGATTCATAAATTGGAAGATGAAGACGATACATCCCCCATCATTTCCAACAGCCTTGCCTTGCCCAAGGATAAGAGCTTGATAGTGAAAAATTTGTCGTTCAGGTATTCACCGCACGCACCCATTGTCTTGAAAAATATAAACTTGACTATCCCTGAGGGAAAAGTGACTGCCATTGTAGGAGACAGCGGATGTGGAAAATCCACCCTTTTGAAGCTGCTTCTAAGAATGTATGTTCCATCATATGGGGAAATCAGTATCGGGCAAATGAACATCAACAATATCGGGTTGAGAGAATGGCGTTCCAAATGCGGATGCGTGATGCAAGATGGTAAACTTTTCAACGATACCATTCAGAACAACATCGTATTGAACGAAGAAAACATAGACTATGATGCCCTAAAACGGGCTACAGAAGTGGCTTGCATCAACAAGGAAATAGAAGCCATGCCACAAGGCTACCAGACCACAATAGGAGAAATGGGAAGGGGGCTGAGCGGAGGACAGCGGCAACGCTTGCTTATAGCCCGCGCCCTATATAAAAAACCGGATTATCTTTTTTTGGACGAAGCCACAAATGCGTTGGACACCATCAATGAACAAAAAATCGTAAAAGCACTGAACAACGTATTCGTGAACCGCACGGTCATCATCATAGCCCATAGATTGAGTACCATACGGAAAGCTGACCAAATTGTAGTGCTCAAATCCGGTTCCATTATAGAAACGGGCAATCATGACCAACTGATGCAAAACAAACAATATTATTATCAACTGATACAGAACCAATATGAACTGGACACGAAAGAATAACCCACAGCTTCCAAGCACAAACAGGCGCAGCGAGGAAATCACCGACATCATCGACCGCATGCCGACCTCGTTCGGTCGTAAAATGGCTTGGTTGGTTACGGTACTGGCCTTGCTAATCCTGCTCCTTGGATGGGTGGTCAAGTACCCGGATACCGTGACAGGCGCCATAAAGATCAATTCGGATCATGCATCAGTAAAATTAGTATCCATGAGTTCGGGAAACATACATCTGATGATAGACGAGAACCAAACATACATTTCCCGAGGCGATTATATTGCAGTCATTGAAAACCCGGCCTCGACATCGGACATGAAAAAAGTAGCTTCCTTGCTTGAAAAGTTCCATCCGGAAAAACTAACACGCGACAATGCCCATAATCCGTTTCCTGAAACCGTTTCTTTGGGTGAACTGAATGCACAATATTATATATTCTTTACAGCATTGAAAAACCAAATCAGCTATTGGCAAGAAAATACGTACGAAAAACAACGGAAAGGTATCATGGACAACATTCGTTGGAACGAACGGCTTCAAACCTCTTCAAAAGAACTTTTGGAAACTGTAGGGCGCAAATTGACCTTGTCTCAAAAATGGTTAGACAAATACGCTGCAGCCAATAAAAACGACATTATAACGTATGAATACGAAATAGACCAGGCTAAAAATGAATATCTTTCCACTATTCAGGAGGAACAAAGTCTGAAAAAGGAAATCATCAGCCTGCAAAAACAAACGGCAGACAATTGGAACAACCTACACCTGCTTGATGTAGAACAAATGAATGAAGCACAAAAGCTGCATTTAAATCTGCTTACGGCTTACCAGGAATTGAGTGACAACATCAAGTCGTGGGAGCAACGTTATGTGTTTAAAGCCCCGTTCGACGGAAAAGTAGACTTCTTGAAGTTTGTTTCGGAAAACCAATATGTACAGGCTGGAGAACAAGTCTTCGGCATACTGCCGTCAGAAAACAAAATATTCGGGCAACTTCTATTACCATCGATGGGAGCTGGAAAGGTGAGCAAAGGAAACAAAGTCGCCATCAAATTGGATAATTACCCTTACCGTGAATATGGCAGCATAGAAGGACGGGTGCATTCAATATCCATTCTTACCCAAACACAACAGTCTGTCGAAAACACAGTAGAAACCTACCTGATTACGGTAGAACTTCCCAATGGGCTGATCACCAATTACGGCGATACTTTAGATTTCCAATATGAACTTGGAGGCATTGCAGATATCATAGTCAAGGACCGGCGTTTGCTGGAACGCCTGTTTGACAACCTTAGTGTCAGGGAACTATAATGCAAATCATCATGGAAAAAACGTATAATAAAATACATAAATTCATTCTCCTTTTGGGTATCACGCTTTTTCCCAAACAAGCCTTGGGGCAAGTTTTGAACATGAGATTGGACCAGTGCATAGAAATAGCTATAAGACAGTCACCGGAAGTTCTCAAGCATAAACATGCCTTTTTATCTTCCTATTGGTTGTATAAAGCTTACCAAGCCGGCCTTAAACCCCAAGCTGTATTGCAAACCACTCCCATAGAATATAGCCGTACGTTCATCAAACGTTACGACTACACCCAAAATATAGATATCTACCGTCCACAGCGTTATTGGGCCACGTCATTGGGCTTGTCTGTATCCCAATCCATCCCTTTTACGGGAGGCACTCTCACCCTTTCTTCCGGATTGGACTATATCAGGAATATAGGAACAGACAACAACGAGCAATACTCAACCGTTCCAGTAAGCCTCGGTTATTCACAATCGCTGTTCGGTTATAATCCGTTAAAGTGGAGCAAGAAGATAGAGCCTCTAAAATACCAAATAGCCCGTCAAAAATACATCTATGCCATGGAATCCACAATCCTTGAAACCGTCAACCGTTTTTTTGACTTGGCATTGCTGCAAGAAGAGCATAGGATGGCTTCGGAAACGCTGCATTCTTGCGATTCCCTGTATTCTGCCGGAAAAGAACGGTATAAAATGTCAGCCATATCAAAAGCGGACCTATTGGCTTTGCAAGTAGACCTTATCAATGCAGAGAATGCTTCCGTCCAAATAGCGCACCAAAAGGAAGAGGCTCTTTCTTCCTTTCTGCTATTTCTGCAAATTGATAAGCCAATGGACATTGAGTTGGAAATTCCGCCGCTTCCTAAAATTTCTTCGATTTCTCCCCAGAAAGCAGTCAGCCTCATGCAAACGAATAATCCCAACGTATTGGAAGCCCACATGCAGGTTAGAGAATCGGAACAAGACTTGGAACGAATAAGGAAAACAACTGGGGTTGATGCCTCTTTTTCGGTTGGTATCGGATTCAACAAAGCTGCCGGAAAATTTCACGAAGCCTATTCCCATCTGCCAAGGCAAGATTATTTCAGTATGAGCATAAAGGTTCCTATCTTGGATTGGGGAGCCGGAAAAAGCAAAAGGAATGCCGCCAAAAGCAATTTAGAACAAATCAGGATTTCCGTAAACCAAAATATAGAAGACCTGAAAGAAAAAGTGTTGCAAACGACCCTGCGATTTAACCAAAACAGAATTTTGACCGACAAAGCGCAAAAGGCATTCCAAATGGCACTATCGTCTTACCAAATATATAAATCACGTTTCATTTTAGGTAAAGAGGATGTCAGTTCCGTAACATTATCCTTGAACCGCCAACAAGAAGCACAACGTAATTACCAACAGGCATTAAGCGATTACTGGACTTATTATTATACGATACGTACATTGACGTTGTATGATTTTGAAAAAGAAGAAAATTTATCTTATACTTTACCTATTTACTAAATAAATCCATTAACTTTAATCTTATTAAGGACATGAAGCAAGTTATACTCTTTTTGAGCGGAAAATCTGATTTTTGCTCTGGCCTACCTGTTCGGCCAATACCTCGCTGGACTTCTTTCCAAAATCGTTCCCAAGTTGGGAACAATTTTCTTTGGAGGGGCGTCCGGCTTGTCGCTTCATGGCCTCCAGCTTCATCTTGTAAGCAAAAGCCCGCTCACTGGGGAGCAGGCTTTCTCGTTGTAAATTGCTGTCAACCATAATGATTGTAGCGGCATCATCATCCAAATCCCGAACAATGACCGGCATGGTCTCCTTTTCTGCCAGCTCACTGGCTCTGTGCCGCCTGTGTCCGGCTACCAGCTCATAACCGCCCTCCGGGTCCGGTCGAGCAATCGCCGGAACCAGAACGCCATACTGCTTGATACTGTCAGCGGTCTCCATCATGGCTTCGTCATCCTTGACTTTGAATGGGTGGTTCTTAAAGGGATGCAGTTCAGACAGCGGAATCTCCTGAATCTTTTCCAGCTTTGCATCCTGACGGCCTTCTTCGGTGGAGAACAGATCATCTACCGAGGCCAGCTCTATTTTTTTCGCGCTGCTTTTCAAGTTTCAACACCTCCTTCGTCAGATTTCGATACCCCTCTGCCACCTTGCCGCCAGGGTCATGGGCGAAAATACTTTTTCCCTCTGCGCTAATTTCCTTTGCCCGGACAGAATGGGGGATTTCCGTTCCAAAGACTTTGATTTTACTTCCATAGGTGTCCCGCAGCAAAGCAGCAATCTCTTTGGCAAAGTTGGTGCGGTTATCCACCATCGTCAGCAGGATACCGTCAATCTGGAGCTTTGGATTGATCTGCCGTTTCACCTTACTGACCGTAGATAGAAGCTGTTCCAGCCCTTTGGCGGGCAGATACTCTGCCTGAACGGGAATTATGATCCTGTTCGCAGCCGCCAGCGCATTGACCGTAAGCATCCCCAACGAGGGCTGACAGTCAATCAGGATATGGGAATATTGTCCCTTCAGTGTGTCCAGGTATTGCCGTAAAATCGTTTCACGGCTCATGGCGTTTACCAGAGAAACCTCCATACCGGAAAGCTGAATATCCGCAGGCATCAGGTCAACGCCTTCTGCATGATGCAGAATACCTTCTCCGGGGCGTATAGGCTGATCCATCAGAATTTTGCCCATTGCATCCGACAGTGTAAATGGCAGCTTGTCTGGTTGCGGATTTCCCAAGCTGATTGTCAGGCTTCCTTGCGGGTCCCCGTCGATCAGAAGCACTTTCTTTCCGGCCTGTGCCAGACCTATTCCCAAGTTCGCACAGGTTGTTGTTTTGCCAACGCCGCCTTTCTGGTTGGCGATGGCGATGATTTGCGTGTTCAAATAAACCTCCTCCTTCTACAAAAAATATCCCTATTACGAAAAATAGGGATGAAAAAAGCCGCTTACTCAAATAAATGAATAAACGGCTATGTAAGAAATATTCGATTGTAAGTAAAGTTTTATATCACTGCAAAATAACGAAGTGCATCTTTGATTGCTTCTACCTTTTCTGGTGTCGGATGCTTCCTCGGCTGTTTCAATTCCTCTACTGCGTTAGGAGCATCATACATCGGCAATCCCAAATTTCGCTTTACCTCTGCGATATATGCGGTATGTACCTTGAAGCCGTATTTCGCTTCTATGTACTCCTTAATCATTTTGTAGGTCACTTTTTCTTTGGGCTTGTACGCTTCGGCTCTTTTAGCAATACTATCTACCGGAATCTTGCCCTCGCCCTCTCCAAACTCCACATCAATGTGGATATAACTGTCGGCTTTTTTGTGGGATAAAAGAACTACCGTCTCCACATGAACAGTCATCCCAAATTGATCAACCGGGCATACTTTTCTAAGCTCATATCCCCTCTCACACAGATACTTCAGATCCCTTGCCAACGTCGCACTGTCGCAACTTACATACACAATCCTATCCGGGTTCATCTCGACCATGGTCTCCAGCAGGGTTTCATCACAGCCTTTTCTTGGCGGATCTACGACGATGACATCTGCATAAACGCCATTTTTCTTATACTCTCTTGGCAGCACTTCTTCTGCTTTTCCCACAAAGAACTCTGTATTCTCCAGGCCATTAAGTTTCGCATTTTCTTTCGCATTCTCTATAGCTGCCGGAACAATTTCCACACCACGGACAAATTTTGCTTTCTGTGCCAGGAACAGGGAAATGGTTCCGATTCCACAGTAGAGATCCCATACTGTTTCCTGACCGTGAAGATCTGCATATTCCAGTGCCTTTGCGTAAAGCTTCTGGGTCTGCATAGGATTTACCTGATAGAAAGACAGAGGAGAAATCTGATAGGAAATATCTCCGATCCTGTCTGTGATATATTCCTGACCCCAGAGCAGACGGATTTCCTCACCAAGGATTACATTACTGTGTTTCTTATTTACATTGATGGTGATGCTTGTCATTCCCGGAATCTCACACAGAGATTTTACAAGCTGTTCCTCTTTCGGAATCTTATTTCCGTTCAGGATCAGACAGACCATCACTTCTTTTGTGAAGTATCCGTAACGGATCAGGACATGGCGCACCAGCCCTTTGCCTGTTGCTTCATTATATGGTTCAATCCCGTATTTCTCCATATGTGCGATCACACGGTCCAGAACTTCTTTATTCTCAGCTACACCAAGTGCACAGTCACGGTTTTCGATAATATTGTGGGTTCTTCCCGCATAGAAACCTGTAACGATTTTTCCCTCTTTATTTCTGCCTACAGGAAACTGTGCCTTATTTCTGTAATGAAAAAGTTCATCCATGCCAATGATCGGCTCCATGGGGATATCTGTAAAGCCACCGATACGTTCCAGATGTCCCTTCACCTTATTTGTCTTAAATACAAGCTGTTGGTCATAGGAAAGTGCCTGAAGCTGGCATCCGCCACACTGACGGGCAAATTCGCACTTGGGCTCAACTCTGTACGGAGATGGCTTCAGCACCTCCATAAGACGGCCGTAGCCATAATTTTTCTTTGCCTTGATAATTTTGGCTGTTACTGTATCTCCGATCACTGCGTCCTTGACAAAAACGGTGAAGCCATCGGCTTTTCCGATACCTTCACCGTCAATTCCGCAATCTTCTATCTCTAACGTAACAAGATCGTTCTTACGAAATTCCATAAAGATTACACCTCATCTGTTCTTCTTAAGTTGGATTCAAACAATTTATTATATCCAAGCCATTCTTTTTTGCTCTTGTTTGCTGCAAAAATCTCTGTGATGGTTTCCATTCTTGCATCTGTATTATCTGCAAGATTGAGGGCTACGGCCTCCACCAGTGCAGGTTTCTTCGGGGAACCATATTCAAGCTCTCCGTGATGTGACAGAATACAGTGGATCAGTTCATTCTTAAGCACCTCCGGAAATTCCGGTATCTGGTGTGCAAGATCATTGATCATCTGTGCTCCCATATAAATATGTCCCAGAAGCTGACCTTCATCTGTATAATCATTTAACGGAAATGCAGATAATTCTTTTGTCTTTCCGATATCATGAAGAAGTGATGCTGTGATCAGTAAATCCCTGTTGATGACCGGGTATGCCTTTGACATATAATCGCAGAGTCTGGTCACTCCCAGAGTATGCTCCATCAGACCGCCGATAAATCCGTGATGTACTGTCTTCGCAGCAGAATGTCCTTCAAACGCTTTCACAAAAGCTTCATCTTCCACAAATAATTTCTTCAGAAGTGCAGACAGATAAGTATTCTCCACACTGTCAATAAATGCTCTCAGCTGGCTGTACATATCATCTGTGCTGTTCTCACTTACAGGAAGATAATCTGCAGGATCATACTCATCCTCTGCTGCCTTGCGCACACGCTTGATATTCAGCTGCATGGCACCTGCAAAGCTAGTCACATCTCCCATGACCTCAATATAATCCAGTGCATCAAAATCGTCGATTCCAAGGGAATTGGGATCCCAGATCTTGCCGTCCATCACTCCGGTTTTATCCTGAAGAATAATATTTTCATAGGGCTTTCCGTTCTTGGTCACAGCCGGCTGCTTCTGCTTGCACAGGTAAATGCCGCTGATCCGGTCACCCTCATGTAACTCGTTCAAAAAACGCATATAATCTCTTTCCTAACCTTTCTAAACACATATACCTCTAAATCATGCTCTGCGCACAGGCGCTCACAATAAAGAATCCGAATCTTTTATAGCATACCAAATATTTATGAACATTTTATGAATTTCTTCCCACTTTTTCCTTTTCAAGCGGGGATAAATCATGTACAATAGGTGTTGCAGCAAAGCTGCCCGCAGAGAGCACATTTCTGATGCTGCCTCTGTGAACAGCGTAAAGAGCAGTATATTTGCGTTACTGTTCACTCTGTGCCCAGTAACATATTTACAGGAGAAATTATGAATCAAAAAGCTTTAAAATCACTTGAATACTACAAGATTATCGACCAACTGACAGAGAAGGCTTCTTCCCAGATGGGGAAAGACCTGTGCAGGCACCTCCTGCCCTCTGAAGATGTTTACGAAATCCGTCATATGCAGACCCAGACAAGAGATGCCCTCACCCGCCTTTTCCAGAAGGGAAACATTTCCTTTGGAAGCGTGAAGGATGTGCGGGGCTCCCTGAAGCGCCTGGAGATCGGAAGCTCTCTGGGAATTTCCGAGCTGCTTGCCATTGCCGGACTTCTTGAAAATACCAACCGTGTCAAAGCCTACTCCCGAAATGAGCGCGGAGATGCAAGAGAAGACTCTCTGGACGGCATGTTTGAGAGTTTGGAGCCATTGACTCCCCTCTCAGCCGAAATCCGCCGCTGCATCATTTCCCAGGACGAAATCAGTGACGACGCCA
>ENA-OPCM01002033-OPCM01002033.1-human-gut-metagenome-genome-assembly--contig:-NODE-2033-length-12197-cov-2.784714_pt1 | contig 12197 bp, 9 predicted proteins | sample MGYA00241252_ERZ501484 | MGnify/ENA primary metagenome ERZ501484 (study PRJEB25962, sample SAMEA2042583) | human gut metagenome | biome: human gut; feature: human-associated habitat; material: faeces...
ATACAATGCAGGCTTGACCATTTTCCGTCAGGGCGGCGTACACCCGCTCGAGGAGGAAAACGGCTTTTTCGATTTTCTGCTGGGCAAAAAATATACCTACCTCTACGCTGCCCTGACCTGGGACGAGTACTGGGCAAACGAGAAGGTCTATGCTGCCGGGAGCACTGCCTCCTCTGCACAGCTGGACAGCCACGAAGAGCAGGACCTTGGCGCGTTTGACGCGGTCTCCCGCGCAACCGTCAACCATGGTCTGCACCGCGGCAGCTTCCAGAGCACTGCCGTGATCTACGCCAAGGACGGCAGCACCTACACCGTTTCCCACTGGTCGGACGATGGCAAGACCATCTATCTGGCCGATGGCACCACCGTGGGCTGGAACCGCGGCACCATTACCAAGGCCGACGGCTCCACCGTGCAGATGGACCACTACGAGGTGCTGGGCACCAAGTATGTGCCTGTGCGCGTAGCCACCAGCGACCTTGCAGATTTCTGCTCCAAGTACACCGTGGTGGAAAACGGCGGCCAGCTGGCGGGCGGCTACTCTGAAAAGAACCTGACCGCCTACGCCCTGACCGCTGCGGTGGACAAAAACACCAACGGCCTGAAGTACGCAACTAAAAACGGCGACGGCTACACCTTCTCCGCTGCACACAACGGCACCGGCTCCGGCGTGGCAGAAGCCGCCCAGAAGGCTGCCGAGGGCCTTACCGTGAATCTGCGCAGCGGCAGCGACGTGGGCAGCTTTGGCGAGTTTATCCGTGTGGATCTGAACGGCAACTACGGCGAGCTGGGCTCCCGGATGCAGTCTGTGGTGTGGACCTACTACGGCAACGACAGCACCTACACCCACGCCAAGGCCTCCTACGGCACCAAGTTTGCAGCCGACAACTGGATGCACAAGTCCATGGGCATCCAGTTGGGTCTGAGCGATTCCGCCCGCTGCCAGCTGCCGGAGGGCACTGACGGCACCGGCTACTGGACCATCACCATCCGCGCACTGGGCTACGCCGACACGGTGGTCAAGTTCCAGACTACTGCCGAGAACCTTGCCAAGCACGAGCTGGCAAGCGATGCCGACCGCGCCGCCCTGCAGGCTGTGGTCGCCGAAGCACAGAGCAAGGCAAAGGCCGCTTACACCGCCGACAGCTATGCCAATCTGGAGACCGAGTTGGCCGAGAGCGTGGAACTGCTGAGCCGCGAGACCCTGTATAAGGCCGCTGCACTGGAGCAGGTGACCCACCTGACCGATGCCGTGCAGAACCTGAAAGCTGCCTGATCCGGCAAAAACAGAACACCAAAAAAGCAAGGTCGCTTTATGCAGGCGGCCTTGCTTTTCCGTGTCAGGAGGAGTTGGAATGAACAAAAAACGATGCAACACACTGCTGCCGCTGGTGCAGCTTCTCCCGACGGTGGCGGTAGCGGCAGCTGTACTTTTTGCCCTGCCCCGCACCGTTCCGGTGCTGGCTGCCGTGCCGGAAAAACTGACAGCCGTGGTGGAGCAGCCGGCGGAAGCCGCTTCCGTTGAAGCGGAGGAAGAAGCCCTGCCCAAGCTGCCCTATGCCAACGGCGTATACGTCGGCTCTTCCCGGGGCTACGGCGGTGCCGTCCGGGTGCAGGTGACCATGGAAAACGGCAGCATCACGGAGGTGGAGGTCCTGGACGCTTCCCACGAGACAAAGCAGTTTCTGCGGCGCGCCAAGCGGCTTTTGACCACCGTAGTGGATGCCCAGAGCTGGGAGGTGGATGCCGTTTCCGAGGCCACCTACACCAGCCGGGGCATTCTGGGCGCAGTGCAGAACGCCCTGACCGGCGAGGTGGTCAACAATCCCCTGCCGCCCCAACCAAAGCCCGCTGCAACGCTTGTGGTGGAGGAATTTACGGCTCCCTCCATCTACTTGGACGGCATCTACACTGCCGAAGCCATAGGCTTTGAGGGCAAAATTACAGTGCAGGTCACGGTGGCAGAGGATAAGATCACCGATATCACGGTTCTGAGCGCCGAGGACGAGGAGGAATATCTCTCCCGGGCAAAACAGGTCATCCCCGCCATTCTGGAGGGACAAAGCCCCAACGTGGATACTGTTTCCGGTGCCACCTACTCCTCCACCGGAATTCTGAACGCAGTCAAGCTGGCATTGGCAAAGGCCGCTATCGCCCCGGCAGAGGAAGCCGACCCGGAGCAGGCAGCCTCGGAAGAGGTGGTGGAAGAAGCCGCGCCGTCCGAAGCGGCAGAACCCGAGGAAACACCGGTCACCGCGCCCACCGTGGAGGTGGTGCAGCCGGAGGAAAAGAGCGCTGTTTCCGCGTGGTTCAAGGAAGTGTGGCAGCAGCTTTTCCCGGCAGATGCACCGGCATCCTCTGAACCGGAACCGGCATCTTCTGCGGAGGTGCTGCCGGCATCCGAGGCGGCGCTGCCGCCCGAAGAGACCGAAACCGAACCTGAAACGGAAGGAGCAGCGGAATGAAATACAAGAATTTTCTCCTCCGGGCGGTGAATCTGCTGCTGATTTTGGGGGTACTGTGGCAATACCAGCAGGTGGCGCTGGTCCGGGCTGCGGCGGTAAGCCAGCGCAAGCAGGAGATTGCCGAAGTGGAAGCCTACAACGCTTCCGTTTTGCAGGCGCAGAGCGCAGCGCAGGCAGAGCAGAGCCAGAGCGGCTACCGGGACGGCACCTATGAGGGCAGCGCCTTTGGTTTTGGCGATGTCATCCGGGTGTCGGTAACCATCCAAAGCGGAAAAATGACCGATATTGCGGTGCTGGACGCTTCCGGTGAGGACAAGCCCTACTATAAACAGGCGCTGCCTTTGCTGGACGAGATGCTGGCAGTGCAATCTGCCGAGGTGGATACCGTTTCCGGCGCTACCCTTACGGCAGAAGGTCTTATCGGTGCAGTAGAGGACGCACTGGGAAAGGCGGCAGGATGATGGAAAAAACACAGACAAAACCTTTAACGGCGGCGCAGCAGCGTCAGCGGGACAAAAAGCGCCGTGCATGGCTGCGCACCGGGGTGCAGCTGTTCTTCTTTGTGTCCATGCCGGGCGCATTCGTGGCCGGGTTTTCCGGGGTAAAGCAGCTCTTTCTGCACATCGGTGCGGGCGAGGTGCTCTCGGCGGACAGCTTCACGCTTTCCCTGCTGGGGCTGTGCGGCTTCACGTTGCTGTTCGACAGGTTTTTCTGCGGGTACGCCTGCGCCTTTGGCAGCTTGGGCGATGCCGTCTGGGCACTGTCCGGGCTTGTCCAGAAAAAGCTGTTCCACCGCAAAAAGCAGCTCCGTCTGCCGGAGCGGGCGGTGCTTTTGGGGCAGAAGGTCAAATATCTGCTGCTGGCAGGGCTGGTGGCGCTGTATGTGACCCGGCAGGAAAAGATGCTGACCGGCGCAAGCCCGTGGGAGGTGTTTTCCCGCCTGACGGCTCTGCATCTGCCGCCGGAGGGCTTTGGTGTGGGCATCGGGCTGCTTGTGCTCATTTTGCTGGGTATGGCGGTGCAGCCCCGGTTCTTTTGTCAGTTCCTCTGCCCCATGGGTACGGTGTTCGCCCTGCTGCCGGTGCTGCCCTTTGCACGGCTGCACCGGCAGAGCGAGGGCTGCGTCCCGGGCTGCAATGCCTGCAAGCAGCAGTGCCCGGTGTGCCTGAAGCTGGAGGAAACCAGCCTGCGCAGCGGGGAATGCATCGCCTGTGAAGCCTGCGTGGGCACCTGCCCCAAGCAGAACATCCACCGGTGGGATTTGGCTCTTTGCAAGCGCCCGTGGCTGCCGGTGCTGGGCAAGGCGCTGCTCTTCTTCCTGCTGGGCTGCTGGCTGGGCTTTTGCCGATTCATCTGAACTAAAAAAAGGAGGCTGCTGCGCAGTATTTGTGCAGCAGCCTCCTTTTGGCTGGGAGATCTATCATTTCGATACGCCGGAGCATCTGCGGACGCTCCGGCGTACCATTTTTACAGGGAAGACTTCTGCTCCAACAGGTCTGTCATGCTGCGCAGGCTGATGCCAAGGGTGGAAAGGTTATGCAGCATTGCGCTGGTAGCCGGGGGCAGGATGCCCAGTGCGCCCAGAAGGATGAGCGCAGAGTTGAAGCTGAGGACAAAGCGGTAATTGCTGCCCACCCGCTTTTGCAGGGCGTTGGCAATGGCTTTCAGGGTCACCAGCTCTTCCAGACTGTCTGCGCGGATGGTCACATCGGCGATCTCCCGGGCGATGGCGGCACCGGAATGGATAGCGATACCGATATCTGCCGCCGACAAAGCGGGCGAATCGTTGATGCCGTCGCCGATCATCACCACCGTATGTCCTTCGGCTTTGGCGTCACGGACAAAGGCAGCTTTATCCTCCGGCAGCACCTCCGCAAAGCAGCGGTCTACCCCCACCTGCGCCGCAATGGCGCGGGCGGTGCGGTCACTGTCGCCGGTCATCATGACGGTCTGGGTGATGCCCAGTCTCCGAAGCTTATGCAGCACCTGTGCCGCCTCCGGGCGCAGGGGGTCTGCGATGCAGATGACCCCCGCCAGCACCCCGGAAGCTGCCAGATACAGGTGGGAATACTGGGGGTCCAGCGCATCGAACTTTGCCTGTTCCCCTGCCGGGATGGTGCAGCCCTCGTCCTCAAAAATGAAGTGGGCGCTGCCAATGACCACCCGCGTGCCGCCCACCCGGCTGGCAATGCCGTGCGCCACGATATACTCCACCTCGGAGTGCATCTCTTCGTGGGAGATGCCCCGCTCCCTGGCGGCGCGGACGACAGCGTTTGCCATGGAATGGGGGAAATGCTCTTCCAGACAGGCAGCAAGCTGCAATACCTCCTGCTCCCCGCAGCCGGAGAAGGGCACCACCTGCACCACCTGCGGGGTGGCGTGGGTGAGGGTGCCGGTCTTATCGAACACGATGGTGTCCGCCTTTGCCAGCGCTTCCAGATACTTGCCGCCCTTTACGGTGATGTGGTATTCCCCACACTCCCTCATGGCAGAGAGCACCGCCAGCGGCATGGAAAGCTTCAGCGCACAGGAGAAATCCACCATCAAAATGGAGATGGCGCGGGTGACGTTGCGGGTAAAGGCGTAGGTAGCCACCGTACCGGCAAGGCACCACGGCACCAGACGGTCAGCCAGCTGCAAAGCCCGGTTCTCGGTACCGGACTTGAGCTTTTCCGATTCCTCGATCATGGCCACGATCTTATCGTAGCGGTTGGCACCGCCCTCTGCCTTGGCCACAAGAACGCACTCGCCCTCTTCCACCACCGTTCCGGCGTAGACAGTGGCACCGGTGGTCTTGCGCACCGGCATGGACTCGCCGGTCAGGGCGGCCTGGTTCACCATGGCCTCGCCCTCCAGCACCGTGCCGTCCAACGGGATCATATTGCCGGAGCGCACCACTACCTCATCCCCGGCGTGGACGCGGGTCAACGGCACCAGCACCTCGCCCTGCGGGGTGCGCACCCAGACCTTATCCACGTTCAGCGCCATGCTGCGGGCAAGGTCGTCCAAACTCTTTTTCCGCGTCCACTCTTCCAGCAGGCTGCCCACCGTCAGCAGGAACATCACCGAACCTGCGGTGCTGTAATCCCCCCGCAGGAGGGAGGCGGTGATGCTGAGCGCATCCAGCACCTCTACTTCCAGCTTGCGGTGCAGCAGGCAGCGGATCCCCTTCCAGACAAAGGCGATGGAGCGCCACACCGTATATGCCGCCGCGATGGGCGCGGGCAGGAACACCTTGCGGAACACCCGGCCCGCCACAAGGCTGACCATCTTTTCCTGATATTCCTGATTGATCTTCCGGCTGTCGTGGGAGGTGACCAGCACCTCTAATTCTTCGTTGTCAAAGCGGTAGGCCGCCAGCAGGGCGGCAGCGTCCTTCCGGCTGCCCCGGTAGGTCAGCACCACATCTCCGGTGCGCTCGTAGACGGTGGCTTTCTGGATGTTATCCTGCCCGTTCAGGTAGGCTTCCAGCACATCTGCCCGGTGCAGGGTCATGCGCACGGCGCAGACGTGCACCCGCATCCGTCCCTTACCTTCATGTAAGATCGTACATTTCATTGTTCTTCTTACCCCTCTGTGTAAAAAAGAGCCGCCCAAGGGCGGCTCCGCTGCGCTATATCACTGTGCAGTCTGCTCTGCGGGCTGCTCTTCTTCAGCCGTATCCTCGATGACCTCCTGTGCAGCCTCGGCGGCGCGGCTCTCGTTGATGGCCTTTGCATCGGCAAGGATGTCCCCTGCTTCCTCCTGCACCTTATTCACGGTCTGCATGGTGCAGTCCTTCATCCGCAGCACCGCAGCGGTTGTCTGGGTGTAGACCTTTTTGGCGTCCTTGCTGGACAGCACCTTGAAACCGGCAGAGCCGAACACCACACCGCCCAAAAACAGTGCAAGCTTTTTTGTATCAAACATATTTACCCCTCGTTTCTGTATTTCCCATCTGTGTACCCGCGCCCGGAGCGGGGCGGGCTCTTTATCTTTATATTTTAGCACGCTTTCGGGCGTTTTCAATATTTTCCGACGATGTTAGGTAGTATTAACATTGTTAGCAAAAGTTTGCGCAGCAAAAAAACAGGGCACTCCCCCGGAAGGAGTGCCCTGTTTGATGCATCTGTTATGCAAGGTGGAACAGATCGATCAGCACGACCATGGCAAGGCCATAGTAGACCACGACCGCCACCAGATCGTTGATCGTGGTGATCAGCGGGCCGGAAGCAACGGCCGGGTCGATATGGATCTTGTGGAACAGCATCGGGATCAGCGTGCCCACCAGACTGGAAATGACCATGGAAACGATCAGTGACAGCCCGACGCAGCCGGACAGCAAAAAGGCCGAGGTCCAGACATAGCCCTTGAAAAAGTGGATGTAGCAGCCCAGAAAGCCCAAGGCCATCACGGCCAGAATGGCACCGTTCAAAAGACCCACGCGGGTCTCTTTCCAGAGCAGCTGCAATTTTTTGGAAAGAGTCAGGTTTTCGTCCACCAGCACACGGATGGTCACCGCCAGCGACTGGGTACCGACGTTACCGGCCATATCCAGCACCATGGACTGGAAGCAGATGACCACCGGCAGCACCGCTACCACCGATTCAAACGCGCCGACGACCGAGGAGACCAGCATCCCGAGGAACAGCAGCGCGATCAGCCACGGGAGACGCTTTTTCACGCTTTCAAATACGTTTTCGTTCAGATCCTCCTCGCCGGTCAGACCGCCCAGCTTTGCGTAATCATCGCCCATCTCATCATCGACCAGCTCGACCACATCGGACGAGGTGATGATGCCCACCAGCTTACCGGCATCGTTCAGCACCGGCAGGCTGCGCTCCGCGTAGTCCACGATGCGGTCGATACAATCGCTGATCTGTTCCCGGTCTGTGACATAGGGATAGGAGCGGACAATCAGGCTTTCCAGACTTTCCTCTGCCCGGGCAATGATGAGGTCTTTCAGGTCGATGGCGCCGTAGAAGTGCTCGTTTTCATCCACCACATACAGGGTGGAGATGTTGTCGTTTTCTCCGGCCTGTTTTACCAGCTCGCTCATCGCCTGCCGGATGGTCATATCGTTTTTGATGGAGATGTAGTTGGTGGTCATCCTGCTGCCGATCTCGTCCTCGTCATAGGAGAGCAGCATCTTCACATCTTCCACCGAGTCCTTGTCCAGCTTGTTGACGATCTCGTTTTTATCGGTATCGTCAAGATCCTCCAGTGCGTCCACCGCATCGTCCGAGTCCATGTTGGAAATGACCTTGGCGGCCTCGTGGCTGGGCAGCTCCTTCAGGTACGGCTCGGCATCGTCCAGATAGGTAAAGATCTCGGCAACGGTATCCACACCCAGAATGGAATAGAGCGACTGGCGTTCGGCGGGGGTCAGCACCTCCAACGCATCCGCCAGATCTTTTTCATGGTAATCAGACAGTTTTTCAGCCAGTTCCGCCTTGGGCAGACCGCTGTGAATGATGCTCAGAATTTCCTGTACATAATTCTTCTGCATGGGTAGTTCCTCCTGATTCCGCGAGCTTGACAAATCAAAATCCATCGCTCCGCTTCAAATTTTGCACTTCATCATAGCACATCCGGTATGCGGCGGCAACCCTGCCCGCGTGAATTTTTTGTAAAAATCTCCGCCAAAGCAAAAGGCTCCTTATCCGCAGAGCATGACTTTGGCTGAGAAAACGCCATTCTGATGGGTAAATGTGCTTGCACCGCCGGTCTTTTCTGCAATATGCTGGACAGACTGGATGCCGATCCCGTTTTCCCTTCGCTTGGAAGAGCGGAACACCCCGCTTTTTTCGTGAACTGCGCCGTCAAATGCGTTTTCCACTTCGACCAGAAGAAGCCGCTCGGCATGGACATACGCGGTGATCTCGATCTTCCGCCGGGCGGGTGCAGTGCGAAGGCTGGCTTCGAATGCGTTTTCCAGAAGATTAGACAGCACCAGACACAGATCGATCTCGTCCACAGGAAGCACCTGTGGTAAGTCGAGTTTGGCACAAAAGGGAACACCCTCACGCTTTGCAAGGGCGCAATAATGGCCGACAACACTGTCCGCTGCACGGTTTTCGCAGAAATTCATATCCAGATCCGGGATCCGGGAGACCGTTTTTGCAAGGTAGGCTTTCAGGCCGTCCAGATCTCCTGTTTCTGCCAGTGCGGAGATCTGATTCAGCTGGTGGCGCATATCGTGCCGCGCCTGCCGGGCTTCTTCAATGGCGGTTTTCAGGCTTTCATAGCGCTGCTGCTGCATGGAAAGCAACTGGTTTTCCTGCTGCAATCTCGCATTCCGGTTAAGGCTGGTTGCCATCAGCAGAAAGATCGCATTGAACATGAACAGCAAAAACAAAAGCGCGATGCTCATAACGATGTAGACCTGCAAGACCCGCCCTGTCCGGAGCGTTATCTGGTAGCGCGGGGTTATAAAAAGGTTCAGCAGGATGAACACCAGCGGCAGTACCCAGAACACATACCACGTCTGCGCAAAATTGTCATCCTCCACCATCGCGCGTACTGCGTGGGTGGCGGGATAATAGGCTGCGGCAGTGATCAGCCAGCAGACCGCATTATAAAAGATGCAGGCGCCAAAGCAGAACCACGGCTTGTCCGGCGGCAGCTGCATCCGGATCACGATTGCCGTGCCGACGGCCCGGGACAAGCTGTTCAGGCACGCAAATACCGCGCAGACCGCAAGCGCGATGGTTCCGGATTTCCAGAGAGAGATCCGCAGCGTTTTGAGATACAGGAAAATTGTCACAATCGTTATGAGCAGCAAGGGGAACGCGGTCGAGAGACCGAAATGATAGCAAAACAGCCCGCCGCCAAGGCAAAGCCCGAGCAGCAGCGGCACCGCCCCTGCTGCAAGCTTTGCGGGCGGCAGCTTCAGATAGGAACCTACCGGAAAATACGCAAGCAGCAAACCGGGAAACACGACCGTAAGTTCCAGAACCGGGCGCAGAACGTCCTTCAATCCGCACGCCCCCTTTGCAGCAGAAATTCCATAAACGCCTGTCGGGCGGCTTTCAAAAGCTCCTGACTGACATAGACCTGGCTGCCGTCCGTCATACAGAAGGCGGCATCCTGAAAATCGGCAGCATTCTCCATATTGATGATCGTACCGCGGCCACAAACAAAAAAGCGCGGGTCCTTTTTGAGCGGCTCGGTGAACGCTTTGAAGCTCTAGCGCGTAGCAAGCGTTTTGCCGGCAGTGGTGCGGATGTTGATCATGTGGGCGAAATGCTCGGCGGATATGATATCACGATAGCGCAAATGGATGTCGCTGCCATCCACCTTCACCGTCAAAACCGGCTCCGGGCGGGGGAGTTTTGCGAGCATTTCATCCAGCAGACCGGACAGCTCGGCTTCAGAAAAGGGCTTGACCAGATAATGAAATGCCCGCACCTGAAAGCCCTCGAGTGCGTGGTCTGTCGAGGTGGTGGTAAAAACCAGAAGGCAGTCTGCATCGGTTTTCCGAAGTTCCCTTGCCGCATCCATGCCGCTTAAACCATTCATGTAAATATCCAGAAATGCAGCGGTAAAGCGCTGCTCTTTTTCTGCCGCCAGAAAGGCTTCCCCGCTGTCAAACTCTAAAAGCTCTGCATCTGCGCCGCGCTGACTCAGCTGCCGCACCAAGCGCTCCTTCAGCAGTGTGCGCTCGGTATCAAGGTCATCGACGATTGCGATCCTCATGCTGTATCAGGAAGCCGTTTTACAGCTTCCAACCTCCTTTATAAACTCTTTCATCCTGATTATAGCACAGTTGCCCGGTTATGTCGCAGCCGAAAATGGGATTTCGTGACGGAAAAGGGGCTTTCGTGCTAAATGGCTTGAAAAGACCATGCCTGTCCGTATACTGAAAGCAGAGAACGCCAACGACGGCGCAAGAGAAAGGAGGCACGCTGTGTACCGAATTGCCGTGCTGACAAGCAGCAGGGCGCAGGAAGCTTTTCTGGCAGAGCAGATCTCGCGGTTCTGCGCCGAACATTGCTTGTTCCCGAAAATGGACTGTTACCACGATCAGGAAAGCTTTTTTGAGGCTGCACGCAACGAACCGCTGACAAATGCCGTGATCGCCCTGCCGGGGGTCGACGGATTGAATGCAGTAGAGCATCTGCGCGCGCTTTGTCCACAGACACGCATTATCTGGTGCAGCGATCTGGATTTTTCGCTCCATGCCTTCCGGCTGCGTGCAGACTATTTTCTGCTGGAGCCGGTGACCGAAGCCGCCTTGCGGCAGGGATTCCGCATCTGGCTGGATGGAAAAAAAACAGGCGGAGCAGCACTGGTCTGACCGCAACGAACACAACAAGGAGAACTGTTTATGAAAAAGAGAAACATCGTCCATTCTGCGTTAAGCCTGTCGCTGACCGCGGCATTGTGCCTTTCCATGGCTGCCTGCGGCGGAACACAGACGCCGGCAGACAGTGTCGCCGCTTCTCAGCCCTCTGCACCGTCCGCCGTGGTGCAGCCCTCTGCTGCGGAGACGACCTCTGCGGCACTGCCTGTGAAGGCCTTGAACCCCAAGCAGGTGGAGGAAAACCCCTACATGGCCAAGAGCGATGCAAACATTCATCACGACGGCTACAACACCGACTCGACGGATGAGATCCTGCCGCTTGCCATCTATCCGGAGATCAACGTTTCCTATGAGACGACGAACGCGAACGCTTCGCCCGCCATCTACTTTGACAGCTACGGTCATGCCGTTGTGCCGCTGCTGGGCGGCATCGCCATCCGCGACCTGAACGCCGAAGAGACAAAGACGCTCGGCTATTTCTCGCCAAAGAAGCATGACGGCGGCGGTTACGTTATCCAGAGCTCCTATACCTTCCTTGACGAATCCAACCGCATTGTCTGCCCCACGAGCAACAACCATGTGCTGATGCTCCGCGCAACGGATGAAAACGGCAATGTTCTGCCGGAATTTGAAAAGGTGCTGGACATTGATATCAAAGCTGCTGCCGAGGCCGCGCTTGGAAAAGAACTGACGCAGAATCTTCTGTCCGTGGTCTTTGACTATGACGGAAACCTCTGGTTTGCAACGGGCGGCTTCCGCATTTATCCGCAGCGCCAGCAGCAGGGCGTCATCGGCTATATTGCCCGCTCGGCCATTGATGCGATCCTGAACGGCGAGCAGACAGACCTTTCAAAGGCTGTTTTTGTCCACGAACTGACCCCCGGCGAGGGCGCTGAAAACGGCATCGCCGCCTCCAAGGACGGTGCGGTGGTCCTGACCAACCAGAACTGCTATCTTCTGCGCGCAGAAGAAGGCGTAGACGTTGTATGGTGCACGCCCTATGAGAGCGCGGGTGCAAAGGTGAGCGGCGAAGGCGATAAGACCACCGGCGGCGGTCTTGCGTGGGGCGGCGGCTGCTCGCCCACGCTGACTCCGAACCTTGTGCTGTTCACGGATAATCAGGACCCTGTAAACCTTCTTGCACTCGATATGAAGACCGGCGAGGTCGTGGCAAGCACCCCGGTGCTGGATGATCTGCCTGAGGGCTATCAGGTAGCCGTTGAGAACTCTGCCATCGTCTATGACGACGGCGAGGGCACCGTCAGCACCATCGTCTGCAACTGGTTCGGTGCGGGCAATGCAGGTCTGGCTGATCCCAACAACGACTCCTCCATCCAGAGCTACGCCAATATTTACGACCAGAACTGGCTCATGAAGGGCAACATCATGATCGCCCCCGGCATCGAGCGCGTGGACACCGTAAAGACCGCAAACGGCTACGAGATGAA
>ENA-OPCM01002038-OPCM01002038.1-human-gut-metagenome-genome-assembly--contig:-NODE-2038-length-12172-cov-2.375505_pt1 | contig 12172 bp, 10 predicted proteins | sample MGYA00241252_ERZ501484 | MGnify/ENA primary metagenome ERZ501484 (study PRJEB25962, sample SAMEA2042583) | human gut metagenome | biome: human gut; feature: human-associated habitat; material: faeces...
TTTCTACGTGCGGATAAGCCGAAAGTTCTTCTCGGGTTGTAGCCCCATGTAGCACTCCGGCAAAGTCAACTTGTGCCGATTGAGCTGTTTCAGCATCTACAATACTGTCTCCTATATATAATACTTCTTCCTTGTTGCATCCTAATTCTTTTATTGTAAGCAAAACTCCTTCGGGAGAAGGTTTAGGCTCTTTTACATCTTCTCCTCCTACGATGATATCGAGAAAGTTTGATGGTAGTTTCTTGCTTAGTAACTCCATGATACGATAGCGGTATTTGGTGGAAATAATTCCTATTTTGGCTCCACGTGTTTTTAAGCGGGTGAGCACTTCTTCTGTTTCCGGAAAAAGAAAGGTGTTGACTGTCATATGTACGTCAGCCTCTTTTACGTATTCCTTTTTATATGCTTCCAGTGTATCGGCATCTGTTATTCCTGTCAGGATAGAAAATGATTCCTGTAGAGTCTTTCCGATAGTTCGTTTAATTTCATCATCTGTTATTCCAGTATGCTGATGACGTTCCAATACATTGCGGAAGCACATTACGATACCTCGGGAAGAGTCTGCAAGTGTATAGTCGAAGTCGAATAAATAAACCTTGTATAATTTCATCTTATTGTTTATAAAAAGTTAGCCAGAACTTTCTTTAAAAGTCGCTTTATGTTCTTCTGAAAAGCTTTTAAGGAAAATTCTGGCTAAAGAGATTAATATCCTTTATTCCATTGGCTGGTAGTTCTTTGCTAATCCTCCTTCACTGGTTTCTTTATAAAGTGAAGGCAGGTCATGACCGGTTTGTTTCATAACCTCTACTACCTTATCGAACGATACGCGGTGATGTCCGTCTGTAAATGCTGAATAAATATTAGCGTCAAGAGCGCGGGCGGCTGCATAAGCATTGCGTTCGATACAAGGAATCTGTACCAGTCCACATACAGGGTCGCACGTCATTCCCAGGTGATGTTCCAATCCCATCTCTGCTGCATATTCAATTTGTGCCGGACTTCCTCCGAATAATTGGCTGGCTGCTGCTGAAGCCATGGAGCAAGCTACTCCAACTTCGGCCTGACATCCAGCTTCGGCTCCTGAAATGGAAGCATTGTATTTTACGATATTTCCTACCAATCCGGCTGTTGCCAGTGCACGCAGGATGCGAGCATCGCTAAAGTCACGGCTTTTTTGCAAATGATATAATACAGCTGGCACTACTCCACATGCTCCACAGGTAGGTGCAGTTACGATTTTTCCTCCCGAAGCATTTTCTTCGCTGACAGCAAGGGCATAAGCAAAAACTAATCCTCTTGAACGGAGAGAATCTTTAAATCCCTTAGCGCGGATATAATATGAAGAGGCTTTTCGACGCAAGTTAAGAGGACCGGGAAGAACTCCTTCGGCATCCAGACCTCGCTGGATAGCTTCTTTCATTGTTTCCCACACTTCAGCAAGGAATTTCCATATTTCGGGACCTTCACATTGTTCTACATATTCCCCATAGCTTCTGCCCGTGTGTTCACACCAATAAAGTATTTGGTTCATGGTATTCATATTGTATACTTCAGGCGTGGCATTTTTGTCATGTCCTTCTTCGGCAAGAGCTCCTCCACCTACACTGAATACCGTCCACTCTTCAGTTTGTTTCTTGTTGCTATCGAACGATTTGAAAGTCATTCCGTTAGGATGGAAAGGAAAGAAAATATGAGGTTTCCATAAAATCTCTACAGGAGCGTGAGGCTGAAGAACGTCTAAGATAGCGACGTCGGTCATATGCCCTTTACCGGTAGCAGCAAGGCTTCCGTATAGGGTAACCTGAAAAGATGTTGCCTCCGGATGGCGGGCAAGGAACTGTTCGGCTGCTTTTCTAGGTCCCATTGTATGGCTACTTGAGGGACCTGTACCAATGCGATATAATTCTTTTATTGATTTCATAATACAAAGATATGATTTTTTTATTTTAAATCAACTACCGTAATGCCTGCTCCTCCAAATTGTACATGTTCATCTTGAAAATGCTTGACTCCGGGTACGGTAGCAAGATATTGGCGGATAAGTGTACGCAAGATGCCTGTTCCAGTTCCGTGAAGGATACGTACTCGGCTAACTCCAACCAATATGGCGTCGTCGATAAAATAAGTTACGGCTTGTATAGCTTCGTCGCCCCTCATTCCTCGTACATCGATATCTTGCTTGAAGTTGAGCTTCTTTTCATACATACGTTCTTGTGTTTCACTGCTTACGAAAGTTGCTTTTGTTGTATTTAAGCTTTGTTTGGGAGCTTCGGCACGTTCCAGACGTTCAGCTTTTACGTTTGTTTTCATCAGTCCGAACATGACTACAGCGTTCTTTCCGTTCAGTTCCATAACCTGTCCGACACTGGTCTGTCCTTTAATACGTACATAGTCGCCTGCTTGAATAGGAACAACTTTAGGGACAGGTTGAGCTGCTGGCTGATTAGCCTGCTTATTCTTCTTATCTTTCTTTCGTTCCTGCTTCTCACGCAATTTCTCCATCTTGCGTGCTATCTTTTCTTCTAAAGCTGCTTTGTCTGCGGCTTCTACCTGCTGGCGGAAATCAGTCAATTCCTGACGTGCCATGCGAGTACGTTCTTTTTCAGCCTGAGCTTCCTTTATGGTACGGATAGTGTTTTCTATCTTTGCATTCGATTCTTCCAACAAGTGTTCGGCGTCTTCCTTTGCTTTTTTCAGAATCTCCTTACGACTTTTTTCCAGTTCTTCCAGTTCTCTTTCGTAGCGTGCAATGGTGTCTTCCATTACTTTTTCTCGCTTGCGGATATTCTGGCGTTTAGTTTCCCAGTATCGTTTGTCACGTACGATATCTTGCAGATACTTGTCGCTTTGTATATATTCGCTTCCCACAATTTCAGAAGCATCTGCTATGACTTCTTCCGGAAGTCCGATTTTACGTGCTATTTCTACGGCAAAAGAACTTCCCGGATTACCAATCTGTAACTGAAACAGGGCACGCATCTCGTGACGATCGTACAACATGGCTCCGTTTACCACTCCTTCATGATCTTCTGCAAAATGTTTCAGGTTCTGATAGTGAGTTGTAATGACTCCAAACGTCTTTTTAGCATTAAAGCGTTTCAGTACAGCTTCTGCTATGGCTCCTCCGATTTGTGGCTCTGTTCCTCCTCCAAATTCATCGATCAATATCAGACTCTTTTCATTGCAATACTTCATCATATTCTTCATATTTGTCAAATGTGAAGAATAAGTACTCAAATCATCCTCGATGCTCTGTTCGTCACCGATATCGATGAATATACTATGAAAAATACCCGCATGACTCCGCTCATTCATTGATACAAGCATACCACATTGAAGCATGTATTGCAACAAGCCGACAGTTTTCAAACATACAGACTTACCTCCGGCATTAGGACCCGAAATTAATAGAATCCGTTGCTCCGTTGTCAATACAATGTCGAGTGGTACAACTTTCTTATTATGTTTGGCAAGTGACATTTGAAGAAGCGGATGTACAGCTTCGAACCAATCTATGGCCTGTTTGCTTTCGAAAGAAGGTTTTACGCCTTTGATGTCGATTCCAAAAAGAGCTTTAGAACGGATAAAATCTATTTTAGCTAAAAACTCATACGATTGTAGAATCGCAGGAACTTGTGGGCGTACAGTTGCCGAAAACTCGGTAAGTATACGGATGATTTCACGTCGCTCTTCTCCCTCCAGTTCACGGATACGGTTGTTGGCTTCTACAACTTCAGCTGGGTCGATGAAGACTGTTTTTCCGGTAGCCGATTCATCATGAACGATTCCTCGTATTTTTCTTTTCATACCCGGAGCAACTGGAATGACAAGTCGTCCATCGCGCATCGTAGGAGTTACATCTTTATCGACGTAACCTTCCGATTGAGCCATTCGTAAAATATTATTCAAACTCCGTGATATACTTCCCGTCGTAGATGCCAGTTCACGTCGGATACGCAGTAATTCTGGAGATGCATTATCTTTTATTTTTCCGAATTTATCGAGAATGTTGTTTATGCGTGTAATGAGTTGGGGGAAAACCATGATATCTCCCGCAAGCTCATATAAAGCAGGATATGGAGAGTGGACTTCATCATCGTCAGCCAACTCATCATCCGTTTGTTGCAGGAAACGTACGATATCACGTATTGTTTCCAATGAACGACGTAGGTCGAACAATTCTTGTTCATCCATATACATGCCTTCTACACGGATACGTTTGAGTGATGGGCGTACATCAAAAAAATACTGACTGGGAAAATCATCTTCTTCTTGAATGATACGTACAAATTCCGTCACTTGCTCTAACCGGCGGTTTATTTCATCGTAGCTATCAGAAAAATCCATTGACTCAACTCTTTCTTCTCCCAATGTGCTAAGACATTTGGTCTTTAAAAGTTGACGAATCTGATCAAATCCGATTTTCTGTTCAAAATTTTGAGGGTATATCATTACTGTATTTTAGTCTGTATAACAAATAAGTTTTCGTTTGCAAAGTTACGATAATGAGAAAAAATAATCAAAAAAGCGGCAATTTATTTGCAGGTTTCAAAATAATGCGTACCTTTGCATCGCTTTTGAAAGGAAGCACTCTTACAAAAGAGTTTTGGAGAGGTGGCAGAGTGGTCGATTGCGGCGGTCTTGAAAACCGTTGTACCGCGAGGTACCCGGGGTTCGAATCCCTGTCTCTCCGCTAGGTTGATTGAATATAGTCCCGTAGAATTTATTCTATGGGACTTTTTTTATGATAATCAATCTAAATTTTTAGAAAAAGTCGTAATTTCCTTTGGGGGTAAATCGTGTATTTAGTTTTCTATATGATCGGTTGCTCGTTTAATTGAATCTGAAAAAATCAGAAATGTTTTTTTGAATAGCAGAATTAATCTTCTAGGGTATAGTGCGTTTTTATTGCTTGTGATCCTTTGTTGCATTTTGTTGAGTTCGAAAACTCAGTACGGTTTGACATCATGAAAATGGGTTGTCCGATATTTGTCCGGCCTATAAACGGACAAAAGCTGCAACTTTTTGAGTTACAGCTTTTTATCTCGGCACGGGAAGAGAGGCTCGAACTCCCGACACTCGGTTTTGGAGACCGATGCTCTACCAACTGAGCTATTCCCGTGTTTGCGGTTGCAAAGGTACGATAAATTTCTATATTTGCAAATCCTTTCCTATAAAAAATAGTACCCTTTTTCTTATATTAATTCTAAGTCTTTGAATATGAGTTGATAGGTTTCTGCTTTTTTTTCTATTTTTAGTGGATAAGCCCGACTGGATGAAGGCATTATTGATTTCCTGTTCTTCATTGGTCAGAAAGATATAGATTTCTCCATTTTTCTGCACCAATGTCTCTCGAATCAGTTTCTTTAAAGATTCTTCGATCTTGCTACGGATTTCAATACGGTCGTCATCTATATTAGAGATCATCAGTGTGGTAAGGTTATCTACATTTGCCTTGATCTCTTTGACATATTTAATCATAAACAGAACTTTCAGCAATTCCACATCGAACTCATCCAGTCTGCTATTGTCTTCTGCATCGGTAATGACCTGGCTGTGCTGATGATCAATGAATTTATGCAGCGGATCATAGAAATAGCTGAACGGTACCAGTACACCTTCCTGGCTGTCTTTTAACCGGATGGCAGATTCCTGGAACAATGCCAGCATAGAACGGGACTGGTCAGATAAATGCTTTCCACTGGCTCCATGAGTACGCACAGCCGTCAGTACCTGTCCAAGCAGGTTAAACTGGTATGGGATAAACGGATAGCAGTCAGCAAAATCCGTCTTGTCTGTGTATAATTTTTTATCTGCAGTATCCGCTGTAAATGTGATTAGATTCTTGATAATAGATTCTTTCTGCTCGTATAACAGCTTCAATGCAGACTCTGCAATCTCATTTTTCTCCAGGATACGTTTCCGGATAACTTCATCTACATTGGATGCAGACAGAGATAATCTGGTGTCGAAACGTCCCTGAATCTTGGAGAAATCATTGCCTTTTGTCTTTGTGATAGAGTCAATATCTTCCTGGCTGGTAACGATCACCCATGCTTTTCCTCTGCAGGCAGTTCCCAGATCTTCTACGATGGTCTGCAGATTCAGCATTAACTGGGTATCATCAGCAATATACTGTCCGATCTCATCTACAAGGAAAATGACATGATGGTTCGGACCTTTTTTCTCACAGTATTCTTTAACTAAAGATACAAACTTCTCAATACTGAGATCATAGCTTCCTTTTGCGTTTTTACACCAGTTACGGGCAGCTTCTTCACTCATGAAATCCATAGCTACAATCGTTTTTACGATTTTATCCTGGATAACTGCAAAAGCCTGTCTCTTCTTCTCCCATGGTGCACCTGCAATCTCCTGGAATTTTTCTTTGAACTCTTCAAATCTGCCTTCATTGTCCAGCTGGCGTTCAAATTCTGCAAGATAAGGAATGGAGCCGCAATAGCCCTGCATTTCATTGAATACCTTCATGAAGACTTCCACAATGGCTTCCTTGCCAGAGCCGACTTTTGCAGATCCTTTGGAATCAATATTAAAGAGCATGACATCAGAAGAAATGGTTCCGGAATTGGTCATCTTTGCAATCAACATCGGATCATCAATTTTCTTTCCATCTGTAAAGTATTCGATGGCTCTCTTTCCTTCTACTACACTGTTTTTTAACAGATAAGAAAGAATCTTCAAGAAGTGAGATTTACCACTTCCAAAGAAACCGGAAATCCAGACACCCATTTTGTCTGTATTGTTATGGATCCCCTTTTCATAGTTATCGAAAAAATCACGGAAATGTTTTAATAATTCTTTTGTTACTACATATTCGTCCAATTCCTGATATACGTTTTCTTCATCAGACTGACCAACTTTGATTACGCCCTTAATATCACGGTCAATCTGTTTCTCAAACATCTCTTTAATCTGCATTTTTCTTCTCCTTTGTTTTACACAAGCCGGAATGCCCGGTAATAATTTCTGGAATCCATCGTTCCAAATAATTTCAGATCCTGTCCGCTGTATTCTCCAGGATAAAACATCACAACCGGCACACTGTCCAGTACCTGATGTAAATTGTTCAAAATATTATGGCTTGCAATGATCGGATGGCATTTTCCAACTCCTGTCAGAAAAATTACGCTGTCTGTCAGATCTTCCTGTAAAATCTTTGAGATAATCAGGTTCAGTTCGTTCGTTTCATCCAGTCCCAATGTCTCTACCAGACTGTCTGCCATATCAAAAAAGCCATTGTCTTTTTCCAGATCAAAGAAGGCTTCCAGATATCCTTCTTCCTCCAACACCTGAATCATCGTATGAAACAGGTCGAATTCTATGATTTTAAAATCTTTATTGCCATTATTGATCCGGTCTTTTAAGTATGCGATATGATTGCGCACTTCCAATTCAGCTCTCGGATCGTAATCAAACACATAATATCCGACTTCATTTCCAAGTCCTTTATTTTCACGGAAAGACTTTTCAGAAATCTTATCCTCAATCCGGTTCAGTCTTTCTTCCAAACTTAATCTTGCCATCCTTAGACTCCCTTCACTGCCTTCAAGTATTCTCCAAGCCCCTTTGCAGTCAATAATTCTTCTGTCCGGTAATCAATATGAATTGGCTTGATTGTTCTTGGTTTTGCACTGCTTTCCAGTAATCCTGCCTCAAACATCATTCTGGTAAAGCACTGTTTTAACTTCCGTACTGCAGTATCCGTCCAGCCAGCAACCACATCACTCTGCATTGCCTTATCTGCAAAAAAGACATTCAGATCCCGGTCTGTGATCTCTTTTTCACCTAATCGAATCTTCTCGGCGTATATTTCATGTAAAAACTCAAAAAATAATCTGCTGTCCATCAGAATTGCAATCAGATTCAGAATCTTTGCGGTTTCTACATCACAAGTAATAAATGTCTGTAATACTGCTTCCGGTAAGGCAGATACCCTTCGGTATGTTCCATTTAACACCTCATAGGCTCGATATTCTGCCTTCACCTGATAGATATTTTCCTCCCAGGCAATCTTGCGGATGTCTGCCTTGCTAAGTCCTTCCAGAATATAACTTGCTGTTTTTCTGGACTCTTGCAGCCAGAATAATTTTGATGTAAGTCCTGCACTGTATTCCATTACTGTCCACCATCCTTTGTTTCCTGGCAAAGCGGACATTCGCAATCCGCTTTCGCTACTTGCTCATGAATGCAGCCACCCTGCGGCTTGCCTTCATAATGGACAATATCTCCGAAATCACAATCTAACTTCTCGCAGATCTTTTCCAGAACCTTCAGGGAAACCAGCTCTCCATTTGTCATTTTTGCAACGGTACTGCTGCTGATTCCCACTTGGTTCATCATATCCACTTTCTTCATATTTTTATCGATTAATAGCTTCCATAATCCATTGTATGATACTGCCATATGTATTCCCTCTTCGTTATACAAAACTTATGGTTTTTCTGTATTTTGAAAGTATATTATTTCTTTTCGTTCTTATACTCTCAATCTTTATTATTGTATCATACTGTATGTTTTTCTTCAACGATAAGTGCAAATGATAGCTTCGACTTTGCGAAAAATTCATTTGAAAAATCTAATGATAGCCCATAAAAGCTGCTCCTATTCTTCCAAATACATTTTCAGTGCATTATAGCAATTCAATGTCTCGTTATCTGCATCATTGAAATTCTGAGAAAAGGTCTGCAGACTTCCTGTTGGATCCGTAGCCAGATTTGTCAGCGATATATATGCATCATAGAACTTTGAAAGTGCTTCATAAGCATCTTTGTACTCTTCTGGTGGATTTTTTAATTGCTTCATCAGTGAGTTTACGGTGTCTTTATTGCTATTGATATCCGCTATCTGTCCACTGAAACTGCTATCTGAAAAGAGATTTTGCAGGGCATCATTAAAATCAGATACATAGTATCCATCCGGTTTTGTATATTTATCTGTCTTGCTGTCACTTTCTTTATAAATAGCGTTGTACCATACCTTTTTAATCAGATTGCCACAGGTTTCTGCATCACTTGCACCAGAAAGCATGGAATATGCTGCCATATTCAGATTTGTCCCATATTCCTCGCTCTGCTTCTGAGCCTCTGCTGCTGCCTTTTCTGCCACATTCTTCTTATGTGTCTGTACTCCAATGGCTGTGATCATTGCTACAGCAATAACGGCTATCGTTGCTATCGCAATTATTTTCTTTGATTTTTTTGTAATCTTCACACCGGTTACTTCTACCTGTTGTGGTGCTGTTTCTGTTTCAACAACTTTCTCTATTGGGCAACCACATTTTGGACAGATATCCATCCCATTTTCCAATTCTGCCCCGCAGTCTGGACAGTATTTCTTTTCTTCTGGAATCAGAACTGCTCCACAATGTACGCATTTTTTCGCCTTATCTGATATTTGTTCGCCGCAATTCGGGCATGTTGTCATAGCCATAATCTTTTTCCTCCGTGTTTTTCATTTTCAATTCCATCTCTACCATTTCCAGTAGTTTTTCCAGTCTGCTTTTCTTTGACATACGTTTCACAGTCCCTGCGTCATGATATTTTATATACTGGATCACCTCAAAAAAATTCTCTGATGGCAGCTTTTGTTTATGGTATCCTTCTGTACATTTCATTTTCTGTTTTTTGAAATATTGAGATTTATTTGTTCTGTAATTTTCATGAAATAGTTTTTTCACCTTATCTTCCTGCAGATAAACAATCCATCTTGAAAAGGCTGTCCTTACAAATACAGCATTACTACTGACACTGTAAGATAACTGGAACCATTTGCAGATTTTTTCTATATTACTTTCAGTAGGTGGAAGCTGTTTTAGATCTTCTCTATTTTTCTTGTTTTTTGCTTTTTGTATGCTACTAAATTCCCACTCCAATTGTTTCCAGTTTTGCTTCTTGCCACAACATTTACACACTGTATACCCTCTGAAAATCATACTTTTAGGAACTACCACTTTTCTTTCTGCCAACATACTTTGCACATATCGACAGCTCTCTGTATGTAACATCCTCGTAGCATCATTTGCAAAGCAATTCTCTGTAGCTGTCATGCCACTATATTGTTGGAGGCATTGATAAAAAATCTGATAGAGATAATTAGCATCATGTTTCGCATAATGAAGATAATTTGGAACATACTCAATACCAGAACATATCAATGCATTTTCAAATCCAATCTGATCATTACCACTTCCTGCAATTACTCCCAAAACGTCTTGTAGAACCACTACTCTGTGCCTTTTTATCGTGATACCATATTTTCTCATATCTCTCAGGAATAACTCATAAGTATCTCTGCTCCACACTATTAAATGACAATATTGTGGAAAAGATTGTGCAAACTTTTCGAGCACTGCTTTTTCCTCGTTGCCTTGCATAATATTTGCTAATGGTGTATGCGATAGGATTTCTGTTTTTTTATTAAATAGTTTGGGATCACTTAATCTGATCGCCTTAGAAAATGCTTTTACTTTTTGTATTTGTGCATCAGCAGCCACTACCCCTATCTGAATTGCTTCCCTCCCATCCAGATCAGATGTTCCTGGTGCCTGATTCCACTCTATATCAAGAAACAGATATTCAATTTTTTCGCTTTTAACATCTTCCACTATTTTTTCCCTTCTTTGTATGCCTCAATCTCATCTGCCCAATGATCGTCCATAAAATCCATCATTGCATCACTTTCAACAGCTTTTGAAATTGCTTTTCCTACAGCTTTAAAATTTAATTCAACGCCCTTGGAATCATTTTCATATGTTACAGATCTGTTTCTGGCAATCCCTATCTTCTCAGCCTCTCTTCCTGCGTCAATATTTGCACCAAGGAACAAAAACTCCCATCCGCACTCTTTCTTCGCTTCAATCTTTCTCTTGATCTGCTCCTGTGTGAAATGCTCACTGGAATTTTCTAAACCATCTGTAGTAATAACAAATATGATTTTTCCTGCCCTGTGATCCTCCGGAAGATGTTTCTGTACATTTTCCATTTTTTCAATCGCTGTTCCAACTGCATCTAATAAAGCAGCACCCGTATTAAAAATCATCCTATCACCTTCTTTTCATATAATACTATACGACATATAGTATTATATGTCAACATATAAAGAAAAAAACTTCCTATGAAGTTTTATCTATAATCAATATAGTGAGCGATTCCATAATAACAAGGAACTGTCAAGAAAACAATCCATGCAGGATGCCATAATCCATTTTCAAAACCAAACCATAAAAATATCATAAGTGTTAAAACTGGATATGCAAAGTTTGAAAATTTTCTCTTACGAAAAGCTGTAATTAAACTATCAAATAATGGTAATGTCAATAAAACAATCCACGTAGGATGCCAAATGCCTGTCATTACACCATAAATCAAATAACCAATAAATAAGATTGATCCAAATGGAAAATCATATTTTTTATTATGCTTAAAGTCTGTCCAATCATCATTCCAATCTTTTCTTTCACCATTTACATAAACACCTTTATCCCCAATATTAACACCATCACCATTTCTATCAATAACATGAATACCTTTCCATGAAACATGAACTTCACTTTCATCATCTTTGACATGAATACCATCAAAACCAACATGAACATATTCATCCCCATCTTCATATTTATATGCATACTCTTCTTGACTCTCTTTCATATCTTCAGTTTTATCAGATATTGTTTCTTCTGTTTCAGTCGGTTCATGTAATAATAATTGATCTAAAGAAATACCATATAACTTTGCTAATTCAATCAAGTTATCTGTATCAGGAGAAGCTTCTGCTCTTTCCCATTTACTCACTGCCTGGCGACTAATTCCTAATTCTTGAGCTAAGGCTTCTTGTGAATAACCTTTCTCTTTTCTAAGTTGTAATAATTTATTTGCAATTTCTATATTCATAATTCCTCTCCTCCTTGCACCCATATTATAGATAAAATCATCAAGTTGCGGCTACATATTTTAGATTGAATGCCCGAAACTATTGGTTGCATTTCACTAAAATGGCAATATATATGGGTTCTAATCAGTCACTTTCTGTCAATTTAGACATGACCAAACAGTTATATAGACTTTCTTTGTTTTTATCTGTTACGTTTGCTTTCTATATATATTTCTTTGCACTCTTTGTTACATTTTTATATATGTAAATGATTCTCACTTTT
>ENA-OPCM01002039-OPCM01002039.1-human-gut-metagenome-genome-assembly--contig:-NODE-2039-length-12165-cov-2.156317_pt1 | contig 12165 bp, 10 predicted proteins | sample MGYA00241252_ERZ501484 | MGnify/ENA primary metagenome ERZ501484 (study PRJEB25962, sample SAMEA2042583) | human gut metagenome | biome: human gut; feature: human-associated habitat; material: faeces...
GCAGCTGTGGTGCGGTAAATACAGGAAAGTTCTGTGCAGAATGTGGAAAGCCAAGACAGTAAAATACAGCAGGGGGAGAAATGTCTATGTCTGATCTGAGAGAATATAAATGCCCTGCCTGTGGCGGTGCAATAGAATTTGACAGTAAGTCCCAGAAAATGAAGTGTCCATACTGTGATACAGAATTTGAACTGGAGACATTAAAAGAACTGGATGCGCAGATGGAGCGTGAAGCCGGACAGCAGGATGATCTGTCAGGATGGCAGACAGATGCCGGTGGAGAATGGCAGGAAGGTGAGACAGATGGAATGAATGTCTATACCTGTCAGTCCTGTGGTGGTGAGATTATCGCAGATGAGAATACAGGAGCATCAAATTGTCCGTATTGTGGAAATCCCGTAATTATGACAGAGAAGTTTAAAGGTGCATTAAGGCCGGATCTGGTGATTCCGTTCAAATTGGATAAGAAAGCGGCAAAAGAAGCATATTACAGGCATATTAAGGGAAGAACATTTTTGCCAAAAGCATTTCGCAGGGAAAATCATATTGATGAGATTAAGGGGCTGTATGTTCCGTTCTGGCTTTTTGACGGGGATGTTGATGCTGATGTGCGTTATAAGGCGACAAAGGTAAGAATGTGGAGTGATCATGATTATGATTATACGGAGACCAGCTACTATTCTGTGGAGCGAAGCGGAGAGATGACATTCGTTTCTGTACCTGTAGATGGATCAGAAAAGATGGCAGATGATTTGATGGAATCCATTGAACCATTTAAAATTTCAGAGTCTGTGGATTTTCAGACCGCATATCTTTCCGGATATCTGGCAGATAAGTATGATGTCAGTGAAAAAGAGAGCATCAACAGGGCACATGACCGTATGAAAAAGAGCGCAGAGGAAGTACTGGCAGATACAGTGAAGGGTTATGCTTCTGTTGTTCCCGAAAATACAAACGTAAATATTTCAGGCGGAAAAGCACAGTATGCACTGTATCCGGTATGGATTCTGAATACAACATGGAAAGATAAGAAATATATATTTGCAATGAACGGACAAACCGGAAAAATGACAGGAGACCTTCCGATTGACAGGGGAATTTATTTGAAATGGCTTGCCGGACTGACCGCTGTATTTACGGTTGTTTTGTGCCTTGCCGGACTGCTGATTTTTTAAGGGAGGACGAAAGATATGCTGAAGAAAAAGATCATACCTGTATTTCTGGCTTCTGTCCTTACTGTATCAGGTACAACAGGATTTGTGACGGAAGCATTTTCAGAAAATGTTTATGCGGCAGAAGAAGTGCATACAGAAAGGCTGGCAGATTTTGCAGATCTGTTAGATGATGGGCAGGAAGAAGAACTGGAGGCGAAACTGGATCAGGTCAGCGAGGACTACGGCTGTGATGTTGTGGTTGTCACAGAGGAGACTCTGGATGGTGCAGTTCCGCAGGATTATGCAGATGATTTCTTTGATTATAATGACTATGGCATGGGAGAGGACAAGAGTGGTATATTGTTTTTGATAACCATGTCAGAACGTAAGTGGTGTATCTCCACACATGGAGAGGCTATTCAGATTTTTACTGATGCAGGACAGGAATATATGACGGATAATTTTGGGCCATATTTATCCGATGGTGAGTATTATGAGGGCTTTATGAAGTTTGCTGATCTGTGCGAAGAATTTATCATTCAGGCACAGAGCGGAGAACCGTACGATGTAGAAAATTTGCCGGAGGAAACCATCCCTTTTTATATGATATTTCTCATTTCGCTTGTGGTCGGATTTGTGATCGCGCTGATCGTAACCGGAGTAATGAGAAGCCGGATGAAGACTGTACATATGAAGCCGGATGCAGCAGATTATATGAAAGACGGAAGTCTTCATATTAACAGAAGCCGGGATATATTTCTGTATCATCAGGTCACACGTACGGCGAAGCCGAAGGAAGAGAGTTCCGGTGGCGGTGGAAGCAGTACCCATACAAGTTCTTCGGGTGAGACGCATGGGGGTTCCAGTGGATCATTTTAACTGACTGGCATGACATATAAAAATCCTGATCTTTTATATTATTTTATGGGATAACCATAAAATGACAGGAAAGATTGGGATTTTATTTTGCGCAAAATTACGGATACCGGTTGCAAGACATCAGAGAATATGATACAGTACAAGGTGGTTTGTTTTGTGTAGAGACAGTTGTCCGGCAAAAAGAAAATAAACTGCGAAGCGGATTGCAAATATCCGCCTGACGATAACAGATTTCTGCACAAAAGAATTATAAAATGAAATAAAAAACAGAAATAATGGAGAGGACATGAAAAAATACGTTGATAATTTTATGCAATACCGGTTTCTTTTGTCAGAACTGGTAAAAAAAGGGATTAAGCTGAAATACAGACGTTCTTATCTGGGAATGATATGGTCTATGTTGGAGCCGTTGCTTACCATGATCGTGCTTACAATTGTATTTGGTACTTTGTATGGAAATACAGACAGGACCTTTCCTGTATATATCCTGACCGGACGACTCCTGTACAGTTTCTTTTCACAGTCCACCAAGGCCGCTTTGAAATCTATACGTCAGAACTCGGCAATGATCAAAAAGGTATATGTACCCAAATATTTGTATCCGCTGTCCAGTGTGCTTTTTAACTATGTGATCTTTCTGATCTCACTGATCGTACTGGCAATGGTGAGTGTGATACTTGGTGTAAAGCCTACGTTCTATCTGCTTCAGGCACCAATCGCACTGATACTGATTCTTATTATGTCATATGGATGCGGAATGATCCTGGCAACAATAGGTGTATTTTTCAGAGATATGGAATATCTCTGGTCTGTAGCACTTATGCTGGTTATGTATACATGTGCGATTTTCTATTATCCTGAAAAGCTTTTGAAGAGTGGATGGGCATGGATACTGAAATATAACCCATTGTATTGTGTGATTGATATTTTCAGATGTTCAGTATTTGGAAAAGCGATGAATATTCATTATTTTGCATATGCACTTATCTTTTCCGTTGTGGCAATGGTGATTGGATTACTTTGCTTCAAGAAGAAACAGGATGATTTTATTCTTTACATCTGAGAACTGAGACAGAAAGCTGCAGGGCAGCGGAACGAATTATTTTTGAAAAATAAGGAGAAAAAATGAGCAAACAACCAGCGATTATTGTTGATAATGTGAGTATGAAATTTAATCTCAGCAAAGAGAAAGTAGACAGTCTGAAAGATTATATTATCAAGTCAATTAAAAAAGAGATTAAATATAATGAATTCTGGGCTTTGCAGAATGTGAGCTTTACAGTGGAAAAAGGAGACAGGGTAGGAATCCTCGGACTGAATGGTGCAGGAAAGAGTACACTTCTTCGAATGATGGCAGGGGTGTTAAAGGAAGATGAAGGAGAGATTCTGATTGATGGGGAAGCTGTATGGGATTGTGTGGAAGCGAAGCAGAAGTTTTTCTATATTTCTGATGAGCAGTATTTTTTCCCAAATGCGACACCGTTAGATATGGCAGCGTTTTATAAGACGTTGTATCCTGCGTTCAATGAGAAGAGATTTCGTAAGTTTCTGGTGAAGTTTACTTTACAAAAAGATCGTAAGATTCAGACATTTTCTAAAGGAATGAAGAAGCAGCTTTCCATTCTTCTTGGTGTGTGCAGTGGTGTGAAATACCTGTTTTGTGATGAAACGTTTGACGGACTTGATCCGGTTATGCGCCAGGGAATTAAAAGTATTCTGGCAAATGAAATTGATGAAAGAAAGTTTACGCCGATTATTGCATCGCACAATTTGAGAGAATTAGAAGATGTTTGTGATCATGTCGGACTGTTGCATAAGGGTGGTGTTCTCTTATCGAAAGATTTAGAAACGATGAAGTGTAATATTCAGAAAGTACAGTGTGCATTGCCAAAAGAGGATGACAAGAAGCTGGAGAAAATGTTTGACATTTTACAATTTAACCGAAGAGGAAAGCTTGTCACAATGACAGTCAGGGGCAGTGAAAAACAGGTAATGGCAAAGTTATCTGTATTAAAACCGGTATTTTATGAATGTATTCCGCTGTCTTTAGAAGAAATATTTATCAGTGAAACGGAGGTAGTAGGTTATGACATCAAGAATCTCATACTCTAAGCTAAGCAGGGAAAATAGAAAGAGAATGCTTGGCATGACGATTATTACAGTGCTTACATTTTTTATAAAAGCCGTTTTTTTAGTAATGGGAGTAAATGAATGTTCCTCACATACGGAAGTGCTTCGTTTGTTTCAGCCCAATATGGGAATGGCAAGCGTGGTAATCGTCCTGGCGGCATGCAGTGCGGCAGTAAGTCTTTATTATTTACATTCCAGAAAGCAGACAGATTTTTATGAATCCCTTCCAATAAAGAGAGCTACATTATTTCGTCTGGTAGTACAAAACAGCCTGTTTATTTTTCTGATTCCGCTTGTAATAGAAGAAGCAATAGAATTTGTCATTGCACAGCAACAGATTTCTGGAGGAGGATGGGAAATAGTCAGTTCTAGTCTCTGGTATTTGTTAATTTTTGCAGCAACATGGCTGACGATGGCTCTGGCAATGATTATGACAGGGAATATTATCGTTGGTATATTAGGATTTGGAGTATTTGCAAGCTATTTTCCAATTGTTATTTATAACATTTTTCCAATATATGCGGGCTCTTTTTTCGCCACCTATTCCGGGAATACGGCAGATAATGTTTATAATAATATAACCAGCTATCTTTCTCCGGTATGGGTCGGACTTCGGGGAATGGCAGATATAAATAGCGGCAGAGAAACGCAGATAAAATATATGATGATTCTTCTTTTATGGATTGTCGGTTTATATGTACTGTGCCGCACACTCTATAATAAACGGCCGGCAGAAAGTGCAGGACGGGCTATGGCATTTACAAAGGCAAATACAGTAATTAAAGTGTTATTAGTTATCCCATCTGCCTTATATTCAGGAATTATTTTCTATTCATTGGGAAATGCAAGATACATTTTCTGGCTTATATTCGGAGTTGTATTTGGTGTGTTCGTTATACATGCATTAATTGAATGCATTTATGAATTTGATGTAAGAGCGATTTTTTGTCATAAAAAACAACTTATAGTTATTATGCTTGGTTCCTTGTTTATCATGGCAAGCTTTAGTGCAGATCTTTTTGGATATGACAGGTATATACCAAAAGCATCCAGGGTAGATAGTATCGAAATAAAGCCATTAGGAGTGAATAGTTACGGATATTGGGGAAAAGGGGAAGAACGATCAGGATTAAATGGAGAAGAAAAACAGCTTGCTCTTTCCGTAATCAAAGAATCAGTAGAAGTAAAAAACAATGCAGAAACATCCTCTTCAGAGTATTATGAGAAAAACAGCAAGTTTTTATTCTTTTCATCTGTATCTAAAAAAGAAGTGATGAGAGGTGATATTGAGATTTCTACAACATTTTATATGAAAAACGGAAACCGTAAAGTAAGAAACTATATCCTTCGTTCCCAAAAGGCAAAAGAACTTTATAATAAACTGTATGCGACAAGAGAATTTAAAAAGAATATCTATTCTCTCTATACACGAGATTATAATGATATCAAAGAAATAACCTGGTCAGGGATAGAAACAGAATATTTAAACCTTACAAAAGAAGAGAAAAAACAGTTCTTTGATACTTATTTAAGTGAGTTAGACGGTTTAAGCTACACAGATGTACAAAAAACAGTTCCCGTAGGAAATATAGATATATCAATAGGTGGAACAATGGGAAGTGAAAATGCAATACAGGATACGTATTATATTTATCCATCTTTTAAAAAGACCCTTGCATTTTTAGCACAAAAAGGCTGTGCTGTCAACCAGACAATAGATAACTTAGATATCAGTAGTATTGGGGTTGAAGGATATGATGGAAATACCGGAGAAAATATCAGATATGGAATAACAGATAAAAAACGAATTAATAAACTAAAAAAGAAACTCGTTCTTCAGCAGATGGAAAATGTTCCGGGAATAACCGTAATAAATGGAAACATGGACATTCAGGTAAATTATAAAAATAAAAATGGAGAAAATAGCATATATTGCTATTCTATTTGTACAGATGATGAATTGCAGCAATTATTAAAGGAGTAATTTCATTTATTCAAATGTGGGAGGTGAGTATGAGTAGCTATATTAGCTATATTATAGATGGAATCTGGGAGGCTAAGCAATGTATTTTATTAGGAATAATTTTATGGCTTCTTTGGAATCTTATTTTGTTTTCGCTGAAAAAAAGAAGTGGAGAGAAGCTGAAAAAAATATGGATTTAAGGATTTGTTTAATTTAACTCCTGCAATGGGATGTACATTGCAGGAATGATTTTTTCCATCAGATCTGCAGTGCGCACACGCAGGCTGGACGTATTAATACACGGATGACATCCCACATATTCTCCCTTTAAAACATCTTCATCAATGACCAGCTGCACATGATTTTCCGTATCATTCATAAGCCCCATTACACTGACCGATCCCGGTGTGATATCGAGGTATTCTTCCATATACGATTCATTGGCAAAAGAAAGCCGGCTTGTACCAAGCTTTTTTGACACATCCTTTGTTACAAGACGTTTATCTCCCACAATCATCAGAAGATAAAATTCTTTTTTATTTGCCGTACACAAAAACAGATTCTTGCATATGGTAGCTTCCAGCACGCGGTCTGCCTCCTCACATGCTTCCATCGTCATCAGAGCTTCATGATCCACCCTGTCATATATAACGCCAAGTTTATCTAAAAAATCATACACACGGATCTCCTTTTCCAGTCTTCCTGCCGTATCCGCGGGTCTTCCCGGTTCCAGTTTCAACATAATTCTTCCTCTTTTTCTTGTATTTTGTACTCATCATACCCCTCTTTTTTGCATTTGTATAGAAATTTCTGCATAGACTAAAACTAAGATGGCTGCTTTTAGAGCCGCAGCCCAACGGTAAGGAGACAAATTATGTGTGGAATTTCAGGCTTTTGCGATTTTTCATTAAACTACTATGACAAAAAACCCTTCTGGGAAACGATCCTTGTACAAATGCACGAAACTTTAAAGCACCGCGGTCCGGATCAGGCGATGATTGATCTACAGCCACATGTGGGGCTGTCACATGCACGCCTTTCCATCCGCGATCTTAAAAGCGGCATCCAGCCTATGACACGTACTTTCCACGGGAAAACCTGTTCCATTGTTTACAATGGAGAAATTTATAATCACCGGGAACTGCTGCCCGAACTGCAGGCAGCCGGATATCGCTTTACCACAACATCCGACACGGAAATCATTCTATGCGCTTATATGCATTTTGGAAAAAATTTTGTTGAAAAATTAAATGGAATTTTCGCATTTGCAATCTGGGACGATACCAACAGAGAACTGCTTCTCTACCGTGACCGTGCCGGCACAAAGCCTTTGTTTTATACCCAGACCGGAAGCTCCTTTGTTTTCGGATCGGAACCCAAAGCATTATTTTGTCATCCGGATGTCACTCCATCCATTGACAAAAACAGTCTGCAGGAAATTCTGGCGGTCGGTCCGGCACGCACCTCCGGAAACGGCGTATTCACAGGCGTAAAGGAAGTTATGCCGGGACATTATCATATATTCTGTCCGGACGGACAGCACGACATTCTTTACTGGGATCTGCCCTGCCGGGAACATAAAGAGTCCTATGCCCAAACTGTACAGACCGTTTCTTTTCTCGTGCGTGACACTGTAGAACGACAGATGGTGTCCGATGTTCCGGTATGCACCTTTCTCTCCGGCGGCATTGATTCTTCGATTGTCACTGCATTAGCCGCCCGCCATATGCAAAAAGAAGGAAAAATTTTAAACACGTTTTCTTTTGACTTCTCTGAAAACGAGAAATATTTTAAGTCCAATGCCTTTCAGCCGGAACGGGATCTTCCTTACGTCAACCGGATGCTGCAATATTGTAAAACATCCCACACCTATTTAGAGTGCAGCCAGGAGGCTCTCTTTGCCGCCCTGTCCGATGCGGTCACCGCCAAAGACCTTCCCGGAATGACCGATGTGGACGCCTCTCTTTTGTATTTTTGTTCCGAAGTCGCCAAACATAATAAAGTAACACTCACCGGAGAATGTGCCGATGAAATTTTCGGCGGCTATCCATGGTTTTACCGACCGGAACTTATGAACCGCGATGGTTTTCCGTGGTCTGCCGATCCTGCTGCACGTACCTCCATTCTTTCCGATGACGTGCTTCGCACGCTGGATCTGGCAGAATATTCTCATGCGCGCTATGAGGAAACACTCTCCCACGTTCCGCATCTGGATGGCGAATCCCCTGAGGAAGCCCGCCGTCGTGACATTGGCTATCTGAATATCAAATGGTTCATGCAGACCCTGCTCGACCGCATGGATCGCACCAGCATGTACTCTTCCCTGGAAGCCCGTGTCCCATTTGCCGATCACCGGATCATGGAATATGTTTTCAATGTGCCGTGGCAGATGAAATATCGGAATGGAGTCGAAAAATCCCTGTTGCGGGATGCCTGTGCCGATCTGCTGCCACGGGAACTGCTCTGGCGCAAAAAAAGCCCGTATCCAAAGACATACCATCCGGCCTACGAACAGATGCTGATCAGGCGCATGCGGGAAATTCTGAACGATCCGAATTCTCCGGTACTGCCGCTTCTGGACCGTTCCAAAACAGAAGCTTTCCTTGCCGCACCAAAGGAACTCGGCAAACCATGGTTCGGCCAGCTGATGGCAGGTCCGCAGCTCATTGCTTACTTTATCCAGATCAACACCTGGATGCAGATCTATCATTTGTCCATCTGACGCCCCGACACCGGATATCAATCATTCTTCACTAAAAAAGGAGTTGCCCCGCAAAAGGCAACTCCTTTTTGTAGTACAGCATCAACTGCAGTTTTTAACGTTATATTTCACATTATCCCTTGACACTTCCCAGTGCAATACCCTGAACGATATGCTTGGAAAGAATCAGATACACAACGATAACCGGCAGGATCGAGAATGTAATCATCACATATACCTGGCCCATATCAAACTTCAACCAGTCTGCTGCACGAAGCTGTGCAATCAGAATTGGAAGTGTTTTCTTTTTATCATCATGCAGAATCAGTGCCGGTGTGAAGTAATTGTTCCAGCTGCTGACGAATGTAAAAATTGCCTGTACGGCAATCGCCGGTTTCATAAGCGGAAGTACGATACTGTTGAAGGTACGGAACTCACCGGAACCATCAATTCGTGCTGCCTCAATCAAAGATAACGGAAGTGCACTCTCCATGTACTGCTTCATGTAGAAGAATACAACCGGAGAAGCAATCGTTGGAACAATGAGTGGAATAAAGGAATCCATCAGTCCCATCTTTGTTACCAGCTTGATAAATCCAAGTGCGGTAACCTGTGTCGGAATCATCATGATCATCAGAATAAATGGATAAATAAACCGTTTCATCCTGAACTCATACGCATGGATCGCATATGCGGTCATGGTTGAAAAATATGTACAAAGCACTGCTGAGCAGGCGGCGATGATCAGACTGTTGAACATTCCATACCAGATTGGAAGCGTTCCGTGCACCAGATTGTTCCAGTTTTTTAACAGGTTCGTACTTGGAATCGCGGTAAATCCGGATTGTAACTGTCCGTTTGATCTGGTTGCATTGATAAACATAATGTAAAACCAGAACAGACAGAAAAATGAGATAATAATCAATACTACATAGGCGATGACGCGCCGTGCATGAAGTCCTACACCCTTCTGGATGTCATTTTTATTTGTCTTTGCCATATCAATTACCCCTTTCTCTTGTCATTGCCGGTAACCTTAAATACGATCAGGCTTAAGACTGTAGTAAGAATGAACAGTACAACGGACAGTGCTCCTGCCATACCATAGTTCTTACTGAACAGATGCTTATTCAGATACATGATCAAGGTCATGGTAGATCTCATCGGATCACCGGTTCCGTTTGTCAAAATCTGTGGTACATCGAACAGCTGCAGACCACCAATCAGGGATGTGATAATTACATACACCAGAATCGGGCGAAGCAGTGGAAGTGTTATCTTGAAAAATACCTGTGTGGAAGTAGCTCCATCCACCTCGGCTGCCTCAAACAGAGAAGTATCAATTCCCATCATTCCGGCCATCAGAAGAATGGTCGTATTACCAAACCACATCAGGCAGTTCATCATGGCGATCAGACCTCTGGCACTTCCTGCGTGGGATAAAAATTTATAAGGTTCTGAGATAAATCCGATCTGCATCAGTAAAGAGTTGATTGGTCCTCCATCTGAAAAGAGAGTGAAGAACAACATGGAAAATGCAGATGCCATAATCAGGTTCGGCAGATAAATAACCGTTTTGAAGAATCTGGACCCTTTTAATTTCAGACGGACATCGGAAAACCATGCACCTAATAAAAGGGAGAGGAAAATCTGTGGTATGAAGCACATGATCCAGAGAACCATCGTGTTCTTAAAATATGTCCAGATATCTCCACTGCTGAACAAAGCCTTATAGTTATCTAATCCAACAAATCTCGGTCCAACCTGTGTCAGACCAGACATGTAATTTTCGAAAAAACTGTTATAAATGGTGTTTACTAACGGTACCAGCTGAAATATTACAAATACAACGATAAATGGAATCAGAAATATGTAGCCCCATTTATTATATCTGACCGCTTTTCCTCCACTATTACTTTTCATAAGACCTACCTCCCAACTGGTATGTTATGATGAATATAGTTTTTGTTACACATAGTTTTTGTTAAAATGACCGTGCCTCCATTCCTGTATGGCAGGCACGGTCCCTGTGGTGCTTGTTAATAATCGTTTTTAGTAAGTTAACTCTGGGTACTTCTCAGTTACAGCCTTGTAGAAGAGATCAAGTGCCTCATCCTTTGTTGCTTTTCCTTCGAAGTAGTTCTTCATAGCGTTCTGGAATTCCTCGTTACATCCCTGATCGTAAGAAGAAAGGTTGCTTAAATCAAGTGTCTCAACACCTGCACAGTACATTGGAAGAGGATTCTGACCACCAAGAATCTTGCTGCTGTATTCTTTATTGTCTTTTACCTTAATTGATCCATCTGCCATTCCGTTCATAACCGTGCTGTTGTTTACGAAATCATCATCAGCTACAACGATCTCTTTCATGATGTCTTCATCAGTGGTCATCTTCAGGATGATATCCTTAACCAGAGAAGCGTTGTCGGTTCCGGTAGCACCGCAGATCCAAGTACCGCCCCAGAAGAAGCCCTGAGGTCCTTCAGTAGCGCCCCAGCCACCCTGATTTGCGATAGATCCATCGGTATCAGCTGCCATGGAGAAGTTGATCAGCCAAGCGGGTCCAAAGTAGCAGAATACTTTGCCATCGGGATAGAAGCCTTTGCTCCAGTCATCAGACCACAGATCGAAGGTACCGGTTTCCTTAGCGTCAACCATCTTCTTGGAGTCATCAACCCACTTCATCAGGTTGTCATCGATTACGATCTTGCCATCCTGTACCCATTTGCCGGATACGTTGTTGGAGTATACACGATAAGTATCGTTTACGGAAGATACCATGTTGTAACCGGCTGCTTTCATCTTCTCAGCGGTTGCGGTGAAGGTATCCCAATCAGATACAGACTTCTGAACCTCTGCAGGATCATCGGTTCCCAGAACAGCCTTAGCAGCTTCACGGTTATAAATCAGAACGCCGGGGCAGCCCTGCCATGAAACACCCTTCAGATTGCCGTTGGAGTCGGTAACAACATCCTTGGTGTACTGATACTGGTTAGCCAGATCTGCATCGGTGATGCCCAGATCCTTAACAGGCATTGTGTAGTCGGTATCAACATATTTCAATGCGTAGTCAGCCTCAACCAGGAACAAGTCGATCTTGTCATCAGCTGCTGCATCAGCCTGCTTTAACAGTGTTGCATCCAGATTGTTCTGATAAGCGTTGTCATCAGAAGGAGTGATGTTCCACTTTACAGTGATGTCACCGATCTTACCGGTGGTTCCATCTACTTCTTCATATCCGGGATAATGATCTGTCAGACGGCTCTTGAACTCCTCGTTCCAGCAGTAGATGTTGAAGACTTTGCCTTCCTCTGTTGCTGCCTCCGTAGAAGCTACCT
>ENA-OPCM01002044-OPCM01002044.1-human-gut-metagenome-genome-assembly--contig:-NODE-2044-length-12141-cov-2.574135_pt1 | contig 12141 bp, 6 predicted proteins | sample MGYA00241252_ERZ501484 | MGnify/ENA primary metagenome ERZ501484 (study PRJEB25962, sample SAMEA2042583) | human gut metagenome | biome: human gut; feature: human-associated habitat; material: faeces...
ATTGAAGGAAGCCATTGAGTACGATGCCGGTGATGCCATAGACCTGTCCAACACTTACCTGTCTCCTACAAAATACCGTGGAGATGACCTGTTGGTGGAGAACGAACACTATGCCGTGGTATATAACCCGTCTGTTGGAGGAACCTATGATGTGATGCGTAAAGTCACTGCTGAAGAAGTCAGACAGAACATCACCCGTTACGGATTGCCTGATAACGCCACTGCTGATGTCAAGTCCATTGCTGAAAAACAGGAACAGAAAATGGAAACTGTCGCACAAGAAGAGACTCACTTTCATCGAGGAAGATAATGGAATATTCTCTTATCTTTCCCTCTCGTATTTTCAAAAAATCCACTTGTATTAGGCTTCGTTATTCGAAGTTCTAAAACAAGTGGATAAATTTGTATATAGGTGATTTCACCAGCACGTATTCTCTATGGAAACAGGTAGTTCTTTTACTAAATATCACCTTATATGGTAAGAGTTTTTACTTATCCATAATTTCTACAATCGGAACAGTTTTCTCCATTTCACTACGCGAGATGTATTTGTAAGTACCTACTTGCATTACACGTTTGTCTGATGGAACATCTATTTTTTGATTATCATAATATGAAATTTCTTTATCAGCAAGGAATAAAACAATCATTCCTATATTAGAAATATCTTCTACCGTTGCCAATGCACTCCCATCTGGAAGTACTTGCATAATCTCAAAGGAATGGACATTAATTTCTTGCTGTGGCTTTTCAAACATCACGATATTATTGTCAGATGATGTTCCGTTTGTATTTCCTAATGCTACAAAGAAAAAGAATGCAAAAGTAAGAATGATACCCGTTATGATACCACCTAAATAGATTAAAATTGATTTTTTACGTGAGTTCATAAATATTTTAGATTTTAGTTGTTTTGGTTCTTTTTAATTTACCGGGAAATAGGAACAATAAAAGGATTTTCTTTTGGTCATTCATATCAAGATAAGCAAAACGTCGTTGTATTTCGGATACGTGCATCAACTAATTTGCCTTTCTCACGTTTGACAAACCATTTAATGAGTTTAGCTATAGGACGATTGTGCATACAATTACAGCTTACTATTTAACGAATGAAATGCAAAGCAGCAATAATAATGATACCAGCAATAATAATCCAACGATTGATGTTAATTGCTTTCGTCGTAGCTTCAGAAGAAGTCGCTAATTCATTTTGCAAATTCTTAGTCTCGTTAATTATATTATCAGTTGAACTTTTAATGGTATTGCATGAAGTCTGTATACAATTAATTATATTGGTAATTGCATCAACTTTTGTTTCAATAGATTTTATCTTTGGAGAAATATCATCTATTAACTTTTTCAGCTCCTGATTCCATTGATTCAACTTCGTAGTAATGCTATCAGCATGTTCCTTAATATTTGAGGGAAGGTCATCAACATTTTGACTGATTGATGCAATGGCATTATCTTGCCCCTTTTGAGATTCTTTCAAATCTTTGGAAATGTCAAAAAGAAACTTTTTAATGGTTTGAATCTCTTTTGTGGTTGATTTTATCTCTTCACGAAGAGCGCTAAGTTCTTCGACCCTTTCAGATAGCAAGTTATTCTGCTCGGTAAATTCTTGCAAAGAAGCATCGACTGAAGATGTGAAACTATACGTAATATTCTCGCAAGCAGAGGTCATTTTACCCACTGACTTCTGCACTTCTTCTGAAATTCCAACCTGTGCTCCTTCTAATTGTTTCTCCCACTCTTTGATTTCTTTAACAAGAGAATTGATTGAAGCGACATAACCAGCAACGGCATTTTGCAGTCCTTCACTTGCTTGAACAGTGTTTTCAACTTGTTTTCTTGCAGAATCAAGTTGCTTTAGGTTCTGTTCTAACCTTTCCAAAGTAGCGTTAATATCGTATGTCATTTTGATATAATTATTTTAGATATTTCTTTGTTATTTCATTTAACTTATCCTCATGGACAAACAGTGTTATCGTTTTCTTACCATCGTCAACCAAGTTCTGCTTGATAAACTTATCATCTTTACGAACTTTGGCTTTTAGATAAGATGTAAAAGTGTCAATGTCACTCCAAACCTGCTTATTATCCCTATTATACAAAGTCATAAAGCCTTCGATATAATTGTTGTAAGCATTATTTTTCAGTGTCTGGTTATTCCCTGCGCCTAAAAAAGTAATGCAATAAGCGAGCAAAAGCTGCAAAGCAGCATTATCAGGATGTGCTCTCAGACAAAGTAAGGTCGCGCCATACAGATGTTTGACATTATCCACTTCACTGCCAGAGTTATCATTAACAGGGTCAATTATTTCAATATACTTCTTAACGACATCGAATCCATCTTTTCCTTCTATATCTGTATCATCCTTCAGGGAATAAGGCTTTCCATTAACTTCATAGCCGGTTCGCGCATACTTAGAGTTGAAGTACAGATGAATAAACTCCTTCAGCCATTCATCGTTACCATTTGCTTGACGTTCTATGATACTGTCCTCACATGCTATACACATGTCCTCGATGGCACGATAACGCTTCTTTTCAAGGTTTTCATACACAAAGGCTGTTAAATAGCCCAGGCAACGGTCTAAATAATTACGCCCTGGCTGTTTGTCAATTTCATCCACCTTCTTCTGAGCTTGCTCCAAAGAATAATACTTACGGAAGAAATCCAACATATACTGTTTGAACTCTTCATCAGTTCGTTTGTGGATTTTAAGTTCGTATGTTTGTGACAGATAATCAATAGTCACATCATCTACAAGCCCTATGCAGCACATTCTGTATATTGCTTTATCTGTATCATCTTTATCTCTTTTCTTACAAAAAGCCATTCGTAGCCTTTTATAGATGCTTTTATTTGCATGATTGCGAAGCCATCTAGTATCACCTGAGCATTTGGCTATCTTAGCTATCAACTCATTAAAATCACCAATTTTTTTCAAATCCAACTTTCCGTATCTGTCCTCATTGATATTTTGCCATCCCTGTTCCTCAGAAATAGCAAGAATTTCCTTTTTGATTGAAGCTTCAAAACCTTCAGGATCTTGTTGAACATTATTCTCCCAAGAAACAACAACACTTGCATTGCCGTCTTCGTCAGCATGTGCCATTGCCTGATATATACCCTCTGTGATATTGTCTTCTCCCTCCAAAGGGCGCATAAGTGTCTTAGGAGAATAATCTTCATATGATTGGAGTATCTGGATCAAACAATTAGATATATACGAGCATAATGAATATTCAAAACCTAGATAATTATAAGTCGGGCGTAGGCTGTCGAGGAAGATATAACCATATTGTTTGTTATTATCTTCTTCCGAAACGATTTTAACTGCATTTTTTCTTGTATCTATCTTTAAGCACACATCCTCGTTTCCTGCTTCGTCTCTCAACTTTGCCTGAATCTCTGTTAGAAGTGTAGGCTTAGCATTGATTATTCTATCAGTGAGTTCAACAAGAATGACCTTCTCCTTGAATAGACCACGGAACGAGTTATTATGGAACCACAAGTTAATGTCCTTGTCTATGTTCTCCAGAAATCCTTGCTTTCTGATAATATCAAGAATCTTATCTGTCTGTTCTTTGGTACAGTTATTATATTTGCACAATGCAGGAATATCATCTGCAAGAACAAACTTATTTATATATCGTTCAAGCCATGTTGGGTCTTCATCCCCCATCAAATATCGAATATCATTTATTTTATCTATAGTAAATTCAATGAATTCTGTCGGATCATATAAAACATAAGATATGGCATGCTTCTTATCACGACCACAACGACCTGCCTCTTGAACATAACTTTCAATGGATGAAGGGTGATTTATATGAATTGTATATCTGATATTTGGCTTATCTATACCCATACCGAACGCTTTAGTGGCCACCATCAGATTTTGGTCATTTTCATTAAATGACTTCATATCACCAGAAGGCTTGTCACCGCCAACAAACGTACCCATCGACAATTCTGGCTCATGCTCTCGCAATTCAGTGGAGATACCAGTCCTGGTACCCCAAACATTATCTTCTACACCGAAAGTTCCATGTGCATGTGGACAGAATACTATTCCAGCATTTTTATAGTGTTGTTCACTATCTGCCGAATAGAAATCCTCTGCTGAAAAATCCTCTATATGAGCAACCCTTGATTTCTCAGTCTCATGCTGATTGACTTGCACTATATCTGAAGGTATTTCATGCAGTAGCTCATACATCTTATTCTTTTTTGCTGTTGCTACAACATCTTTAAGTTCCCAATCTGATTTTGCTTTAAGCAAGAACTGCTCATTAGGTTCTCTCAATTCATCAAAATTAGAAAAGACCTCAATAATACGATATGTTAGTTCAGGACGTGAATCAGACTCAGGACGTACAATTGTTTCACTGTCAATAGTAAGATTTCCACCAAGAGTCAATTCACGCTCAACGTCTGCAAGAACATCAAACGATGCTGTAGCCGTCAAACCTATAATAGACAATGGACGACCTGATTTCGTATTCATGAAATTTATCATGTTTCGTCCAAGGTGGAGATAAGAAGTACGGAAATCATGTCCCCATTCAGATACGCAATGAACCTCATCAATAATGCCATAAGAGAAATACACATGATTCTTCTCTGTCATTGTAAGCAAACTTGAACGAAAATTCTCCATCATAAATCTTTCCGGAGAAAGGAGCATGAACAAGACAGAACCATTTTGAAGAAGATTCAGTTTTTTAGCCTTCTCTTTGGCATTCATTCCACTATTAACACATTCACAAGCATCAATTCGTGCTTCGCGCAACCCTCGAACCTGGTCAACCATAAGTGAAACGAGAGGGTCAACAATTATAGAAACGCCAGGTTGTAAAATGCATGATAACTGATATGTCAAAGACTTACCGCCACCAGTAGGAAGTAATCCTATTGTAGTTTTATCAGCTAAAGCATGGCTAAGAATAGGCAACTGCCCAGGACGGAAAGATGGCTTGCGGAAAATATCACGCAAGAAATATGTAAGGACATCTTCCCTTTCCTTTATATTTACATAAGACCCTGTGCCATCTTTTGTAACCAATGGAGGATATTGTATATTGTCTGCAGCGCAGATTGTTCGCTCACGTTTCTTGTAATGAGAAGAACGGATAAGATAGACAGTATCTGCATCGACATTCAAAGGAAGGGCATCAATGTTGTCTCTAAGTAACATTGATATATCCAAGCATAGGTCAAAATGTCCTTCTGGCATTTGAGTAGCGACACGGTTTCCCAAATGCAATGGAGATTTTTTGAATTCTTCTGTTGATATGATCTGAAGCTTTATCTCCGGCAGTCTATCTGATGAAGCTGCTAATTCACAAATATACCTATATTTTTCAGCAAGGTCCTTTATAGCCAATGCAGAACATGGGATGTCACGTTCTACAATGGCAATATTCCATACATCGCTATCAAGACTAAGAGCACCGGACATCATTGCCTCCACCAACATTCGTTCTACTCGTGCAATTGCCATTGGTGCAAGAACTATTTGCAAAGTGTCCAACCAATTTCCAGACAGAGCCTTTTTGTAATTAGCCTTTATAATCTGTAAGTAGTCAACTGAAGCAGCGTCACTTTCCCAATTTTGCATGAACGCCATATTATTTAGTTGTTCAATACGATATGTATCCCAGCCTCCATTGAGAGCCATTCGGTCACGTCGCTCATCGCTAATTCTACTGAATATATTAGAATGATAACGCAGACCGTCCATCTCAAGAATGAAGCCGGTTCTTGCATCACCATAAGGAATTTCCAACGCAAAATCTACTCGTTGATCTTTGCTGAATCTTCTATCAGGAATATCTACAATTGATGAAAGATTACGTTGTGGCTCAAAAACTTGAATCAGATATTCACTTTGAGAACCTTCCAAGTATTTTTCAATAAAATCTTTCTCAAAGGAACTGTCAAGCATATCTCCATTATAGAAATCTACATTAAAACGAGGATCTATAATATGCAGGGCTTCATAAATTTCCTGCACCGAAACTTTATGAGTAGATTTATAATCAAGTATCGCTCCTTCTTTTGGCTTGGTTGAAATATGGAATAAATCAGAAAAAGTATTCTCTAATAACAACGGAGCCTTTGTTGGCAAACCTCTTGATATGATATTTGCCAAGACTGCAAGTTTGGAGTCTGTATTTGAATTATAAGCAAGAGGTATATTTGATTTGACATCGAAAGCAGAAAGAGAACGATAAAGTTCTTCAGCATTATCTGCCTTATCAGATTTGCTATATTCCTCTGCGACAGCATCAAGAACAAATCCTGCAAAGAACTGTTCTTTCTTATGCGAATCTTCAATACGTTTACGAATATTCTCAACGGTCTCAATCCGGTCGAAATGTTTGAAGAATATACGCATTGAGATTGTCCAGTCACCCTGCCATGTCCCACGTTCCTTATTCATCGTGGCATACATAATATCAGGTGCTGTGGCAGCTACGAATTCATCAACACGTCTGTTGTTGCTGTAATAAGGACCGATGCACACAAAATAGTTATCACTTCCGAATAGCTGTTGGAACAAGTGAATGAATCGTGCAAGGTCAAAAGCTTCTACATCGAGAATATTACTGAAAAGATGTACTTTCCTAATATTCGATTTCTTGAAATCTTCCGGACTCAAAGAGTCAAAATCCTTAGTAATGGACTTTACGAAATATGCAGAACTAAAACTTTCAATAACCTGTGTTGCTCTTTCGACAGCAGCAGAAGAAGGCTCTACCAAGCAAAAATGCTTGATATTAGGTGATATATTCTTTGAATGTAGAAAATCCAATAAGCATACTGAGGCTGTTCCTTGACCGCAACCCCAATCGTAAATCTCCACTTCTTCTGAGAAGATTTCAGAAATATCAGGAATGCAACCAAAAGCAGCATCAAGCTTCGCTTTATGCATTTTACCGAAGCTATGTAAATACATATTTAGATGGTCTTCGTCATCTAATATGCCTTTACCTCGTTCTAAATCCTGATACAGCTTATTACGACTCGTTCGATCAGCAGGAAGAAGAGTCAATGCTGCATCTCTCATACCGACAAACGAGATATTTCTGTTTCTTCTGAATATATCTATAAAATTTGACATAATTATTTCCCTGTTATTGTATCAGCATTTTTATTCTGCTGATGACGTTTCCAATTCTCTAAAGCTAAATGCTTAGTTGTATTTGCATAGCAGTATTCACATAGATGTGGACAAGTGTTATATTCACCAATATCTTTAGCTGCCATACATCCACACAGGGCTCTTTGTCCTGGATCTTTCTTGTGAGCACTTAGGAAGAATTGATTGTGTGGCAGAATAATTGCACCATCAGGTAATGATGGTGAATCTTCAAACAATGACGGTGCTGGCATCTGCTGAATTTTAACCTTCATAAAATCCATAAGAACCTTATCGTCCCACGCCAAGCGAGTTATTAGATCTCCATCAATACACCTATTATGAGCTATTCCATATCTATCAATATCTATCTGCTCTCCGCAAGTAGCAAGCTGGAAATTCCAGTTTCTTTCGCTATTCATTTTTGATAATTTCATAGCGAACTTCTCCATTTGCGCAGTTTCCCACTCATGATATGGAATGCCATTCTTTTCAAGATTCAATTTAACCTTTTTATAAAGCTTGATGTCAGCATACGAAAACACCAATTTCTCCGTATATCCTTTGAGCTGGTCACCAATCTTCTCAACTTTACTAATAAGGTCATCTATAGTAATATCATCTGTAAGAATCATCGGATCGAAACGCCAAACAACAGCGTCCGCTCCAAGTTTATCAGATAACATTTTGAATGTCTCAATGCGATTTAAAAGTGAAGGTACTTTCTCCAATCCCTCCTTCTCATAATCATTCAATGTGTATTGTATATAGCACCTTATATTTCTTTCTTTGAGATAATCAAGATATGGAAGAAGCGGACGAGGATTCTTTGACCAAAAAACTATAAAGCGAGTTTTATCATACGATACATAAGACTTCACGCCATTAAATGGGTTGGTCCATGCTGAGTAACCTTTCTTTAAGCGGTCAAAAAACCAATCGGCATAGAATGCAGGAATATCCGTACTTCTACTTGCCGACACGATGATAGGAGCCTGCGCTTTCACAGGCTTCCCATCAACAATTATGTCTGTATGTTCCCAAGATGCCATATTACTAAAAATCAAGATCTTCTTCTGTCAATACTTTATTGTTAAGGTAATCCAGTACCTTTTTATGTAATTCAAGCCCCTTTTCTATAATTGTTTGGCTTGTTTGGTTTTGACCAAAGAAACCATTGGAAATTTTATTGTTCAAATCCGAGAATCTTTCGTTTAACATATCCACACTTAGAAGCCGAGGGTTCTTCAAAAGATCCACATATTCCATTTTATAAATAGCGTCCCTTGATTCGAACGGATGAAGATTCATACTGAAAATATCAAAACCACCCCCTGGGTTAATTGCCGATAAAACCGTATATCCAAATGCTTCGTCATTCAACATCATCAGTAAAATGCGGTTTTTATATAAGTTGACATCGTTACCATTCTTTTCAATTGCCTTACTAAGGAAAAGATATGCAATGCTTGCAAGTTGTTGCTTGTCATCTATATCAGAAACAGTTCCATACGACAAAAAAATCATGAAAGCCGTGCCAAAGGAACCTTCATCTTGGATTTTTTTTAGTTGCTCGGGAGCTCTTTGGAAGGAACGCCACGCCTTAAATAAAGGATGATAGGTATCGTCACCATCCCTTCCTGCCCTAAGATTGGATAGTGCTTCTTTTACGAGTGTTTCTGTTTCTGTCAGTTTATTGGACTCAGGTGCATTTGTAATATACGAATTGGTCTTAGCTGTTGAAGAAGATGCAGATTTTGTCATATACTCCAATCTAATGTTTCTGTCGTACATATGCAAAACACATTTCTCTACTTGTCCGTTTTTATAATAAACTACAAAACCATAGTCGCTGTAATCTACTTCTTGCCAACCGAAAGGAGATCGTGCCTCAATAGGGAAACCACGCAATTCTACCATGTCTGCCGATTTTGTTACAACCTTCATAGGTTTGTCTGACATGTTCGGCTTACCCAGGTCATCATTGTATATCTTTACGATGTAACCAACGCCGGGGTCTAGCTTGTAACCAGGGCAACCATCAGTATTCTTTACCAAGCTGACAGTACGAATACACTCCTGTAAACCCATAACAGGAGTGTCGTTTTCATAACGCTGATGACAATTGGAACGAAATGTAAAAGGCTGTATTGACTCTTTCTGTTCACGTTCTGCTTTCAGTTTGGCTTGACGTTCAAGTTCTTTACGACGGTTCTCTTCCAACCTACGTTCTCTTTCACGTGCAATACGCTCTTCCTCCAACTTTTGTTGGCGAGCTTGCTCTTCAGCGCGACGGCGTTCTTGTTCTTCCTTTTCACGCTTCTTTTTGAAATAATTAAAAGGCCACATATCGATAATATTTTAATTAATATAGTATTCCACATTGATGTTCAAATAAAGTCTTTCGTTATATTCCATGAAATGAAGCCTTGCCATTCGATAAGGAACACATTACTCTACTGATTATTCTTCCACACAAAGGCACTCAGCAGTTTATCCATTTGCGACATGGCATAGAGTGGGCAGATTTGTACGTGACGTACTGCATTATTATCCTTGACATCCTGATACTCAAAACTTCCATAGTTCTCCATTGAGCATCTAAGAGCATTGTCCAAATGCTTTTCGTTCATAAACAGCCAAAGGCTCTTCATTCCGCCTTGCATTCCCGCCTTCACCTCGATGGGAACAACTTGCTGCTTATATGTTACAAGATAATCAATCTCTGCAGAGGAATTTTTCGCCATTCTAAGCCAGTAAAACAAGTCATGGCGGATGTTCGGAGTTTTGTAGTGCAGCATTTCCAGTCCTGCAACCATTTCTGCCATTGGTCCTTTGTTTGCCAATTCTGAAACATCGGATGTTAGGATTTGGGTTGTCAGCTCACTTACATCACCGGTCGTCATATTCAGCAGACGCAACATCAAACCAGTGTCGAGCAAAAGCATCTTACGATAGGAATAATCAGCCTCACTTCCTAAAGGTACGCCATTGGCTGACGTATGTGTGACAGGAATCAGTATGCCTGCAAGAATAAGCATTTCAAGGGCTTTCTTCACTTCTGAAGTACTATAACTGCCGCCGACCTGAGAATAGACAAACTTTTTAGTGGCTTGAACGGCTGCACTACGCATGGTCAGGCGCAAAAGCATAGGATCAATACGCTTCTTATATTTCGGAAAATCGTCTTCATAGGTAACGACAATATCATCCTGCACCTCCTGGCAAGCCAGATAGTCGTGGGTCTCCACCCATTTGCTCACGGCTTCTGGCATTCCGCCAACCAGCATGAAAGTACGGAGTAGCCCCACCAACTTTTCATATAGAGGAGCTGGCAGTGGTGCTGATGACGTAGCTTGATTCCGCGCCTCAATAAGCAAATTCTCGCCATTAGCAAGCAGGAACTCATCGAACGTCATCGGAAACATAAACATCGAGTGAATCCTGCCGACACCAAATGTTGGCAGTTCTTCAAGTGCGAACTCTAACAAAGAGCCTGCAGCTATCACATGAAGTTCGGGCATGTCCTCTTTGAAAAATCGGAGTGACATGATGGCTTCGGGACAAGCCTGAATCTCATCAAGAAACAGAAGTGTGCTTCCTGGTTCTATCGGCTTACCGGCAATAGCCGCCATTTGTGGAACAATTCGTTTCACATCAATATCGCCTTGAAATAGCTGCTTATATGAAGGTTGCCGTTCAAAGTTCACCTCCACAAAGCTCTTGAACTTCTGACTCAGATGACGAACTGCTGTTGACTTTCCTACTTGACGCGCACCTCTTAACAGCAAAGGTTTATGTGAAGACCTTTGTGACCATTCCAGCAAATATCCGTCTATCATTCTTGGATAATACATAACTCTAAGATACTTTATAATTTGTCTGTAAAGGTATAAAATTAAAATTATCCAAGGAAATATTTCTCAATAAATTTCAAAAATACAAGGTATTATTTAAGTATCGTTGAATATTTTCCCATCTAATAAAATCGTCAAAAATCAACTTTTCCAATCATTTTCGATATTCATCTGATTTTGTCTTGAGACATCAATTCCCAACATTTAAGTTGTAGTATGAAAAACATTTCCATGTTAGCCCACATAAAAAAGGTATGCAAGGAAAATCCAAGCATACCTTCTCGACAAATTTTTAAATATGAGATTTAAATTTTAATGAAAGTCTCAAGACTTTTTAGCTTATACAAAAAACAACTTCTATCATTCAGTAAGCACGACTACCGCAAAGCGGTTTGAGTCATTGACCTTATATTTATCTATTCCACCAAAGCTATGCAGATGAATGAGACTTTCGGATACCCCTTTATCCACAAGCATTTGAGCAATATATCTGGCACGACGCTGAGCAAGTTCCTGATTGATGGACTGTGTACCAGTGGCGCTGTCAGCTGCTCCGGATATGGCCACTTTTAAATTATGTGCCTTGGATATTTTTGCAATGTCATCAAGGTTTACAATCTGGGATTCATCTACAAGCCTATCAGAATTTAGCTGGAAGAAGAAGTACACTGGAACACCCACAGTTATCTTAGAATGACCTGAATTTACTATTGAGTCCAATGCATTATTATTTGCAGACATAAGATTATCAGATACATTTTGACCGGCAGACAAAAGTGAGTCTGACTGGCAGTTCCCAGTCTGTGCATGCGCATCCACAAGACCGATTTCAGCATCATCAGCCGAGTTTTCAGCTATACCGTCAATACCTGATTTGCTTTCTGGTGAGCCAGACTTTTTCCCGGACAACCGTGCTCTTAGTGAGTTAAGCCCACTATAGTTATTCTTGGGATAGACTGTCTGTACCTCTTTGTCTCCAGACATTTTTTTCTGCAATCGTATATTCTCATCCTTCATATAGGAGATGTAATCCTTGAGATAAGCATTCTGCTCGATATAAGGTGTAGCATCAACCACACGCTTCCATCCAGCCTTTCCTAATGTGATGGAGAGACCGGCTGAGACCGTAA
>ENA-OPCM01002046-OPCM01002046.1-human-gut-metagenome-genome-assembly--contig:-NODE-2046-length-12135-cov-2.210348_pt1 | contig 12135 bp, 9 predicted proteins | sample MGYA00241252_ERZ501484 | MGnify/ENA primary metagenome ERZ501484 (study PRJEB25962, sample SAMEA2042583) | human gut metagenome | biome: human gut; feature: human-associated habitat; material: faeces...
TTATTGGTATAGTAAGCCGTTCCCTCAATTTCAAAGTTTTCGTAGTGATAAGGACCTGCTGCATGGGTACATGCGCGCTCCAGAACCGGACCGCCAAGAGATGCGAATGCACCTGTATCCGCGGCAACCTTTGCCTTTACTCCCATGATATTTCCATTTTCATCACAGCCCATGGTCATATCCATATAAAACGGATGACGCTTCGGATGAACCAGCAGGGATTCTGCTCTGGTCAGTTTCATCTTCACCGGTTTCTTAGTAGCATAAGTGAGCAGCGCAGCCAGATGCTGTACTGTCATATCTTCCTTTCCGCCGAATCCGCCGCCTACAAGTGCATTCTGTACCTTTACTCTGTCCGTTCCAAGTAACAGGGAACACTCATGTAATGTCTGGTGTGCAGACTGATCTGTAGAATATACGAAAATATCTCCGTCCTCATCATACAAAGCCACTGCGCACTCAGGCTCAAGAAATGCATGTTCTGTCCATGGGGTTTCAAAATGATGACTGATCACATATTTGGAATTACGGATTGCTTCATCTGCATTTCCTCTGCTGATATGTTTATGTGCACAGATATTATTTTCTTCTTCATCAAATACCTTCGGTGCATCCTCTGCCGCTGCTTCCTCAATTGTACGAATATGAGGCAGCACTTCATATTTTACTTTGATCAGTTTCTTAGCTTTCTCAGCTGTTTCTCTGTCTTTTGCAGCAATAACGGCAATGGCATCTCCAAGATAATGTGTCAGACCCCCTACAGGTATCAGTGAATACTGATCATGTTTCAGATGTCCGATCTTATTCTCTCCCGGAATGTCCTCTGCTGTTAATACCGCTTCTACCCCGGAAAGTGCCTTTGCTGCTGCTGTATCGATCTCAAGTACACGTGCACGTGGATATTTACTTCTGAGTGCCACCCCATACAGCATTCCGTCAAAGTAAAAATCATCCGGATATTTGCCGGTTCCCAGTACTTTCTCCTCCACATCCACTCTGGATACTCTATGTCCTATATTCCAGTCCGGATCCAGATCATCCGGAATCACACCCGTCTTTAAAACTTTCGCAGCCAGCCTTACTGCATCCATAATTTTTACATAGCCCGTGCAGCGGCAATAGTTATTGCGCAGTGCATATTTAATCTCATCATCTGTGGGCTCTTTGTTCACGTCCAGAAGAGCCTTTGTACACATTACCATACCCGGAATACAGAATCCACACTGAACAGCACCTGCTTTTCCATAAGCGTAGGTATAGACTTCCCTCTCCCATTCAGTCAGTCCTTCTACTGTGATCACTGTCCTGCCATCCAGTAAATCTGTGTCCGGCACACATGCCTTGCATGTTTTTCCGTCAATTATAACTGTACAGGCTCCGCAGGCTCCTTCACTGCAGCCGTCCTTCACTGAAGTCAGATGAAGTTCATCCCTCAAAAAGCGCAGTAGTTTCTGATTTCCGGTCGGTTCGACCTTTTGTCCATTGACTGTAAATACTGCCATATCGGACTCTCCTTTCTTTTTCGCACGTCTGCCAATTAGGGCAGTCAGCCAGAGTTTACCTCTTTCTGTTTTTTATCTGCCTGTGATACCGCATGAATTTATTACAAAAGTAACATGCGGCCGCGATTCAGCCTGATATGCAACGCTGTCCACAGCCTTTTTCTGCTGTGGACAGAGTTAAATATTTCTTTATAAGTTATCTGATATTACAAATTTAAAATTATTTTACAGCTCTTTATTCCTGTTTTCAGACACGCTCTAGTACAGTGTTTCGTAAATAACTATATCAATCGCGTAGGATGCGGATTCGAGTGTGCTGGTATAAAAACGCAGGCGTAGCGGGCTACGCTGAGGCTTTTAGACCTGTGCAATCGGATTCGCAGACAAGTGAGTGGTATAGTTATTTCGAAAACGATGTACTAGGATCATCATTTCATGATCAGATAGCTGTAATCATCGATTACTGCACAGATCAGTCTGCGAAGACCTTCGTACAACTTATCATTTGCATCATCTGCCTTGCAGTCGGAAATCTGACCAAGGAGACGAACCTTGCACTCTTTTGTCTCCGGATTGATCACTGCAAATCCATCATTTGTGCTGTCTGCCATATCTGCCTCAGAAGCAAATAATGTAAATTTATCCTTGTACGGTGCACTTGCATATGGACAGAAGCTCTTGCAGTTGCCGCATTCGTTACACATATAATCTACATGGATCACCTGATTCATTGCCATTCCCGGAACTTTGATGGAGATGTTTGCTCTGTTTGGACATACATCTACACAATTCTCACAGACTTTATTACAGGTCAGACAGCGCTCACTTTCGCTCGCAGCGTCCTTGCTTTCTTTGAGTATTGCTTTTTTGGAGTAACAGTCTTTTTCTGTTCCCGGTACAGGCTGTCCTTTTACAATATCATGTCCAAGGATTGCTTTTGCAGCAACCTGTGCGTCGCGGATCGCTTCTACGATCGTAGCAGCTCCCCTTGCACCGTCACCGACAACGTAAACGCCTTCTGCACTTGTCTCCATTGTCTTATCATTGATGCGGGCTTTTCCGCGCTCATTGACCGCAATACCATTTGCTTCATAGAACTCAGTCGGAACTTTCTCGCCAACTGCAACGATCACTGTATCAGCCAAAACTTCTTCTGTTTCGCCCGTTTCTGTTACACCTGCACGTCCGGAAGCATCCATGCTGCCAAGTTCCATCTTCTTACAGAGCAGTTTGCCGTTTTCCAGAGATACAGGAGAAAGAAGTTCTTTGAACTCTACGCCCTCTTCCAGTACTTCCAGTAACTCATCTTCTGCTGCTGGCATATAGCGTTTGGTTCTTCTGTATACCAAGTAAACATGTTCTACACCTTCTGTACGTTTTGCAGCTCTTGCCGTATCCATAGCAGTATTACCGCCACCGATCACAACTACGTTTTTACCCAGCGCAACCTTACCGCCAGTTGCTTTGAAATCTCTTAAGAATTTCAGAGCATTGATGGTTTCACCCTTTTCAAGCTTCAGAGTACCCGGTTTATTTGCACCTGTTGCAACGATCACTGCGTCATAACCCTGTGCTTTTAATTCCTGTACGGATTTCACTTCTGTACCTGTTTTGATCTCCACACCCATCTTCTGGATGAAGGAAACATCTTTATCGATTGCATCATCAGAGATACGGAATCCCGGGATCACATAACGGATCACGCCGCCGGCTTTCTCTTCTTTCTCAAATACTGTTACAGAAGCACCTGCTCTTGCAAGGAAGTATGCAGAAGCAATACCTGCAGGACCTGCACCTACAACAGCTACTTTCTTACCGTCTGCTGTGCCTGCTTTGATCTCATCGATCACTGTATCATATCCGTTTTGTGCTGCGATGAGCTTAGTGTTGCGGATATTTACAGGTTCTTCATAGAAGTTACGTGTACATTTGTACATACAGTTGTGCGCACAGAGAGTACCTGTGATAAATGGAAGTGCATTTTTCTCAAGGATAACTCTTAATGCCTGTGCATAATCGCCTTCTCCTGCCAGCTTCACATAGGTTGTGATATCCTGGTGGATCGGACATCCTTCTTCGCATGGAGCAAAGAAACAGTCAAGGAGCGGAACCTCTGAATCAGTTTTTCTCTTAGGAAGCGGTTTGATGCTCTTTACATGGTGAGTATCTTTTTTCGCATCCTCGGCCAGCTGCTCAAGTGCAGCTACATCAATGCCTTTCCATTCTTTCACACCGTCAGCCATTACTTTCTCTGCCATCTGGGTAAATCTCTGATATCCGCCCGGCTTCAGAAGTGTAGTTGCCACTGTTACAGGCCATACACCACATCCGACGATACGGTCGATATTATAGTAATCAGCACCGCCTGAATAAGCGATACGGAGTTTTCCGTCAAATTCCCGGGAAAGTCTGGCTGCAAGAGAAATGGATAACGGGAAAAGAGATTTTCCGGACATATACATTTCTTCGCTTGGAAGTTCATTTCTTGTAACATCTACAGGGAATGTATTGGTGATCTTCACACCAAACGCAAGGTTCAATTCATCTGCAAGTGCCTGCAGTCTCTTAAACATCGGAATCGCATCTTCGTACTGTAAGTCATCTTTGAAATGGAAATCACCAAATACCATATAATCATATCCCATGTCATCCATGGTCTTTCTGGCAAATTCATATCCCAGGAGAGTCGGGTTACATTTGATAAATGTGTTCAAATGTTTCTCTTTAAACAGATGATTTGCAATGCTCTCAATCTCGTTTGGAGGACATCCATGGAGAGTAGAGATTGTTGCGGAATTACAGATATCAGACGGAATCGCCTCAATATCTTCTTTTGTAACTTTTTCAAATTTATCTACATTGTCCAATAACCACTGTTTACATTCTTTAAAGATTTCAGTATCTTTTGCTTCCATCATACTGTCAATGAAAGTATTAACCTTTGGCTCTTTGATCCCTGCAAGATCATATCCAACGGAAATATTGAACTGGAATCCGTCCTGTGCACCCAGATCAAATTCTTTGGCGATCACATGCAGGATAAACCATGCTTTAATATATTCTCCCATTGCCTGAGGAACATAAAGCTCTGTAGACCATTCACAGTTATATCCTTCATCATCTGCAAGGATACATGGTCTGTTGATACAGGCTGCAAGCTCTGCACCGTCCATCTTCTGAACTGTTTTCAGCTCAAAGAAACGTGCGCCTGCATAGTAAGAAGCAACAATGTTCTGTGTTAACTGTGTATGCGGTCCTGCAGCAGGTCCGATCGGTGTTTCCAGATTTCTCTCAAATATATTCAGCTTCCTGTCAGTTTCCGCTGCATAAGCTCTGTGCTGTCCGAAAACTGTTCCTTTTGTTTTCTTTTCTTCTAATACCCAGTTCATTAACTGTTCAAAGGGCATACAGGTCATGACTTCACTCATAATCCGATCCTCCATTATTTCATACGGTATGGCTTCTCTCCATCCGTTCTATATTTTATTTACATTTATTTTTGCCAGGCAGAAAACTTATCTTTTTTACAATTCTTTACAGATTAACCATTAATATCATCTGCAAGTTCTTTTGCAGCCTGACGGCAGTCTGCCATAACTTTTGCCTCGTCGCATACAAGGACTTCGCGGTCTTTCATCAGGACTTTACCGTTACATACAGTAGTCTGGACCATGCTTCCGTTTACACCGAACATCAGATGTCCGTTAATGTTGCTTTCATTCATTGGTGTCAGCGGATCATAATCGATCACGATCACGTCTGCTGCCGCACCCTCTTTCAGGACACCGAGCTGTTTCTTAAAGTATCTGTTTGCAATCTTTGCATTTCCTTCAAAAAGCATCTGTGGAACTTCTCCCCAGGCTGCGTTCGGGTCGCAGAGGCTGTGTTTGTGTAAAACATTTGCAACCTTCCAGGATTCCATCATATCATGAGTATATCCGTCTGTACCAAGACCTGTGAGGATTCCCTTCTGTACCATTCTCATGGTTGGAGGACATCCGCATGCATTACCCATGTTAGATTCCGGGTTATGTACAACCATGGTATCTGTATCTTTGATCAGATCCATTTCATGTTCATTCACATAGATACAGTGACCGAGTAAAGTCTTCGGTCCAAGGATGTTCCAGTCATGAAGACGGTCAACAATACGTTTGCCATGCTCTTTCAGACACTGATGGAGATCGTAAATGCCTTCTGCTACATGGATGTGATATCCAACACCTTCCGGTTTCAGTTCATTGCAGAGAGCCATTGTCTCATCAGAGATTGTAAAGGATGCATGCATACCCATCATTCCGGCGATCATATCACTGTCGTCTGCAAGTGCATGCTTGATAAAATTCACGTTCTCCATTACAGATTCTCTGGATTTCTCCATTCCGTCACGGTCAGAAATCTCATAGCAGAGGCAGGTACGCACACCTAAATCCTTCGCAGCTTCCTCGATCGCATTGAGGGAACCTGTAATATGGCCAAAACTTGCATGATGGTCAAACACTGTGGTTACACCGTTCTTGATAGAATCAATGTATGTAGCATATGCAGAAAGCTTTGTCTGCTCCAGTGTCAGATGACGGTCAACTGTCCACCATAAGCCATCCAGAATATCCAGAAATCCCTGAGGATTATATCCGTTAATGCTTAAGCCTCTTGCGAAGGAGCTGTAGATATGCTCATGGGCATTAATAAATGCCGGCATGATAACCCCACCCTTCGCATCAACAAATTCAGCATCCGGATAAACTTTCTTTACCTCTTCAGTTACCCCCACCATTACTATGGTGTTACCATCCATTGCTACAGCACCATTCTCCAGAAATGGATTGGATGCGTCCTGTGTGATCATTCTTCCATTACCAATTACCAGCATATAGTTCCTCCTTTCACTTGTCAAAAACTACCAATTCGATACTGCTTTTTACCTTTTGTTTAGGAATTATGTACTAATACTGTAACATACTTCTCCGAATAATGCAAGTAGAATTTACAAAAACTTTTTGGTTTTTCAAATTTTTTTTAGGTTTTATACTATCTCCGGTGAACAGATAAAAAAGAACGGGGCAGTCATTGATGACAATGAACAACCTCGTTCTTTTTTTGATTTTCCTGTTTTCTGATGAAGCTGATTTTATGACAAATTTTCAGGTTTGTCAACAATTTTTGTAAGATAGGAGAGTTATCCTTCCATAATCGCAGAATTAACCCTGAGCTGTTTTCGTCCATTCTTCCAGAGATTCTCATCCAGCTCCACCTCATAGCCGCCGCCATTTCTCACATGCCACTCATAAAATGGTTTCTGTATATCTGCATACTCTTCCATGATATTCATGATCGTACCGCCATGGATGACAAGTGCCGCCTCTGCCACATGGCTGCGGATACATCCGGACACAACCCTGTCAAATCCTCTCAGGTTTCTGCTTTTAAACCCTTCCCTGCTTTCTCCTCCCGGAAAAGGCAGAGTACCGTTGCTGTCAATCCATTCCTGATAGTGCGGATTACCTTCCAGCTCTTTATAGTTCTTATTTTCAAACTCTCCGAAATCACATTCTGCCAGCTCTTCAATAATATGTACCGGCTCTCCCGGAAAAAGAATCTCTGCTGTCTGCACGCATCGTTTCAGAGGACTTACATAAACCGCCTGAACCTTTGGATAATCCATCTTATGCAGAAACTCTGTTCCCTCCTGACATAACGGCTCATCCGTTGTGCCGATATATCTGGAAAGTTTATTCCCTTCTGTTTTTCCATGTCTGATCAGCCATAATTTAATCATCTTTGATCACCGTTCCAATCCCGCAGATCACGCGCGTCACCTTATGGCTGTATGCTGCCAGCTTCGTACATACACGCCCTACAGCCTCTCTGTATTTTCTGTCAAAAGCATCCACAGGTACAACCCCGTACCCTACTTCCTGAGAGACAAGGACAATATCCGGATTCTTACAGATGATTTTTTCCGCAAGATCTGACACATCCTTTCCATTCTCCAGTTCACTGCGGATATACTGCTGAAAACCAGTCACACCCTGAGCATTCATCAGTTCCTCCTCTGTGACAGAACCGCCGTCACTCCACCTTAACTGTGGATACTGTTTCCTGGCATATTCAGTCTTTCCCTGATATGCACCGCCGATTATCATTTCCATACTCTTCTCCTCAAAAATTAGAAACCACCGCCAGGATCAATGCCATCCCAACTTCACAGATACAAAGAAAGAATCCTGAAATATCCCCGGTTGTCCCGCCAAAGTACTTCATCGCAATATGATGATAATACCAGAAAATCAGCAAAGCTCCCACAAAAGCCAGACTTCCCCATACAGGCCGGATCAAAATCATTCCCGCAGCCAGAAGCACCAGATAGACGATCAGCACATTTCTCGAGAGCACATCTGAAGAATTTCTGGAAAACTCAGCAACTGTACCGTCTGCCTTTGCTTTCGGAAAGGTAATAACTCCAATCCCTGACAGACATCTGGAAACCATAAAACCAAGGCTCAGAATTCCGATCGCCCTCATATTCTCTGCACTGTTAAACAACTGACTGTAAGCGCCGTACCAGGCAATGAAATATACCGCCGCAGTAATAACGGCAAAAGCACCTGCATGGGAATCCTTAAGAATCTCCAGCCTTCTGCTTCTCTCCTGCCAGGAACTCAGGGCATCCGAAGTATCCAAAAGACCATCCACATGGATCCCGCCTGTCACAAATACCGGTACCAGCACCAGCACTGCTGTCACGAATCCCGGCTGATACCCAAACCGAAGTCCCAGATATGCCACCAGCATAGTCAGCCCGCCGATCACAGTTCCGATAAACGGAAAAAAGCAGAACATATACTTCATATTTTCCTTTGTCCAGTCAGCGCGGGGCATGGGAATCTTAGAAAACATGGCAAATGCCACCTTAAAATTATTCCATAAAGATTTCATTGATCAATTCCTCTTTTTCATATTATGGCAATCCTGTCAAATATATTATTTGCAAAGATTGCTGCAGGTATCTGCAGATTTGTGAAAGACTGGTATCCCATATATAACTTCCACCACTTCATCAGCTCTCTGCGCAGCAGCCTGATTGATTTTTCCCAGATATTCCAGATAAGAATCCATATCTCCATCAAACACAACCGCATCTGAAAAAATCTCATTTGTAACGATTACCACATGAGCAGCCTGTTCCAGCAGATTCTCAATCCCTTTTGTAACTTCCGAAACTGTCCGGTCATGGGCTCCCTGTTCTTCAAACATTTCATTTGCCACCAGATTCGACATACATTCCAGAAGCACCACACATCCGGCAGGCAGTTTCACATTTTTGAGCCCTGTATAGCACTCAACTGTCTCGAAACCTTTTCCTGCACGCATCTTTTGGTGTCTCTCGATCCTTTTATGGCTCTCTTCATCAAAAGGGTGCATGGTCGCTATATAAATCCTCTGTGCATCCCCGAAAGAAAGCACCCTGTCTTCCGCAAAAGCAGATTTTCCGCTCCCGCTTCCCCCTGTCACAAGCGTCAGCATTATTTCAGCTCCTCATACTGTTCCACATGGATATCGTCAAAAGTACTCATAGAATGATAAACCGCTGCTGCCAGATCAAGGATCGGGAATAAAGCTACTGCTCCGGTTCCCTCGCCCAGACACATATCCGCATGAATGATTGCCTCTTTCCCCATATTCTCAAGGATCAGATGGGCAGCCGGCTCATTTGATACATGGGATGCAAGAATATAATCCCTCGCAGCCGGGCAGATACGCATGGCGATCAGCGCAGAAACACAGGAAATAAATCCGTCCATGACTACAGGAATACCATAAACCGCACCTCCCAGAAAGACACCTGCCATTCCAGCGATATCAAGACCGCCTACCTTTGCCAGAACATCAATGGCATCCTCAGGATCCGGTTCATTTAATGCAATGGCTTTTTTGATCGCATTGATCTTGCGCACAAGTCCCTCGCTGGTCAGACCTGCGCCGCGCCCTGTCATCTCTTCCACCGGCTGTTTCAGCAACACAGAAGCAACTGCACTGCTGGTGGTTGTATTTCCGATTCCCATTTCCCCTGTTGCCAGAATCCGGTAGCCCTTATCATTCAGTTCCCTTACCATGTCAATGCCTGCTTCAAGCCCCTTTACAGCCTGTTCTCTTGTCATGGCAGGACCCTTGGTCATATTCTGTGTACCATAGGCAATTTTATGGTCTGTGCGGACTTTTGTATCCGTCACCATCCCCATATCCACCGGAAAAATCTCCGCATGGTTCTGCTTACACATCACACCGACAGATGTGTCATATTTCAGAAAATTCTCGGCAACGATGGCAGTAACTTCCTGTCCGGTCTGTGTCACACCCTCTTCTACCACGCCATTATCCGCGCACATGGCAATCAGACCTCTCCTGGAAAGATCCACCTCTGCGTTTCCTGTAATTCCCGCGATCTGGATCAAAAGAGTCTCCAGTTTTCCAAGAGAATGCAGTGGTTTCGCAATACTGTCCCATCTTTTCTGTGCAATCTCCATGGCATTGTGATCTAATGGCTTAATCTTTGCAATAGCTTCTTCCAGAGTCATGAGTTTTCCCTCTCTTTTCCTTCATTATTTTGATTTCCCTGTTGTAAACACAAAAAATTTACTGAATACATAATTCAGTATCAACACAATAAACTGTGTCAGGAATTTCCCGATCATATCATTAAGCCCCATCACTGACACAAGCAGCCATACACCGCCAACCTCGATCACCATAGTGATCAGTCTGGCACTGACAAATTTGCAGAATGGCTGAACATGATCCTTCAATGTCTCGCATTTATCCTGAAAAACATACTTCGAATTTACCACATAGGCAAACAGGATCGCCAGGATGATTGAAATAATATTGGCGATATTCAGCTCCACCTTCAGCTTTCTGAGAATGAAAAAGCTGACCAGATTTACCATAGTGGTACATCCGCCAAAGAAAATATAGCGGATAACGGAACTTTCATACATTTTTCTGATCCATTGCTTCATAAAATATATCCTCTCAGTCCTGTATATTTCCATTCTTAATTACTTTTGAAATAATATATCTCGGTCTGCGCTTTACTTCTTCATAAATCTTGGAAATATAATATCCAATAATTCCAAGACTGATCATCATGGCGCTTCCCACCAGAAGTAGCACCATCAGCAGGGTGGTATAACCTTCCACTGCAGAACCTGTAAAATACTGCACAAGCGAATAGACCATAAGGACCAGCGAACAGGCAAAACATATCGCTCCTGTGATCGTAACAAACTGCAGCGGAAAAGTAGTAAATGCCACGATATTTGTGAACGCATATTTCACCAGCGCCCAGGGAGACCACTTGGAAACGCCGGCCTCTCTCTCCTGCACCTCAAATTCCACACTGGTAGTCTTATATCCCACCCAGGAAGAAGTAGCCCGAAAGAACATATTCCTCTCAGGCATAGACAGAATACTGTCCACAGCCTTCCTGTCCATCATCTTAAAATCCGAGGCATCCTTCATATTTACCTTAGTTGCCTTAGACATGATATCATAGAAAAATCCGGCACATTCTTTATGTAAAAAGCCCTCTTTTCCTCTGTCTGCCTTCACACCCTCGATCACTTGAAAGCCGTCTTCCCATAACCTATACATCTTAACCAACACTTCTGGCGGATGCTGGAGATCGCAGTCCATGACTGCGATACAATCTCCATCTGCCTGCTCAATTCCTGCAAATACCGCAGATTCCTTTCCAAAATTCCTTGAAAAACATATTCCTTTGATACAGGAATCTTCTTCCTTAATCTTTAGTATTTTGTCCCATGTATGGTCTTTCGACCCATCGTTTACAAATACCAGCTCATAGGGTATCTGCTCCCTGCTCAAAATATCTCCTACCACCTTGGCAGTTTTCTCAATCATCTGTTCTTCGTTATACGATGGAAGAACAACTGATAATTTCTTACCCATTCTACCTCTAACTCCTTAATTTTCTATTCGACAGTGATTTTCGCACTTACATTATCTTCGATTGTCATGTTCTTAATCTTTGTTAATTGAATCTGTACGGTATGTGTTCCCGGTTCATATAATCTCATATCCAGTTTTGGATTCAGATCTTTGACAACAACCTTATCGATAACTGAACGTAAACCACTGATCTTCACTTTAATCTCCTGATCGTCAAATGTCACAGCATAATTCTTTGTATTATTGATCAGTGCAATCTGACTTGTCGGTATCGTAAGTGTACGACTCTTTTTCTTTTCTATGTTCGCACGTATTACCACATTCTTAATCTTATCTACGGATTTCACAAATGAAATTCCATCTGGAAGCTTGATATCTGATGCTTTGATCGTCTTTTCAATGCTCTTTGTACTGTCACTGATATCCAGCTTCACCAGTTTGATACTGTCAACCTTGTCCAGGTCTTCTTTCGATCCTGTGATCTCGATATGTTTTGGCTGATAATCAATACTTCCAAGAACATATCCTTTTCCCGGACTTCCTTTGGTATCCACCTTAAATGGAACAATCTTAGTTCTTGACAGACCAATCTTGACCTTGATCTTGTTCGTATCCAGTTTAATTCTTTCCTGACTTACCTCGTCTCCGTCTTCATCATAGC
>ENA-OPCM01002049-OPCM01002049.1-human-gut-metagenome-genome-assembly--contig:-NODE-2049-length-12126-cov-2.397399_pt1 | contig 12126 bp, 7 predicted proteins | sample MGYA00241252_ERZ501484 | MGnify/ENA primary metagenome ERZ501484 (study PRJEB25962, sample SAMEA2042583) | human gut metagenome | biome: human gut; feature: human-associated habitat; material: faeces...
CCAGCTTGTTTAAATGCCGAAATAAGACTCTTTTGTCGGTATATCTCATTGTAATTGAGTGCATCGGCGGGGCATAGCATTAACGGAACGCTTTTATGAGTCGCATTGATTTGTGTCAGTACATCGTCGAAATGAATGACATCGGGCATGGCGTCGAGTTTGGGGGTCGTATTTCGTTCGTACCCATATAGCCCCCAGTTTCCGGCGCGGGAGGTTTCTCCGATTACGAAGATATAGATTTCGGGGAGTTCGGTGTCTCTTGCCGATGTGGCCCGGTAGTCGAATTTTCTCGATGTGCGTGGATAGTTCTTTGCTGCTTCCCAACTGTCCACGGCGAATCGGGCATTGTTGAACGCGTTGATGGGGTAAAGGTTGTCGAGCCTTGCCGTATGAGGATATTTTCGGTGAGCAGGTGTGTAAACAAGTATTCCACTACCGATCATGAGCATAGCCAACATGAACACTCTTTTTTGAAAAAGTGGTGTGAGGGTCTCGGTGCGACGTATGGAGTAAACGGCAAGAGCCAATGCCGGAAGATAAAGTAAGAATACGCCTACCACCGCCGGAGCCAATTTATCGAGTAATTCGAAAGCCTCTCCGCTGTTGGTCGTAAACATGTTCAGGAACATGTCTGAGGCGATAATGGAATTACCGAAAAGATAGAGTAGTACCAATTGAAACGCGCCTATGAAATGAAGGGGAAAAAGAGCCCAAAAGGTGATTCCCGGTTTGCGGGAGAGAATTAATAACAAAAGGTATAAAGCTCCCGGAATGAGGATATAGGAGACTTTGAACAGGAGTGGCAATTGTTCTGTAAAACATAGAAAAATATTGGGAACCAACATGATTCCCGAAAAAATCCAAAATATGCGCCTCTGTGTAAATATTTGATTAAAATGCTTCATTGATGTTGAATAAAAATCCCGATTGTCCTTTTTTCCCGAATCCGTAGTCGAGTCGTACATTGACTCGGTTTTTGAACTCCCAGCGATAGCCTATTCCGTAATTGGGGAGTGTATGTCCCCATTTAAAACCTGAGAACGAAGGAAATACGTTTCCTGCTCCTACCCATACGGCTATGCCATTTCGCCTCCAAATGTGTTGACGGAGTTCTATTTGAGTTTCGATTAAATTTTTGTCTCGGTATCTGCCTTCGTAGTATCCACGCATACGGGCCGACCCTCCCAAAGCTGCAAGCATATTCCAGGGTACATCGCCGTAATTGAATTCTCCATGTAGGTCAAAAGCAAGGATCGCTCCTTCCCATAGGCGGTGATAATAATCGAAAATGAAATCGGTGCGAGTAAACGCTTTTTTATTGCCCAAGAATTTAGGGAAGAATCGTTGGTTAACTTTTATATAAACTCCTTTTGCTGCGTTGGTAATAAAATCGCGACTGTCGTATACAAGTGTGGCTCCTATACTCGTGCTGATTACTTCTCGTGCTTCTCCTTCGAGTAGTTCGATTTTTGTGAAATCCGATCCTTTCACCCAGTTAAATCCCGTAGAAATTCCTCCGTAGAGGTCCTTGTGTAAGCGAGCCAGCCAGTCGATACGTAAAATAGTTTCCAGTCTGTCGTAGGAGCTTTTGTTGGCGTTGTTATTTCCGTTTTCGTAACCTATGCCCCAAAAGTCACTCGGGAATGTGTATAAATAAAAGTCGTAATCTATCCTGAATTTATTTTTGGGAAAGATGTTATTTCCTTTTACTCCTATCAAAAGAAAGCCTGTGGTCGTGGCATCTCCATAAAGCGAAACGTTGGAGAGTTGTGTGATCGAGTCTCTTCGTAACCGGTATGTCCCCGAGGCAGCCAAGCCTATTCCCAGCTTTGTCGTGGAAGAATAGTGAGGCCCTCCGATGATACCGAAATCGAATTTTTTATCGGGGCGTGGAGCATTGGAGTCGTCGAAGTATTTCAGAACCTTTTGGAATATGTTCAGTTTTTTTACGGTGGTATCTTTTTTTGCTATAATCGAGTCGGTAGGAATAGTATCTATACTATCGGTTGGCGTTTCGGCGTACAAAAGACTTTGGGAGCCTAAAATGTATCCGACGCATAATATCGTATATCGAATGAATTGTTTCATATAATTAATTTGTTTCTCTCACGAGTTCGAATGCAAATGTATATTTTCTGTGGCTAATTGCCTAATTGCTTTTTATTCAATATGTTAAGTTTTGTATAAATTTTCTTTCTCGTGTCATTTGTCTATATGGAGATGTAGTGTAGCGGTGGGAATTGTACTTTCTTGTAATAACAAATTATTATTCAGAAGGTTCAATAATTTAATATTGACGAGGGAAAGTAAAGATCGATTTTGAGAAATATTCAGGATATAAAATTTTTTCGGTGTATATTTTTTGTATTTTAACGAGAGTCCGATATAAATAAATATATACGTGGACGATTATTGACCGGTCTCGATGAACGTCCATTTTTGCAAGAAGGTTTTGTCTGTCTTACTTATAAATGAGTTTTTCTGGGTGTAGGTTGTTTATAACAAGCTCTCCAAAGGAGAGATGGGCGGGTACAAGGTGCTTGGGTGTATGTCCTATTGAAAAAATGAATGCTATCGTTTCGCAAAACGATAGCATTCATTTTTATTCTTCTATGTAGTTGCGATATTACAATTGACAATTGATTACTTCATTGAATGTTTTTGTGTAATTCGTATTCAGCATTGCTTTATATTCATTGCAGAATGTGTCGAATGTCGTTTTGGCCAAGCTGGTTCTTCCTTGTTTATATAATGTGTGACATTTGAGAATCAATGCATATTCGTCTGTTTTGTCGTGTGAGAACATGCTGTTGGCTATCTGAATTAATAATTCGTTGTTTCCCTTTATATATTCTTGCTTGGATAAATTTATTGCCATATCTAATACGGAATTCGTGTAATCGGACTTGAAAGAATCCAACCAGTCTGTTTGGACATATGGCAATAATTGTCCCGATAGCAGGTTTAAGGGTAAATCATTGATGTTTTCGGCTGTGATAGGTTCTTTGTTTTTTACTTTGTCGATCCAATTACAAACATCGATATAATCGCAATAAGCGTGAGTGAACTTTAACGCCCAATAGGTGCTTTCTTTTACAAGTTCGACACCGTCTAGTTTTTCCAGTAAAAGTTTTAGTTTTCGGATATTTACTCGGCGGTTATTTTGGGCACTTTCGTCTGTTTTATCAAACCAAAGCAACTCTCTCAGAGTGACGTTTGAAATCCCTTTCTTGTTATTTACGCTATATAATATGATAAGAATGAGCAGTTGTTTCAAAATAGGAGTGAATGATTTGGTGATATCTGCACCATTCTTATCCCATACTTGAAATCCATCTAAGAAAAGAATAGATGATTTTTTGTGAATGTCCGGTTGGGGCTTATAGTTTTCGTCTTGGGTAGTTGTCTTGGAGGAACGATCCGTATTTGTAACGACCGGAGGGTTGTGAGGAATGTGGCTTTCTTTTCTTCTTCTTTTCTTTTTTCGGTAGCAGAGGTACATACAACCCATACCTGCAATTATGCAAATTCCTATACCTATGAAGAACCCTGTCTTTGTAACAAGTGCCTTATGTCCTGCAACTGTTTGCAGCGTATCTTCTATTTTTAACGGGGGATAAGCTAATGAGTATATGTTTATATTTGATTTATTGTTGTAGTTATAATTGGTTACGGCATACAGCCTCGACTGTAACGAGTCGTAGTAGAGTGTACAGAAAGAATTTACATCATTGAAGGAGAAAGGGATTGTATCTGCATAGTTCGTACAGTTATTCCCATCTGTCAAATCGAACGATTTTAGCAAGATATAGCTGTTCGAACAATCATTCGGAAAACATAAAGCGTATAGCTTGTTATTCGTTTCGTCTGTAACAATATGATTACCGACGACGAAGTTTTTCGTATCGTTGGGGATAGTCCACAATTTCTTTGTTTTGAATGTGTTGATGTCTATCGCATAAAGATCGTAATAATTTATGACTCCTAATTCTTGTTTCCCTTGCGGGTTGCCACAGCCGCCGAACACCAATATCGTGTCTCTGTTTTTGTAGTCCGATCCGCTTAAATAACGCGGAGGTATTTCTTCGTTGTACGATACCGGAATCCAGTCGTCCTGTGTCCGTCCTTTTTTAAGTATCAAGTTCTTATATTGATAATTACCATATCCTCCAAAAATATACAGACACGAGTCTTTGGGCGATATAAACGTATTGTGTTGAGAATATTCCGGATTTTTTATTTCACGGTCATTGTTTGTCCATGTGTTATCGTTGAAATTGAATATAGACATCTGTTTCAAGGGATCGAAATCGTATGACCATAATTCATCGTAATAAGGCTGGTAAATGAGTTGATTGTTTATTTCTGTGTATGGAGCTCCATGAGCAGGATAAATCGTATCTAATGTATTGTCGATAGTCGAATAAACGAGTACAAATGAGCTGTTGGCAAAATAAATATTCCCTTTTGACGGGGCATGGCAGATTTGTGTATATATGGGTAATGCTAATGTTTTTTCTTTTACCCACTTGGTGTGTTTATTTATTTCCCATGTAGGATTGGTGACTGTCGCCGGAATCTGATACAGACTATCCAAACAGGAATGCGACAGATGTTCTTTTAAAGGCCAATATGCAATTGTTTTATTTTTATTGTCTGTGATTTTTATGTTGCGTATAGACATCGGAGGAACATCGGAAGAATGAAACTTTTCATGATCGGAGTATCCGAAGTAGAATTTCACGTTCTTGATATTGATAAATTTATACTGGCCTTGCAATGTTTGATTGTCGAAGATGAGCTGTAAACTATCCGGATAGATTGAACACCGGATATGCGCCCATTTATTCCATGAGTATTGATTCAGTAGTTCTTCATCGAAAGCCAGATAGACGTTGTTCCCTTCTATCAAATTCAACGCTCTTTTTTCGGGTGTAATATTCGCTATCAAATCGAAACTCTTTTCATCGTCGATTATGATTCGAAAGACATATCCGTAGTTATGTTCTTCGGGTCTGAATTTAATATCGAAATCTAATGTTAGACCTTTTGAGGCGTCGAACTCGGGAGATAGGATAAGCGATGTTCTTTCTTCTTTAATGGAGGTATGGGCAGCAAAATATAATCCAGATGAAATATTTTGTGCTTCAACCGGTATCAGGGCCAACATTAAGAGCAGAAATATAAGCGTCTTTTGCATGAATACTTATAACTGTTTTTTGCAAAGATAATATGGTTTGGGAGGGTTATAAAAAAATTTTTTATATTTATGGAATCTTTTCATGGAATTGATAATAAAAATATTAGACTATTAATGGACAGAGTATTTTTACTGTGTACCGAAGTTTGTTTGTTAATGGTTTATTAATATTTCCGTTAACGGCCGGCGTTTATTTTTGTTACATTAATTAAAAACGACACATGATGAGAAGTATTATTGTATTGAGTTTAGCGCTGCTGTTGGTGGCGTGTAAGTATGAGAAAGAGTATAGTGGCAATCCTATTGTCGAGGGTTGGTATGCCGATCCAGAAGGGGTTGTCTTCGATGATGAATATTGGATATATCCTACGTTGTCCGATATTCCTTTCGGAGTCGATAGCGCAGATTTTCCCAGATTGCAAAAAGAAACGCGGGCCATTCATCAGGTCTATAATATACAGACTTATATGGATGCTTTTTCATCAAAAGATATGGTTCACTGGACTAAGCATCCCAAAGTGCTGTCTGTTGAGAATATAAAGTGGTTGGAATTTGCCTTATGGGCTCCGTCTATTGTTCGGGCGAATGGCAAATATTATCTGTTTTTCGGAGGGAATGATATCCAGAATGATGAGCAATATGGTGGAATCGGTGTCGCTGTGGCTGATAATCCGGCAGGCCCATTTAAAGATGTTTTGGGGAAACCTTTGATCGATAAGATTGTGAACGGCGCCCAGCCGATCGATCAGTTCGTTTTTAAAGATGACGACGGTAGTTATTATATGTATTATGGAGGCTGGCATCATTGTAATATGGTAAAATTGAGTTCGGATTTATTGAGCCTCGTTCCTTTTGACGATGGTTCGTATTATAAATCTGTTACACCAGAGAACTATGTGGAGGGACCTTTTATGTTGAAACGGAATAACAAATATTATTTTATGTGGTCGGAAGGCAGTTGGGGAGGTTCGGATTATAGCGTGGCTTATGCCATTGCCGATTCTCCGTTCGGCCCTTTCGAGCGTATTGGGAAAATATTGCAACAAGACGAGAGTGTGGGTACAGGTGCGGGACATCATTCGGTCATTCAGATACCGGGGAAAGACGAGTGGTATATTGTTTATCATCGTCACCCATTTGGCGATACGATTCCAAATCATAGAGAGATTTGTATCGACCGTATGTATTTTGACGAAAATGGTTTTATTAAACCGGTGAAGATGACTTTCGACGGTGTCGGTGTCAATAGGCTTACGGATTAGCGAATAGTATCAGAAATGTATCACCGCCTCAAACAAGAAAAACAACTCAATGAAAATTTTCTTGTTTGAGGCGATGTTGTTTTCTACACGTGACTATTTACAGTAAAATATATGGAAAGATATGAGGCAATAACGTTGACCTCGATAGCTTTATTTGAAAGAATTGTTTTTATGCTGATTGTCGAGTAGTTACCCCCCCCTGTTATTAATCTTGTTATGTCGCTCCTTTTCTTATGAGAATTGTTAATGCCTTATTAATGTTTTTGATTCGGAAATAAGTATTGCATATGGATAATTAATATTCTATTAATGGTTTTATTAATTGCCCCAGCTTACTTTTGTCACAAAAAATAAAAAAACGATTCCATGAAAAAAGTTTCTTTACTTGTATTTTTATCTGTTTTACTTATATCGTGCGGAGGTAAAGAGGTGCTTTCTACTTCTTTTTCACCGGTTGACTATGTGAATCCGTTAGTGGGAACTCAATCTAAGTTTACCTTGTCTACGGGTAATACCTATCCGGCTGTCGCATTACCGTGGGGAATGAATTTCTGGACACCGCAAACGGGAGATATGGGAAATGGTTGGGCCTATTGTTATACCGACGACAAGATAAAAGGATTTAAGCAGACACATCAGCCCAGTCCGTGGATCAATGATTATGGGCAGTTTGCATTGATGCCGGTGACCGGTGGTAAAAAGTTCCTGCAAAATGAACGAGGAAGCTGGTTTTCTCATAAAGCTGAGACTGCAAAGCCTTATTATTATAGTGTGTATTTGGCTGACCATGATGTGAAAACAGAATTTACTCCAACGGAACGTTCGGCTTATTTTAGGTTTACTTTCCCAGAAAGTGAAGAGTCGTATATCGTAGTAGATGCATTCGATAACGGGTCTTTTGTTCAGATAGATGAGGAAAATGGCACGGTAACCGGCTATACGACTAAAAATAGCGGGGGAGTACCGGATAATTTTAGAAATTACTTCGTGGTGAAATTTGATAAGCCTTTTGCCTCGGCAGAAGTATGGAGCGGAGATAAAATTATAAAAGGGAAAAGAGAGGTAGAAGATAATCATGTCGGTGCTGTGTTGGGATTCAAGACTTATAAAGGTGAAAAGATTGGTGTAAAGGTAAGTTCTTCTTTTATCAGTGAAGAGCAGGCATGGTTGAATTTAGAAGAACTGGGCAGTAGGAATTTTAACGAGGTAAAAGAGTCTGCTCGAAATGCTTGGAACGATGTAATGAATAGAGTGAGAGTAGAAGGGGGAACTGATGAACAACTACGTACTTTCTACTCTTGCTTGTATCGTTCTTTATTGTTTCCCCGTAAGTTTTATGAAGTAGATAAATATGGAAATATTGTCCATTATAGTCCTTACAACGGAGAAGTGAGGAGAGGATATATGTATACAGATACCGGATTTTGGGACACGTTCCGCGCTTTATTTCCCTTCTTGAACCTCATGTATCCTTCTGTCAACAAAGAAATTCAAGAAGGATTGGCAAACAGTTATGAAGAAAGTGGATTTTTACCCGAATGGGCCAGTCCAGGACATCGGGATTGTATGGTTGGAAACAACTCGGCCTCGGTTGTCGCCGATGCCTATATCAAAGGCTTGCAAGGCTATGACATAGAACTGTTATGGGAGGCTTTGAAACACGGAGCGAACAACCACCTGAAAGGTACGGCATCGGGAAGAGTCGCTTTCGAAGCGTACAACCGGTTGGGATATGTACCCAATAATATCGGTGTGGGACAAAATGTCGCTCGCACATTGGAATATGCCTATAATGACTGGTGCATTTATACCCTCGGTAAGAAATTGGGAAAACCCGATAGCGAAATAGAGATTTATAAACAGCGAAGCCTAAACTATAAAAATGTGTACAACCCGTCGGAAAAACTCATGGTCGGGAAAGACGATCGGGGAAAATTCAATCCTCATTTCAGTGCCACGGATTGGAGCGGCGATTTTTGCGAAGGGAACAGTTGGCATTGGAGTTTCTGCGTGTTCCACGACCCGCAAGGACTCATAGACTTGATGGGGGGCAACGAAGCATTCAACCACATGATGGACTCGGTTTTCTTCATACCCAGCTACTTAGGAATCAAAAGCCGAGGAGTCATACATGAAATGAGGGAAATGCAAGTGATGAACATGGGACAATATGCCCACGGCAATCAGCCCATACAACACATGGTATATCTGTATAACTACTCGGGGGAACCGTGGAAAGCGCAATATCGGGTGAGGGATATCATGGAAAAACTCTATTCCGCCACTCCCGACGGATATTGCGGTGACGAAGACAACGGACAAACCTCGGCTTGGTACATATTCTCGGCTCTCGGATTCTATCCTGTCTGTCCCGGAACCGACCAATATATTATCGGGACACCGTTATTCAAGGAGGCAAAGCTGCATCTGGAAAACGGGAAGTGCCTGACCATCGAGGCCAAAAACAATAGCGCAACAAACAAATATATTCGTTCGATAAAACTCAACGGAAAGAACCACACACTCAATTATTTCAAGCACAACGTCTTGGTAGAAGGCGGGAAAATACAATTCCTCATGGACAACGAACCCAATTTGAAACGAGGCTCAACCAAAGAAACTGTGCCTTATTCTTTCTCTTTGGCGAATGAATAAAATGTAGTACTTTTGGAAAGACAAATCAATATCATATATGAACTATAAGAATAGCATAGGTATCCTATCCGTAATAATCATACTGTTATGTGGTTGTCAACCCGATAAAAAAACCATATTTACCGCAGCCTCCTATAACCTGAGGAACGCAAACAGCGCCGATTCGTTGCAAGGAGACGGTTGGGGAAATAGATGCCCTATCATAGCCAGGCTAGTACAGTTTCATGAATTCGATATTTTTGGGACACAAGAAGGGCTCAGACATCAATTAGACTCCCTGAAAACGAGCCTCCCGAAATATGATTACATAGGCGTGGGGCGTAATGATGGAAAAAAGGAAGGCGAACATGCAGCCATTTTTTACCGAATCGATAAATTCGAATTATTGGAACACGGAGACTTTTGGCTATCGGAGACGCCTGAAAAACCGAGCGTCGGCTGGGATGCGGTTTTACCGAGAATCTGCACTTGGGGACATTTCAAATACAAAGATACCGGATTTGAATTTCTCTTTTTCAATCTCCACATGGACCATATAGGGAAACAAGCCCGGGTAGAAAGCGCTTTGCTCGTACAACAAAAAATGAAAGAAATCGGCGAAAATCTACCAGCTATACTCACCGGAGATTTCAATGTAGACCAGACTCATCGCTCCTACCTCGCTTTAACAGAAAGTGGAATACTCCGAGACGCATTCGAAGTGGCCGACCTGCGTTATGCGACCAACGGCACATTCAACGGTTTCGACTCTGACAACTACACCGAAAGCCGAATCGACCATGTGTTTGTAACGCCTACATTCCATATTCTGAAATACGGCGTTCTCACCGACAGCTATCGTCGTATGAAAGAAGGCGATCAAAAAGCCTCGGTAAAAGATTGTCCCGAAGAAATCTCAATCAGAAGTTACGAATCTCGCATACCGTCCGACCATTTCCCCGTAATGGTCAAGTTGGAAGTATGCGATAAAAACTAAAACGATATACGTCGATTTCCCAATTATAACTGATACACATTTTTATTTATTAACCATACATACAGTATATTTTTTATGAAATCTATTGCAAAAGTAAGTTGCTTATGTCTGGCTCTCGGATATGGATTCTCCTATACCCATGCAGCCACAGCTCGTGTAGCGACAGCACAGCAAGACAACACCCGGGTACAATACACAAGCAACCGTCCGCAAGAACGCTTGTTCGTATCCAACGCCGTAGAAAAACAAATCAAACGAGTAAAATCTTTATTGACAAATGCTCGGCTGGCTTGGATGTTTGAGAACTGTTTCCCGAACACACTCGATACGACCGTACATTTCGATGGGGACGACGATACTTTCGTATATACCGGTGATATACACGCCATGTGGTTGCGCGACTCAGGAGCTCAAGTATGGCCCTACGTGCAATTGGCTAACCAAGACCCTCGATTAAAGAAAATGTTGGCAGGGGTCATCAACCGCCAATTCAAATGTATCAATATCGATCCATACGCAAACGCTTTTAACATGGGTCCTACCGGAGGGGAATGGATGTCCGACATGACAGATATGAAACCCGAACTGCACGAGCGCAAATGGGAAATAGACTCGCTGTGTTATCCCATTAGGTTAGCCTATCAATATTGGAAAGTTACCGGTGATACCAGTATATTTGGCGAAGAATGGATACAAGCCATTACGAATGTACTGCGGACCTTCAAAGAACAGCAACGGAAAGAAGGCAATGGCCCCTACAAATTCCAACGTAAAACAGAGAGAGCTCTTGATACAATGACCAACAACGGATTAGGAAATCCGGTAAAACCCGTCGGACTGATAATCTCTGCGTTCCGTCCCTCCGATGATGCCACGACATTCCAATTTCTCGTTCCCTCAAATTTCTTTGCCGTAACTTCATTGAGAAAATCTGCTGAAATCCTGCGGAAGGTAAATCACAACGAGAAACTGGCGAAAGAATGTTCCGATCTGGCCCAAGAGGTAGAAACCGCCCTGCAAAAGTATGCGGTTTATAATCACCCGAAATACGGTAAAATATATGCCTTCGAAGTCGATGGATTCGGGAACCAACTGCTGATGGACGATGCCAATGTTCCCAGCCTGCTGGCAATGCCCTATTTGGGTGATGTGGACATAAACGATCCTATTTATCAAAACACCCGCAAATTCGTATGGAGCGAAGACAACCCCTATTTCTTCAAAGGTAGCGCCGGTGAAGGCATAGGAGGCCCCCACATCGGTTATGATATGGTATGGCCTATGAGTATTATGATGAAGGCATTTACCAGTCAAAATGATCAAGAAATAAAAGAGTGCATAGAAATGTTGATGAAAACGGATGCCGGAACAGGATTTATGCACGAATCGTTCCATAAAAACGATCCTAAAAATTTCACTCGGGCTTGGTTCGCTTGGCAAAACACACTTTTCGGCGAATTAATTCTGAAACTGGTAAATGAAGGGAAAGTAGACTTATTGAATAGCATCGACATTCAATAAAAATAAAACGCAAAAGAAATAAAAATGCCCCTGTAATACAGGGGCATTTTTATTTCTTTTCTTTAAAACAGCAGCTCAAATATTAAAATAGCATAAAATAAGAATGATTTTTTCAGAAAACATGTTGTAATATATGACAATTTGGGATAAGGCTGTAGACAAATGGGGCGATTGGCAAGCTGCACAGCATATAGCTAAGAAATATGATGATGACGGATATCTTCGCAAGAAGGAATAGCATAAACAAAAATAAGCTGCTACAGAAAAAATCTGTGGCAGCTTATTCTATTTAGAATAGTCCTAATTTTAACCTATCAATATCGGCTCCTGATATCTGTTTGTACGAATTCATAAGATTTTGGATCATATTTAATGACGAGCGGGTCGAATGACCAGTTACATAGTGTACTGTCGGAGAAAATTTATTATAAGAAAAAATGGCTTTGGTTTTATAGGCTTGACCATACAGAACCTTTCCTCTTAGAATTTCAAACGAATAACCTTTCCCGTCT
>ENA-OPCM01002052-OPCM01002052.1-human-gut-metagenome-genome-assembly--contig:-NODE-2052-length-12117-cov-2.318438_pt1 | contig 12117 bp, 9 predicted proteins | sample MGYA00241252_ERZ501484 | MGnify/ENA primary metagenome ERZ501484 (study PRJEB25962, sample SAMEA2042583) | human gut metagenome | biome: human gut; feature: human-associated habitat; material: faeces...
GGTTTAGATGGAAGTCAAGTACTCTTTGCCCTTATTGAAAAAGTGATTCGTCGTGAAATACCAACACGCATTAAATATGCTTTACAAATGGCAGGGCTTATTCTTGCTTTTGGATTAATGATTTTTGCAACTGTAAATGATATAGGAAAATTCTTTTAAAAAAAGGCTTTTGCCTTTTTTTGTGTTATAATAAATGCTGTTTCGAGGTGGAATATGAATAAATTAATTATTTTATTAAAACAATTGAATATTATAGATCAAGTCAGTATTTTAATGCATGCTAATTTAAAAAAAGTTGTTGTACATCAAGATAATGAATATAGTTTTTATATTGAAAGTAAGGATTTTATTCCTTTTGAAGAATATCAATTATTGATCAATTCAGGTGATCAATTTCCTTATCCTATTGAATTTATTTTTAATTATCCAGATAATTTTTCATATGAACAAGATTGGTCTTATTATTTAGGCTATATTATTGAAAAAATGAAATTATTATCTCCATTATTTACCCCAGAAATTATTTGAGCTACAGTTTTAACAACGAGATTGTCAGAATATAAAGCTATATTCAAGTCATTGTATTCAGCAGGATTATACTCGCCAAATCTAATTAAATCCTCATCTGCAAGGACTGCTTGGAGAATTCTGTCTCCATTAGTTACATATTTTTTTGCCATAACTTAAAATAGTGATAGGTTATAATATGATGTAATATCGTCAAGTTCTTTTAATGTATCATCGCTATTTTCAGAAAGTAATGAAAAGTTTCTTACTCTTTTAAGTTCATTCTCTAATAAACGCCTTTCCATAGAATACGACTCAGACTCACTACTCACTTCTGGAGCTACAACAAGATCGTGAATTATAGCAATATGTTTATCTTTATGCGTGCGCAATATTCTTCCTCGCCTTTGTATAAACTGTCGAGGATTTCCCGTACTAGCACAAAATATTGCTAATTCACTTCTTGGAACATCTACACCTTCATCCAAACATTTCATTGAAGTAAGTACTTCGATTTCTCCTGCTGCAAAACCTTCCAACATAGAATCTCTATCTTTTGATTCGGCTGTAAATTTTCTTACTGTAATATGACTATCAACATTTCTAACAACAGCAGAATACTCATCTATTAAGTGTTCTGAAAAGTCATCATTAGGCATAGTCTCAAAGGAGTCATAATAGTCAGCCTCTTCGTTATCAGGTCTCACACCTTCTGGTACATAAACTAAAGTATATTTTAGATTTCCTTTTTCTTGGAATCTCTCCTCTATGATTTGTCTGAATACTTTTAACTTATTATGTGCCTTATGAATAATTCGTTTACGCTTTAACAATAATGCTGTGAGAATTTCATTGTGTTCGTCGAATTTATCGTTATTAAAGAATTTGGCTAATTTGATAGAAAGTTCTGCATATTCATTCATTTCAGTTGCCGTTAGCTTTACTAAATGAGGATAATAATAATAACGACAAAGAACTCCTTTATCTATAGCCTCTTTCATTGAATATTCATAAGTATATTTGTCTTCTGCTCCAAAAAAACGTTGAAGAACTTTATTCGCTACATCATCGAATTGTCTTTCCGGAGTTGCAGATAAACCAATACGACGTAAATATGGTATCCCATCCATAAGTTCCATAATGCGCTTTGCTCCCATATTGTGCGCTTCATCTGCTATTAGAAGCAATTTTGTTTTAGGGAAAACTGTTAATGCTTTAAATACCGCAGTTTTAGTAAATGACGCATAGGTCGAAATAATGATGTAGGATAGTTTATTATCCTTGCCCCTTAGCTGTTCGTTCAATGTTATTGAATCGATTTCGTCATGCCACTTAAATTTAGAACAGACCTTGATTATATTATTAAAATTAAACTTTTTACATTCTATTTCCCATTGATTGACCAATGTAATTGTCGGCACAAGAATTATAGCTTTATAATATCCACATCTTTTGTATATTTCCAACAAGCAATTTAAAGATGTAATAGTTTTGCCCGTACCTGTTGCCATAGCAAACAATCCCTTCTGCTTATTACTTTTCCAATTCTCGAATGCCTGATTTTGATAATCTCTAGGTCCTGATGAATAAGGAAAGCTTGGAACAGAATTAAGAATAATAGACTTGCTTTTATTACCCTGTCTAATAGTCTCAATTATGGCTTCTACTCTATCTTTAGCCCTTTCTAAAGCTCTGCATATAGATGCAGAAGTGTACTGTTGAGTCTGTTTGTTTAAAATGTTATATTCTGACTCCAATAAATCTGCTAATGATTTATCCTCAATAACTTTTGTTATTTGGGTTGAAATATTCTCAACAGAGATATAGGAAAGCGTTCTGTCTTTCTCTTTAATAATCAGTTCGAACTCTTCATGTATAGCATTGATTTTGGCAGTTTCAATTGTACCATCCCAATCACAAGAAACAGTCAAACTTTCAATATTGTCAATTAAAGCAGTTCTTGAAAAGTTACAAGAGCCATCAAATCCAACAATATTAACTCCATCATAGAATACCCCTGATTTGGTATGAGAAATACCTACGTTATTTTGGGGAGAAATTATTTTTATTTCTATTCTATCATTACGAATAAGCCATGCTATACAATCAAAAAAATGTTTGTCTCTTTCTGTGAGAGTTTTATATATATTCTGTATATCAGATAAATCAAAACATGGTAAATCTACATTTGTATTTATACCTTTTGCAATGGCCGATTTATCATTCTCTGTTAATATATTATTTATGATAAGTCTCATCTTGCCACCATTGTAAAGGAATGTAGCAAATCCATTAGCAAGTACGCTAATAGCAGAAGATGAAAAGAATCCAAGCATCAAATCAAACTGTGTTGCATTACACAAACAATCTGAGAAGAAACCTATAGGTTCCCACTCAGTGCGTGATTTGTAACGCCTGTGATTTGGCCATATGATGTCAGTCTTAAGCATGAACTTTATTCTATCAAAGTAGGATGAAAATCTTTAGCTTTAATATTCGTTAATTGAACTTTTTGGCAATTATTACCACACCAATGATGTGCTAATGATAGAATATATGGTTTCCAATATTTTTCTTGTGCCTTTTTTACCGCAGCTTTATATTGCGAATCACTTTGTATTTGCTTGTAAATATCAACCTTTACAAAATTAGAAAGAATAAAATCAACTCCCAAAACTATATCCATAGGAGGATACGAAAAGCGAGGAGTTGGTAATAGTAATACTTCACCTAAATTTAAATTTTTCATTTTATTTCCACCCCAAGTTATATGAAAATGAGGATGAATAAAATCTTGACCATTGTTGTTGTCATAATCTAAATGCCAAGACGATTTAAACAATCCATTTTGATTCCTCCCCTCCACAGTTACCCTGAAACTGTACTGTGACACTGGGATATCTGTATTATCAGTTTCTTTGTAGGATACATCTAAAAGTACATCCAAAAATTGAACTAAGGGAATAGTATTTCTTGGAATATTATCTTTTATTGTAAATTTTAATCTTGCAACATTCCACGTCCTTTCTCCTTTATTATATCCATTGGTCATAGGTGATGTGTCTAGACAAAGTTTCTTATTCTTGAGGATGTTGGCTATATATTGAATTGATGCTATAGAATTTCCCATAGTTTATTGTTTTTTGCGTGAATATATGACCTTTAGTTCATCATATCTTTCTTTTTCAACATCAGCAACACTGATCCAGTCGTCAATATTCCTTCTCCAAAGTGCTGCATCTACAGAAACATATTCAGGTTCTTGCCATGGATATAAATTATCTTGACCTTGAATGATTAATCCGTCAACGGGATCTAATGGAAGATGAGATCCCTTACAGAGAGTCCAAAACTCATCACTATCCGCTTTGCTTATTTTTTCAGCAGCGATCAAATGTTCCAAGCCTGTAGCTTGTTTAATTATTTCAACCCTTTCTTTTGCTGGTGTTGAACGCAAAATAGAATCAGATTTAATGCTTTCGCTCCACCATTTTTCTACTAAATGCATCCACCAACGTGGCCATCCTTTATTGAAGACTCCATTATATTTATTTTTAGAAAGTTCTTCCAACAACATATTCCAATCTGTTGATATTGCTTTATTAATACCCAAACGAGCAGCGAGAACATCCTCATCTATAAGCAATCCTTGTTTCGTTAAAAATTCCGTAATTAAGAATTTGGTTTGAATATGAACAGGAGCCTTCCTTAATTCACAAAACTCACTCAAAAATCTTGTGTCAATAAAAGGAATATCAATCTGAAATATTTTTTCTGTTGTCAAGGAAGAATCGCACAAGTACTTATATCCTTTAGCCAAATCAATAAGTTGTCTTGTATATATAGGAAATGCTATTTCATTCAACTTTGATTTGTCAATTATAATATCAAATAAATCAGTTCCTGATTTTTCAAGAGCTTGCTGTGTCTTGTCATTTGCAGAAAACAGAATTATTGGAAAACTTTTCAATATTCCTTCTTTTTGTCTTGTCCTAATTTCTTGAGCGATAGAAGTTCCTCTGAATTTCGCTCGAATATTATTGTCATTTGGAAGATCATCCAATTTTAAATCAAGAATTAAACCATCATATTTATCTTCATATTCTTTTAAGAATTCTAGTTGCAACTCCCAAGAATCTTTATGTTGCATGGCATAAATAGATAGTTCTTCGCTATTAAAACCTTCAACTTTTTTTTGAGACTCAGGATCATCATCAATATAAAAATAATGTATAGCCATAGTTGATTATATTTGTTAATTTTTAGGAATTTTAATTTGAAAACAAGTAGAATATCCTTCATATGAAGGAACGATACAAATACTACCTTTATATGAAACAATAATATCCTTAACTATTTTTAGCCCAAGGCCAGTACCAATCAACTGCTCTTCGTTTGGGGCATCAAAACTTGCAGGAGTAGAGGTTGAAAAGAATGCATTGAATACTCGATTGATGTTCTCTTTTGGAATGCCATCACCATTATCTGAGAAATTAATAAACACATTGTTCTCTTCAACGCCTACTTCAATCAATATTTTACCAACAACATTTGCTCTTTTAATCGCTTTTCTTGAGTTTGTATATAGATTATATAAAATGGAATTCCACTCTGAACTATGCATAGGAATCGTTGTAACATCAAAATCAAAAGCGTCCACATTAAAATTAATTTTATTTTTCTCCAAGTCGTTTTTAATTGTTTTTTCAAATCTATCCAAAACTGCCAATAAATCAATCGGAGTTTTTTTTCTGTTTGTGTTTTGAGAAATTGTTGTACCAAAATAATCAGTATAACTGAATAAATTGTCAAAAACAGCTTTTATCTCATTTATTTGTTCTTGAGCTTCATTACATAGATTCAATTGATTTAATTTACTTATATGACTATATACAGAAGAATGGAATTGCTTCATTTCGTGTGTAAACTCTCCAATAGTCAATCCTAGGCCTGCTAAAACTCTAAGCATACCAGCCTCTTCTATTAGATTTTCAAGTTTCTTTATTATTTCAAGTCCTTCTTTTTTATCACGATCTGTATCTTGTCCTTCATTTTTAGTGTTCGCATCTTGAATATACTTACCATCAATAAGATTCTTCAATTTAATGAACATTTCCTGAGTGGTATGCTCCTTTGTATAAGAATCTTGGGTAAAATCATCAGTATTTTGCTTTTCTTTAAATACTTTGATTCTTTCAGCAATCCTACCTCTGGCTGCAATGAGTGATTTATTGATAAAATCGGACAACTGATTAAAGGCATCATTTTCAATTAGTCCTTCGCGGCTAGCTGTTTCTTCAAAAATATTACCAGTAGGGTCGATTATTTCTACAAAGCCAAATAAGTTCTGATTATTCAAAGGAATATTGATTTTGCCAGATTCAGTACTCCACCGTTTATCAATATTTGTCCAATCATCTTTAGGCTCTCCATATGGCAATACTCTGAAGCCATTTCTATAAAGTCTAACTCCACTTGCGGTTTTAGACAATTCTTGAATTTTTTTTAATTCAGGTCCGGATATCCTATCTCCATAGTATATCGGTCTGTCATAAATAAAATAGTGAATTTTAAAATATACATCTGTAAGCGCAGAATAATTGTTCTCTTCGTCTTTATATGTAATCTCCATAGTATCATCTATATCAAGACTTTCACTTTTTATTGTGATGATTCCATGATGATTCTTGTCGACATACCCCTCAAAAATGGCTAATGATTTATTAAATACTGATATTTGATCATTTAAAAACGAACGTTTTCCTTCATTAGAGACTAAATTGAAATTTACTTTAAATGTTTCTTCATTTTGAATAGCTAGATTATCAACTTTACTCCGCTCTGATAAATAATCCGGCTGAAACAGATCTAATACATATCGATATATACGCTTAATAGATGCCTCTGTCCATTTTTCTCTAAGACCATGTATTTTTATCGTTGTTCCTTCTACTTTTTCTTTTGGGATATTTCGTATAGGGAAAGTAATAGCTGTTATATCTTTATCAATAGAATATTTATCCCAATCAATCTCAATTTGTATTGCATTTGTAGATTCTTTAGTTTGTGTAACAAGAATCAACCGTTCACCTAAACGCTGTGCAGCAAATCTTCCTATTCCTTTCTTTCCTGCCTTTGTTCTATTAAAACGTATAGATGTGGGATTATGGAGTTTGTCAGTAGATGAAATTCTCATAAACCCATTAATTAATTGTTGTTTTGTCATGCCGAGTCCATTATCAGATATGATTAATGAACCTCCTTGAGTAGATACGTTGATAAAATCGACATCAACAACTGTCGCATCAGCATCATATGAATTTTTAATTAGCTCAGAAACAGCTGTCTCAGCGCGACCAACCAATTCATATCCTAGACGCTGAATTAATCCAGCATCAACGGTAAAACCGACATTTGTAACATCATTTTCCATATTTTTTATATAAAACAGTTAGCACAAGGTATTTCATCGTCATCATCGAACATATCTACAAGTAAGCCACTAGTGGCTTTTGCCTTCAAACTCTCTTGTTTCTTGATATAGTCCAATTTTATCTGACGTACTCGTTCTGGACGACTCAATTCTTCAAGTGTTTCACCTTGAATCCAAGTATAGCCATCTTTCTCATACATCATTGACTTCTTATATAGTTCTGGATGTTGTTCAAGAAGCCAAATCCATTCGATACGCTGCTGGAAGAAGCAGAAGTAACAACCAGAACGACTTCGGCAATACTCACCTCTTTTACCATCTACTTCAAATTCGATAGGATTGTAGTAAGCAGGTACACCAACACCACTTTCTTCCAATATTCTAAAAATATCCTCTTTGACAAGGATATCCTCATTATCAATTAGAGGAAATTCGTCCAACTTGCCAACTGGATAATCCGTAGTCTTCAGGAACTCAAACACTACTCGATTGAATGTTTTGATACTTAAATCAAGTAGTGCATTCAATTTACGACTATAATAGAATGACTTGTTTATTGGAGTTGATGCAATCTCAATAGCCTCTTCTTTGATGCCTATTGGAGCCCACTGTTTGTAAAGGTCGGTTATTAACTCCAAATTTTCATTGTGTAAGGCCTTATGTATAACATCGAGACTCCAGATGTTTCTTCTAAATGGGAAAATAGCTTGTATATTTGGCTTAGTAGAGACATACCCCTCTCTGTCTTCATCTCCACGAATACCTACATATGAAACAGCAGGTTCATCTCCAACGAACTTCTCAAACTCTGCTAACTTCATTTTTTGAGTACACCAGCGAGCCTGTGGCGATGGGAGATAGCCTCCACTAATCTTTAAGAAGTGGTCAAAAGGTGTTGGCTCTGGGCTACCTTCTGCTGCTTTTAATCGTACAACCTTTCCAAGAAAAGACTCCAAGTTATTAACAAGTTTTTCTGTCTCTTCTAATTCACAGCCCGTATCAGAGTTGTAATATTCCACTTCTAATGTTGGGTATTTCTGCTTCATATAGATGGCTAAAGCTGCACTATCTTTACCTCCAGAAATACCAAGTACATGTCTTACTTTAGTCATTGTTCAATTTTTTTTTAATGATACTTAAAAGTGCATACGCATCAATTTCCCTGTCGCCAGACAAAAACTTATTAATCTTTTCTTCAAGCGTTTTAGCTTGTTTAGTCTTTACAGAACTTAACTGTACGATTTGTTGCGTTGCAGTGCCGTCATTCGAAATCATCTCAAATCGGAAGAAATTGTCTTCGTTAGTCAATCCCTTGTTGCTGATCTCAACATATTTTAGAAGTTCTTTGAAAGAATGTACGAGGTTATCCATCAAATATGCCTCTTCTTCATCCAATAAAGCCTCTAACTGTTTGTCAAGCACAATATATGCGAGCGATTGATACCATGTTGCTCGATCAGTATTTTTAGCTAAAATACGTGTCAAGAAAGTTTTTTGTCGTTCTGTCAATAAGTAAGTTTTAATTGACGCATAACGTTGTTCTAACTCAACTTTATATGATGCATAGTCTTTCGATTGTAAGCCAAGTTCCTCAACTAATACTTCCTCTAAACGGTTAATAAGGTTAGAGTAACACATACGGAGTTCTCTAATTGACTTTTGCAACAACTCAACATATCGCATTAAAACATCGGTATTTTCAGCAATTTCAGTATCCTTGAAACCTAATGCGCGAGGCAAGTCCTCAAAAAAAGTCTTCTCAGGATCTTTTGCAGATGCCAATGCTGTACGGAACTGAACAGTTGATTTTTGTAATCGTTTAGTGTATTTAGCATATTTGTTAAGTTTCTTATAAAATAACAAGAAAGGCTTAATAGTCTCTATCAGACTCTCTGCTGTAAATTCCGCACCCTGTGTCAGATTCAAAGCCTCACGATATTTATTGAACAAGTCAAGTTTGACCCCCTCAACATTGAAAGCCTTAACAGAAAAGCCTGCCGGAGATTTCTGCATAATATCAAGCACTTCGCGAGTAATTGTAGGAATATATATTCCAGTATCATTATAGAGTGAATAATCATTCTTTTTGATAATCAAGAATGCAGGTAGCCATAAATCTATAACGCCTTGTTTCAACTTAAATGGACGAGAACGTAATATTTTTATTAATTCTCCCAATTTTCGAGGCTTTTCCTTGCTGCTTTCAAGGAAATTCTCGCACGTATTCCACAACGGTAAAAAGCTCTCATCAATCGGAGCGTCTAGTATATATTCTCGTCCAATGCGTCGATGAATACCTGTATTATGAAGTAATGTCAAGTATATAGTTTTCTCTGGTGGAAATTTTCCATCTTCGAATCCAATATTAGCGCTTGCACCATTCTCCAAAAGATGAGCAAGAAAATTTACGCGAGCTATTGACATCGCACTACTTGGCTTATGCTTATTAATCATCTCATTGATGTATATAGGAGTCTCACTATACACATCATTGCTGATTGTAGATAGCCACTTGTTAAACATTGCTTTTGAAGATATATCAATTACTTCACCACGATAAACCCATTCCACATCGTCATTAAAATTGAACAGCGTATTGAGGACACTTGCATTCAAAAGGTTTTGTTCGTGCGCAATCAGAGCTTTAATCTCCCTTTGTGCGACATTGTCTTGACTGTCAACATCGTTTTGCACATAGGCCAGTTTATCTAATTGCCATACGTGGTCAATAATTTGATCTGCCTTCTTAAAGTAAGCGTACAGAATCGCCTCTTTAACACCAGCCGAATGCTGTTTGAGATTATCCAATGTAAGACTCTCGTTAAAAATCAGGTTGATATAGCCATCAATTTCATCTTGTGGCTGACGAATTATTGGCTGATCGGAGATTTCATACTTAAAGTATCTAGGAGTTCCCTTACGGAAGTATGACGCATTAGCAAACTCCGTGGGAAGGTTAAAGCATGCAACAAGTTTCTCCACGACATCTCTCGAGCGAGGAACTATTCCTGCAGCCTTTAACAATTCACCTTCAATATTAACATCTGTACCTTCAAACAAGATGTACTGCGATTTATAAGTTGCATAACGAATTATCTTGTGTTGAGTAAGTAACTCAATAGTATGTTCTGGATCACTAATTCCAAGTGCAAATTTTGCGTATGCAGATAAACCTTCTTTGTTGAGTTGAACACCTGCCTTTCCAAAGAGGTTAAGCATACCTATCGTTTTGATTAACCTGATTGCCTCTGCTGCGATTCTTCCTTCAAATAAACTCTCAACGCGCTCCAATCCTACACGGATGCCAGTCCAAGCAGCCGAGTCAGGATTCACCTCAGATAGATATGAATAGAAGTTATAGATATCATAGTCATAAACATCTGCCAAACTATATGTTGTATCTATATTTTCCTTAAATGTTAGGAGAGAACCTTGACCTGTCGCTTCCAAAAATGAGAATAGTGTCCGCTCATTTTGGCCATAACGTTGAATAGAAAGAGTCAATGCTTGTGCAGCAAAAAGATCTAAGGGATATAAACTTAAAGCGGTATCATAAGTGATAGATGAACTAGCAAATTTGCTTGTTATGGCAAGATTATATATGTCTTCAAAGTTCTGATTAATAACCTCGCGTTGCAGCTTCTCTATACGTTTTGATGCAAGATAAAGCAATTGCTCAACAGGCTCATTAAATACGATTTCCTTAAAACGACCTTTAACCTTTGTCCATTCATTTCTCTGACTTTCAGTCAAAGTGCGTGCATAAGAGTTGAAATTTTGATGGAGTGTTGTGAGCAAAATAGCATTACGCCGCTCATCATTGATAAACTCTGTAAACTTTTGTAAAAGATATAGTTCCCTCTCTGGGGTGTTATTTGCCGCATATTCTAACAATTTACCGAACTCGTCGATAACGATAACAACAAACTCCTCACGTTTTTCAGCCTGTTTGAAATAGAGTCTTAGATTCTCAAATAAATTATCTGATGCATTCGTAGGGAACAGATGCTCAGTTAGAACTTTTTGTAGAGATGCATAATCACCGACAATTTTTTCGAATCTAAATCTTACAAATCCATTAAATTGTCCCTTATTGGTTAAAAGTTTATTGCCTTTTTGCAATCCATGCTCAAGTGCTAAAATGAAATTAGATTTACCAGTTCCATATGAGCCAATAATGTTGAATGAATGTACGCCTGCATTAAACGAGTCTACAATCTTGCCAACAACTCCTAATGCATTTTGAGTTACAATATAACCCGCAGGATTGAAGGTTGTTTGGGCAATATTTATCGATGGAGTATATTTCATATTAGTTCGCTTCATAATATCTGTCAAGCACATCTATTGAATTTATTGTTGCACGGAACTGCAATTCCTTAATTCCAGCCACATCAGAGAATACGATCTCTGATGGATATAGGTCGCACACGTTTTTAATAACATTAAGCAGGTCATTGTTTGTTAGGCAAAAAATTAAAGCTAATTCTGCTATATCATCAAATGAGATGCTATTTTGTCCTTCAAACTTAATCAACAAAGCATACAAGAATATCAAACTTGGTAGATCGCTGCGAGTATCATAGTTAAACCTATATGAATCCTTATCTGTTTCGCATATTAAATTAAGAGGGGTAAACAAAGAGTTACTATCTTCTACATTAATATTACCAACATTCTTCTGAATTTCAGCAACTGCATAAGACATATTTTCTGTTCCAATTGATGAGATATACCCTACTTGATGTTTTGGTAGTTGTGTTTCATTTTTTATTTCAGAATTCTTTAAAACAATGACTGAAAAAGCTCTTGTTTGAAATTTATTTTCTGTCATTAAATTAACAGTTCTTCCTGCTTTATAAAAATAAAAAGAACCAACCATTAAACCACAACTTAATATAATACTTAGAATTTGCGTTATTAAAGACCTTTTGCTTTTTTCTTTTTTATAAAATATTAAAAAATATTCACCTACAAGCAAAGCAACAAAGAATACACCAACACCTATTAAATATTTCATTGGTATTAACTGTACACTATATGCCATTACTATTAATAAAATCATTGATATCATTTGAATACTAAAAACTATTCTTTTTAAATATTTGTTATCAAACGCTTTCATTTTTTCACTTCCTCATTTGATAGATTATCATATTTCTATAATTTTAGCAAAT
>ENA-OPCM01002060-OPCM01002060.1-human-gut-metagenome-genome-assembly--contig:-NODE-2060-length-12046-cov-7.207572_pt1 | contig 12046 bp, 15 predicted proteins | sample MGYA00241252_ERZ501484 | MGnify/ENA primary metagenome ERZ501484 (study PRJEB25962, sample SAMEA2042583) | human gut metagenome | biome: human gut; feature: human-associated habitat; material: faeces...
CATCGAGCCGTCTGCAAGACCGCAATTTCACCGGAACGGTGTATAATTGCGCCCTTTATTCTAAAGGGTTTTGAACGTTGCTGCGTTCGTGAACATCATGCACCATCTTTGCAAGAGCCAGCACGACTTCCGGTTGACGGAACGAGATCTTCAAAAGCTCCATCACCTGATCGTCGGTCAGTTCTCCCGGACAGACCAAAAAGCTTTCCAGCATTCCTGCACGAGTGCAAAGGCGATGCACACGCTCTCTCCGGTTCAGCTTTGACATCTGACGTTCAAGGATTTTCTCCCGGTGCTGGCAAGAGCGCAGCTTCTGCTCTGCTTTAGCTTTTTCGCTACGGAGGTAGGCAAGGTTGGTTTTCGGTTTGGTCATGGCATCACGCTCCTTTTGTTTTTGACGCATATTGGCTTCTTTTTCTTCTTTGTTGGCCGCTAAATGGCAATATTTTTGTAATATTATAAAAATATTGCCAAAATATTATTGACTTTATAGTTCTATGGGCCTATACTTGGTGATAGAAGGAGGGCATTCTTATGAAGAGCAAAGCGGAAGAAAGCAAGCACGAAAAGTTTGTTCGTCTTGCAGAAGCAAGAACCAACAAGATAATCGACACCCTTCAACTGCTTGGGAATTGTGCTAACACATCCTTCTATGAATACACTCAAGATGATGTAGATCAAATTTTTCAAGCGATTGAGATTGAAGTAAGAGAAGCGAAACGAAAATTCAACAAAACGGATGCTGAAAAGTCGCCTCGTTTCACTTTAAGATAAGGAGGGGCATGATGTTTAATTTGTCTCCAAAATGGAATTTCCCATCTAACAACCACAGCCAAATCATTGGCATTGCGGATTCCGGTGTTGAGATGTTCAAGGGAACGCCTATCAAATCTCTTGCTCGTGAAATTTGCCAAAATTCGTTGGATGCTCGGCTCGACAATGCTCATCCAGCTAGACTCGAATTCGAAACATTCACAATCAATCCGAAGACTATTCCGGATTCTTCTAATTTGGAAGATGCCTTTGAACGATCTCGTGACTTCTGGAAAATTCAGGATTCCACGCAAGCGAGAAATTTTTTCAAACGTGCCTTAAAAGACATGAATGCCAACACCATCAAATGCCTTCGAATCAGCGATTTTAACACCTCTGGTTTGACAGGTTCACGTGATGAATATAATTCACCATGGTGTAATTTGACAAAATCTTCTGGTGCTTCTAACAAGTCCGGTAGTAATGGCGGCTCGTTTGGTATTGGAAAATTCGCACCATTTGCCTGCTCAAGTCTTCGTACAGTTTTTTATAGCACCTATGACGTAGATAATATCTCCGCCTCTCAAGGCGTTGCAAGACTGACCACTTTTAAAAATAAAAAGAAAGAAACAACTCAGGGAATTGGTTTTTATGGATGTGACAAGAACTCTCCGATGTATAACCAATACTCCTTGAATCCTAATTATACCAGACCTGAAAAATGTACCGGTACTGACATCTTTATTGCTGGATTCACTGGAGAAACGGGTTGGGAGCATCAAATGGTAGCGTCCATTCTGGATGGATTCTTATATGCGATTTATACCGGTTCGCTAGTTGTAGATGTTGATGGCATAACCATCAACAAAGAAACGCTTCCGGATTTGATGGATTCCCATAAGGAATATTTCAAGGAACACGCTGACGAGTACTATCGTGTGTTGACCGACAATGAAAACGCACGTTCTTTTACACTTGAACTTAAGGATGATCCTGCAACGAGTGGAACCCTGACACTCCGGTTGATGATTGAACCTACATTCAACCGTCGAGTCGCTATGATTCGTCAGACCGGTATGAAAATTAAGGACAAGGGCAACATAAATGGTATTGTTCCCTTTGCGGGAACTTTGCTCATCGAAGGCGATGCCATCAATTCGTATCTGAGAAACCTTGAAAATCCACAACATCTTGCATGGGAAAAAGAGCGAGCGGATAATAAAGCTCAATATAATCAGCTAATGAAAACAATGCTCAAATTCATGAAGGATTCGTTGAATTCGATGAAGGATGAGATTGCAGAAGAGGAACTCGATCCGTCTGTTGGTGAATATCTGTCGGCAAACGATGCTGAGGACGCTGCTAATCAGGAACGAGCCGAATCCATCACTGATGAAATCAAGGAGATAAAGGTTCGTGTAGTTGAGGCACCGCCCAAACCCTCGGATGCAAATATCCCTGACAACAAACAAACCATGGTTGACGCTCCTGACGATGAAGATGGTGATGCCACTGTAACCGACCTTCCCGGTGAAGGCGGTAGCGGAAGTACTGGAAATGGTGGCGGCGGTGGAAACGGCGGCGGGAGCAATCCCGGGAATGGTGGCGGAAAAACTCCTGTTGAGCATCATAAAAAGTTCATTTCAATCTCCGCAGCACGTATTCGCAACGTCCTGCGTGATAAGGCTACAGGACAGTATACTATCGTTTTCACTCCTATGATTTCTGCACAAAACGGTATTATGGACGTCTTCATGTCCGCCGAATCGCAGAATTACGAAGCTTCCATCGTCAGTGCAACCTGTGCTAGCTGCCCTGATTTGAAGATTTCAAATAATAGAATCTCTAATCTTGTATTCACTGCCAACCAGCCTTTGCGCATCGACATACAGTTGGATTATCATGACTACTGCTCCATGGAGGTGAAAGCTTATGGAAATCAAGTATAAACTTTATCCTTATCCGGTACTTTCATCGTATTCAGATGACTATAAAAACGGCAGTTTTGATGCGACTATTGATGTTGTACGCGATGGCTATAATTATCGTTTGGACTTTCTTGCAACGCTGACATGCCAAAGTTTATTAGAGCGCATCAAGAATGGCGACGCAAAGTATGTCTACCATCTTGAATGTGCGCAAACCGGGTTCCGTACTGTTATTCAGACAGATCAATTAAGTGAGACATATACGCTTTTCAGCCAAACTGTGAATGGAAAACTTCAAATTTGCCCGTTTGTGGTGGCCGTTAAAGACTTAAATGGCTATAGCAGTTCGGATTTTCATGACGACTACCAAGGTGAAGTTTTTGACATTGAGGCAGGCTGTGTTTTGGCGGTTGGAAAGATGGTGGTTTTGGACATCACAAAAAACACTGATGACATTGCAAATACACCGTCTATTTTTAGTATCACGCGAAATCCCGACACTAGTTGTCATCAGATGCTTGTCGATATGTCGCAGCGAAAGATCATGATAAAACTTCCTTGGGATGACTTTACCAATTACAGTGCCCTTCAGTCTCTTCCTGAGGCTCAATCCATATTAAATTCGTTGACCGTTGTTCCTGCGCTTGTGTATGTTCTAGGACAACTACGGGCGCAAAGTCCCGATGAACGTAACGAAAACAATTCGGATACATTGTGGTATAAGGTTCTTTCAAAAACTCTTTCAACAAAATTCGATTGTGAGATTGAATCCACACAATTTGATGCGCTGAATTTTATGGAACTAGCTCAAAAATTAGTCAACGACCCGTTAAGTGATGCTTTCAAATTTTTAGTTAATAGTCCCACATCATCGGGAGGTGAAGATGAATGAAGTTGCAATTTGTGTGTTATGATAATATCGATGTGATTAAAAGCAACCTCGATAGCTGGGTGAACAAATTCAAGCAGCCATCGTCTGATTGGCTTTCTGAGGAGCTAAATCAGCCTCTCTTCTCCGATACCAAGTTCAAAGAAATCAAAGATTTTTCGCTCGATATGTCAGCTGATCCAAAGAAGGCATTTCTTACAGAAGCGGAAAATGCAATCCGGGTCTATAGTAATTTGAAGTTTTTGACCGATTCACAGGCTTCGGATGAGCGGCTTTGGGCTGGACTTTGTTTGGGACCCTTCTGGACGTATGTTCAATACCGTTGGGGAATCGACCAAAAGTGTACTGTTAGTGCAGTAAAAGATCACTTCTTTTTCGGACAGAAGGCTGGACGTCGTTCTCTTACCCGAAATGCGCTGTCCCGGTTGTGGTGGATTGGACGGCTGACATACGATGAAAAAAGAAAAGACCCTTGGGAATTGACAAAGTTCATCTGTGAAAGTTCCGATTACATCATGCACGCACTGGAACGTAATACATCTAACAATCCGGCCATTATTCGTCCGTTTCTGAGTGCTATAATTGATGTCAGAAAATCCGGAAGAGAAATTAACACAGACCAGTTCGGACTTCTTGCAAAGTACCTGAATCTTCTCGGAGGAATCTATATTTTGGATTGCCTGCCAGAAGAAAGAATCTACGAGAAAATCCATGCAAAGGCATTGGAAATCTCCACACCGTCTTCTCCCAAGCAGGAAGTTCCGTCAACAGAGGTTCAATAAAGAAAGCGGGTTGCTCTATGACAGGGCAACCCGCTTTTTTTATTGAACCTGATCTAGGATACTGATAATACTCTCTGCTACTGCCTTAGCAAGAAAAGGCGGAACCGCATTTCCAACTTGCTGATACTGGGAATCTTTCGTTCCTTCAAAAATAAACGAATCGGGGAATGTTTGAAGCCTTGCAGCCTCTCGTATTGATATGGCTCGATCAAGTTCAGGATGAATCCACATGGATTTCCGAACATTGACTACCGTTCCGGAGGGCTCATCATATTTCAAACGCATATAAATCGTATTTTGGGTTCGTTCTGCATTGCTATAGGTGGTTTTTAATTCGGGGGAAAGATCGTGGAAGTTTTCTCCCGCCTTTAGTGCTTTGAATCGAGACAGTGCAGTTTCTCTCGTTGCAGTTGTTATGTGGTTATGTAAACATCTTCCTCTCAGTTCTTTTTCCAAACCTTGCGCTTCTGGATGCGGCGGAAGAGTGAAATAGGAATCCGTTACTTCTTTTCCCGGTTCAATGTCCTGAATATCAGAAATCGCATCCCGAACAGTTCGATAAGACCCCTCGGTGAAGGTAGCTTCAGGATAAGTATATTCAATATTCAGATCTTTTTTCAGACCAACCATGATAAAACGTTCTCTTCGCTGCGGCGCACCAAAACTGATTGCATTAAGCGTGTCACATTTTAATGTATAGTTGTATGGCTCATTTTCAAGTATACCCTGTAAATAATCTAGCACCGAGTAAGATTTAACTGTAGCATACAGCCCGCCATCTTTTTCAACATAATCGAAAACGTGGATATTATTATCACTTAATTCTTTGACCTTAAGCAGTGCTCTTTGAATCAAGAGTGAATCTCTGATAGCTTGAATCACTCTATCAAATGATTCTTCCCGCTTTTCCTTATTCTCAATGTAATTCAAAATCTGAATTGCCATGAAGGAATCTTTTTGCTGGATTCGATTTGAAGATTCTGTTCCATTAAAGCCGCGGAACAGTTCTTGTAGTTGCGGAACCAGCTTCTTTTCATATTTTGTCAACGAAAGATCGAATTTGGGCTGGTTTATTCTATATCGATAGAGTAGATTTATCGTCTTGTAAAAAGTCTCTGCCCACGCATATTGAACACCATTCGGCGCAGACAAAATTAACTCTCGTGATCCCTCAAAATTCATGTTTTGCGGAAGTATTTCGATGTTATCTTCTCGAAGGGGCAGATTTAGAATTTTAGCATTGGTCATGTCATTTTCTTCAAGAAAGAATCGATGAACCTGAGATTTCAGCATCGCAACATTTTCCATGACAAATGCTGTTGGTTGCAACTCACAAATAGCGCGCACATATTCTTTGACTAGGCGATTATTCATACTGATTATCGTCGAATGTTGCCTATTAGCGTTAGAAAAACCCTGACAAGGCGGGCCGCCGATAACGATGTCTACCTGTCCAACGGCTTCTTTTAACTCGTTATAGTCAATAGTTCTCACATCAGGGTACAATCTCTTTACTTCTGCAAAGTTACGCTTGTAGGTTTTTCGTGCATTGGGATTGTTTTCGGCAGCAGCCACAATGTTGATTTTCCCGGTTTGCTTGAACCCAAGACTTAGACCACCAGCTCCGGAAAACAAATCAATTATATTGTATGTTTTGATAGTAATCACTCGCTTTCTGGAGACTCTTCAATAGAAATCTCTCCGTTTTTTCGTTCGTATTCTGCAACATATTTCTTTAAAATGTTTTCAATTTGTGCTCTGTACGAACGATCATTGTCCTTTGCCAATTTTTTTATTTTTTTCTCTAGGACATCATCAATCCGAAGAGGATAAGGGGCCTTTTGCTTCATATAAGATGTACCTTTCTATCTTTTTTACATCTAAAGCTCTTCTGTGCTAGTATAGCAGCCTTGAAAACATTTTGCAAGATTATTCGTTAAGATTTATGTATACCCTCCAAATACTTTGCAGTATAAAAGTCATCTGAAGGGCATTTTGCAACATTAAGCTATGCTTAGCGGGGCTTTTGTGGTTCAATCAGCACCGCCGCATTCCGGACCTGATACGTCACACCGCTGGCTTCTCCCTTTGTCTTGCGGCAGCACACCTCCGGGTGTTGTGTAGCAAGGGCATCAAGCTGCTTCTGCAAGGCGGGATTCAGCGTAAACACGCTGCTTGTTCCGTCCTCGCTGGCGTAGATCATGGTTTCCAGCTTAAACATCGTCAATCAGTTCTTCCTCCTCGGATTCGTCAAAGATGGTCGGGCCCCAGTCCTCGTCCTCCTCGATGTCCCGTGACATTTTCTGCATCATGGTGTAATGCTCCATCTCGGAACGGACGAAGTAGAACATCTGGTCGTACCAGTCTGTCAGCGTTTCGTCCTCCAGCTTCCGGCAGAAGTCAAGCACCAGCTTGTTCTGGTCGGGGTCAACCGTCAGCCCGGCAACTCCGCACAGCCGCTTGCGAGTCAGTTCCAGATCGGCGCAGCCATAGGTGTAGAGCAACTTCTTTTCTTCAAACGTCAGTTTCATAGGCTTGTTCCTCCGTATTAAAAAAGGGCCTACCCTGTGCAGACCCGATGTAGCAAAAAGACCGCCGTGCGTTGTGCAGAGCGGTCTTGAACTCAGGATTGGAGAAAATCCCGGAGTTCCTCAGCGAAAAAGAAGATTTTTGCGATAGCAACTATCGCTATGTAAGGCAGGACGAAAACCACAAATGCGGTAATCAGCATTTTCAGGACTTCGCCGCCGTCTGCCAGTTGCATGACCCAGCTTGCCAGAGCCACAAAGAAGAACAGCCCCGCCAGCAGATTCGTCAGGATCGTGGAGAAGGTCGTGAGGAAGATGCCAGCCCACTGCACCAGAATCAGCAGCAGAAGCAGCGGGAGAAGGGCAAGTTTCAGCATCCATTTCAGCACAGCCATCGTGGGCACCTCCTTATACAAAAATCAGCTCGGTCTTGATGATCTCCTCCGCACGGTTGCGGATGCTGTTCATCCTGCGCACCCATTCCAGTTGATCGGCCGCTTTCAGGGCTTCGGTCACACCTTCGACTTCCTGCATCTGCTGGACGGTCAATGCAAGCTGTTTCTCGGCTTGCTTGTCCAGCTTGGCAAGATAGCCGCCCAACTCACCGGACAGGAGCAGTTGATTATACTGGATGGGACGCTGCTCCTTCAGATACATTTTATGTAAGCGGCCCCACCGCCCGGTGGGGTGCTGCTCTGCCGGGGCTGCTGCGGTCAGATTCGGCAGATAGTGGTCGTTGACAAGGGTGTAGTCCAGACCGTTGGCATTGTCATGGATAGATTTCTTCAGTTCGTTCATGCGGATTCTCCTTTCTGATTGGGCAGATAGTAGACACCATTTGCCTGATCTTCGGCGCGGATTGCTTCTTTCTTGGCATCTATAGCCGCTTTCTTCGCTGCTTTATGCTTCTGGTAGTAGGCATTCTGCCATCCATTGGCCTTACGGCGAAGGTAGGCTTCATGCCGCTTTTTACGCAGACGCTCTTTTTCGGCAATTTCAGTACGTTCTTCTTCGGTCGGCTGATTGACTTCTTGTGTACCAAACTTTCCGATGAAATTGAAGTAGATTTCAATGGTCTGCGGAGAATTTGCAACTCCTTTGTAATCTCGCTCATGCACAAAAATCTTGTAGATAAATTCGTTCAACATCACGGTGTCCAGTTTTTCAAAATTCTGATATTTCTTGACCAGTGCGATGAATTTATCGGCGGATTTCTGGCCGCTTTCGTATTCGTCTACTGTTTTTTGCAGGGAAGCAGCTTCCGCTTCAAGGCTTTCCTGCTCCTTGGCGTACTGGGCATCCAGAATTTGATACCGCTTGTCAGGGAGTTTTCCGAGGGCGTTGTCCTCATAGATTTTGCAGATTAGCGTTTCCAACTCATCCAGTCGCTTTTTACAAGCTGCAAGGCGTGTCTTTTGACCTTTGATCTCGCTGGACTGCTGGTTTTCCGCTTCGGCCTTTACGACACGGACGAATTCTTCTTCGTCTTCTTTAGAAAATCGAACGATTTCCCGCAGCGTTTCCTGAATCAGTGCCATCACAGAATCAGCGTTTACCCGGTGTCCGCTGGAGCATTTGCTGCCAACAGGGATTTTTCCATAGCCAGAGCAGGAAAAGTTTGCGACACGTTTTCCATTTCCAGTACGATTGACATACATCGGGCTTCCGCAGTCTGCGCAGTACAGCAGCCCGCCGAGGGGATGGGCTTCGCCCCAGCCATCAGGATAGCGGCGGACGCCAGCGCGAATCCGCTGCACGTTGTCGTAAGTCTCCTGATCGATAATAGGCTCTTGAGTGTTTTCGATAATCGTCCACTGGTCTTGGTCAACATAATGACTTTTCTTGTCCTTAAAATGCTTCCGGGTCTTGAAATTGCAGGTGTGTCCCAAGTAGCAGGGATTGGTCAGGATGTGGACGATTGTGGAACTACCCCATTTGTAGGGGTCTCTGATTTCCCGCGTCTGCCATAAGCCGATACCCAGCTTTTGGTGGTAGTAAGCAGGGATTTCAATGTGTTCGGCAGAAAGGATAGCAGCGATTTGATAAGGGCCTTTGCCCTCCATCGTCATGCGGTAGATGCGCTGGACGATAGGAGCCGCCACCGGGTCGATGACCCACTGGTTCTTGTCCTGCTCGGATTTCAGGTATCCGTAGGGCACAGAACTGCTGGTATGCTTCCCGGCAAGGTTCTTTGCCTGAAACGCCGAACGGATTTTCTTGCTGGTGTCACGGGCGTACCACTCGTTCATAATGTTTCGGAATGGTGTAAATTCATCATCCCCTTTGAGAGTGTCCACACTGTCATTTAGAGCAATCAGCCGGGTATCGTGCTTCCGTAGCACTTCCATATAGGTGCCGACTTGCAGATAGTCACGACCAAAACGGCTCATATCCTTTATGATAACGACAGAGATTCGGTCAGCTTTGACTTCAGCAATCATCTTCTGAAAGCCGGGACGGTCGAATTGCGTACCAGAGATACCATCGTCCGTAAAGTGGATGCAGTTGGTAAAACCGTGCTGTTCGGCGTAGTCCTCCAGTATTCGCTTCTGATTGGAGATAGAGTTCGATTCGCCTTGAAGCTCGTCATCGTGGCTCAGGCGTTCGTAGAGCGCAGGATAGCGTTCGGATTTCCTCGCCACAACTATCACATCCTTTCGTAAAATTTTGGCAGATAGCCTTTTAATGTAGCTCGATTCGGTTTGAATCAAGCTGTATTAAAATTCTGTCTGTATTATGTAACACCGGCAGCCAGCTTGTAAAGTTTGTACTGCCGCCCGGCAAAGCTGTTGGGCTTCTTTTTTGCCAGTTCCTCAAACAGCAAGTCCACCGGGTTCTGGTATTCCTCGTCATCCTCCAGCACCTGCATGGTGTTGAGCATTTCTAACAGTGTTGCAAAATTCTGCTCCTCCACCGGGGCTTCATAGTGCAGATAAGCGATCAGGGCAGTAAGCAAAAGACGTTCGCTTTTCTCCCAAAATGGATCGCCGCCGCTGCCTTCTCCCTTCGTGTTGGTCATCAGGGTCGTGACCAGTTTCAGAATGTCCTTTTCGCTGTGGACATAGGCGAAGGGATTGTAGTGCATCGACTTTTTGAAGTTAATGGTATTCAGGATTTTCAGCTTGTAACCGTTCTTCAACATTGCGTTGCCACATTCAAGAACGATAGTTCCTTTCGGATCGGTGACGACATAGGAGCTGTGGCACTGAAGCAGATTCGGTTTCAGCCAAAACCGCGTCTTACCGCTGCCGGAACCGCCCACTACCAGCACGTTTTTGTTTCGGGCGTTCTTGGGGTCAGGCGGGCGGTTGGACATCATCAACCGTTCTGTTTTAGTCAGGATGATGTTGTCGGAAAACTTAGGAGCCATGAACGGCTCAATGTCCTTGGCATTGCCCCACCGGGCAGAGCCGTATTCCTCTCCCTGACGATACTTCTTTGCGTTCTTCCCTTTGAAGTAGATTACTGCTTTCAGCGCCGCTGCACCTACCAGACCCACCATCAGGTCGAACGGGTGAAAACTGGGCAAGATACTTTTGTAGGCCAGGCCAAAGTTCATAAAAAGAACCATCAGCCTGTCCACCACGGAATCACCATTGCAATGACGGTAAAGCCACGCGGCCTTTTCCACCATGTAAAAGGCGATGATGTACGGAAAATTCAGCAGGATCAGCTTTTTCATATCTGCCGACTGCATCTTTCCACTGATTGCCGCCGCTACTTTCTTGCCCCATGCCGTTCCGCCTGTCTGGTTGGAGGGGGCTTTGCGCGGTCGTTTGCTCTGTGCGGTCGTTTTCTTTTTCTGGCTCATCGCACCTGCCCTCTGTCTTTCATCTTTTCCTTGGTGATTTCCCGGTGCTTGGCAACACGCTCCTTGGCCTGCTCCAGCTTCTTACGGATGGACTGCCGCTGCTCCTTTTTCAGCGAAACTCCGGTATATTCCTTGAATGCTGCCGTCATAACGTCTACATCTTTCGCCTTGAAAAAGACCAGATATTCGGTTTTACCCTCTTTTTCTGCCTTTTTCAGACTATAATCAATGCCGTACTTCCGGGCTACCCGGTCAAACGACTTGATATTATTGTCTGTGACAACGATGTTCGTGATCTGTGCGCCGCTCTTTTGCAGGCTCTTGATGCTCTGCTTACCTGTTCTCTTACATTGACCTTTTCCTTTCTCCTGCTGCTTTTTCTTCTTGTCCATCTCTGCCAGCAGCTTTATCAGGGCTGCTTTCAAAATCTGTGCAGTGATTTTTCCTCCTTTGATGCACAGCGAGATGGTTTTCTCGTTGACTTCTTCCTGCACGGTTGCTCACCTCCCATCTATCGCCGTTGCATCAGGGGCGGACTGCCCCGGCTGCAGGCGGTGCGGTATCGCCCAGCACCGAGCGAAACTTCTTGCGGCACTGGTGCAGCAGATAGCCGCACTCCCATTTGTGGCGGCAGTGCTTGCAGGGATGGCCGCTGTCCGTTCCCGGACGCTGGCGCATCATGCGTTCAAACGGGTTATCTGTGAAATTCATAGGCTTCAACCTCCCTGTTCAGCCAGCGGCAGCACACCGCGCCGCTTCAACGTATGATAAAGGAACTTCCGGCCTTTCTGCGTCCAAGCCGTATGCAGCTTTTCCACCTCGGAACCATCGCTGCGCTGGAGCCGGAACGTCAGGCTGGACGTATAGCCTTTGCCGTGGTGTTCCGAATAAAGTACCCACTGACCGTTGACCCGGTACTGAATACCGTGCAGATGCAGCAGCCGATTGAACACTTTGGCTCCGCAGCCGTACTCTTTGGCGATCTGCGTGGTTGTTACCAGCGAATCAGAATCGCTCAACTGTGCTTCATAGCTGCTTCGACGCGGCGGCTTCTTATGCAGCAGGCCAAGCAGCACATCCCAATCAAACGGCTGCGGACGATACGCCGCGCTGACTGCCGTATGGTGCAGTTTGCAGAGCTTCCTTGCCATGTCCTGCGTAATGCGGTAGTCTTTTACATACCGCTGCACCGTGCGCCCGCCCTCATCCTGCGGACGGACACGGGGAACGAACTCATAGTCCCGGCCCTCCACAAATCCATACTGGCACATCCGGGGGAACCACTTGCGGAAGTCACTCCGAATCTGCATCTGGTCGTACAAGTCTCTCGCCCAGATCACCGAGGGAGCCATATC
>ENA-OPCM01002063-OPCM01002063.1-human-gut-metagenome-genome-assembly--contig:-NODE-2063-length-12034-cov-2.126889_pt1 | contig 12034 bp, 10 predicted proteins | sample MGYA00241252_ERZ501484 | MGnify/ENA primary metagenome ERZ501484 (study PRJEB25962, sample SAMEA2042583) | human gut metagenome | biome: human gut; feature: human-associated habitat; material: faeces...
GCGGGCCCGGCAGCCCGCAATTGGCAACCGCGGAGCCTGCAATTGGAAAACGAAGAAAGTAACGTGGTAAAGCGGTATTATATACGGTGCGAAACAAAGAAAAGAAAGAGGGAATGGAACATTTATCTACGGGATTAGCTTCCCGATTGCCCGTATAAAACCTTTTCAGACCTCGGAAATCGTTGAAAAAGTCGCTTATATGGAATTTCTGATTATTGGGTTAATGCATTGACCCATAGTGCATAGCCTGTTTTTGAGGGTGACGACCGATTGTTTGTCATCACCCTTATCATGTTGGTCGTCACATCCGCAATCCCTCTCTGGTAAAGGGATGCGAGGTGGTTAGTGACGAGTGACGAGAGATTGTGCAAAAAAACGATAGGGGGGAGAGTTGAACTTTGCTTGCCGATACGCCTTTTGATTTTATCGCATGGCGAGCGCCTTGTTTTCGGCGGCTTCCATGATTTCCCGTTCTCCCGGTCCTTTGTCGTTAATGCCACAAAGGTGCAGGATGCCGTGGATGATGACGCGGTACAGCTCCCGTTCGTAGTCATTGCCGGCAAACTGTTCGGCGTTGGTGCGTACCGTATCCAGGCTGATGAAGAGGTCGCCGCTCAGGCGGTTGCCTTCGCAGTAGTCGAAAGTGATGATGTCCGTGTAGTAATCGTGCTGAAGGTACTGGCGGTTCACTTCGAGGATTTTCTCGTCCGAACAGAAGATGTAGGCTATTTCGCCGATTCTCTTGTTGTAGGTGGCGGCAACGGCTTTGATCCATTCCGTTGTTTCGCGCTTCTTGATTGCGGGCATTTCGATGCCGTCTGTCTGATAACTTATCATACTATTTCCAGTTTTTTTAAAAGAAGAATATATAGCTGATGATGATAGCGGCGATGATACCGGAAAAGTCGGCTATCAGGCCGCAGGTGACGGCGTTGCGGGTTTTTGTGATGCCTACGCTGCCGAAGTAGACGGCAAGGATGTAGAACGTGGTATCCGAGGCGCCGCGTGCCACGCAGCTCATGCGGCCGACAAAAGAGTCGGCACCGTATTGCTTCATTGTATCAATCATCAGTCCGTTGGCCCCGCTGCCGCTTAACGATTTCATCAATGCAGTGGGCAGCGCACCTACAAACTCGGTGTCCGCTCCGGATAGTCCGACGATGTAACCGATGCCGTTTACGATGATATCCATCGCTCCCGAAGTGCGGAAAACGGCGATTCCAACGAGGAATGCCACCAGATAGGGAACGATGCGTATGGCGGTTGTAAATCCTTCCTTGGCGCCTTCGATGAAAGCATCGTACACATTAATCTTTTTCCATAATCCCCACAGGATGAAAAGCAGGATGATGGTAAAGAGAATGATGTTGGCAACCAGCGTGGAGTAAACGCCCATTTCTTCGCGGCTTACTTGGGTGAACAGGTAAATAAGCCCGGAGAAGAACAGGCTGATGCAACCGATCAGAATAAGAATGGGTTTGTTCAGCAGGTTTATCCGTTGCGCAATGCTGACGGCGGTGACACCGACAATGGTAGAGATGGCGGTAGTAATCAGCGTAGGGATGAAAATGTCCGTAGGCTGCGCAGCGCCCATTTGCGAGCGGTACATCATGATGCTGACGGGTATCAGTATCAACCCGGACGTGTTCATTACCAGAAACATAATCATCGGGTTGGTAGCGGTATCTTTTTTCGGATTCAGCTCCTGAAGCTCTTTCATGGCTTTCAGTCCCATCGGGGTGGCGGCATTGTCCAGCCCCAGCATGTTGGCGGAAAGGTTCATGAAGATGGAACCCATGGCGGGGTGTCCTTGGGGAATTTCCGGGAAGAGGCGGCAGAACACGGGACTCAGCCAGCGCGAAAGCGCGTTTATCATACCGCTGTTTTCGCCGATTTTCATGATGCCCAGCCATAAGGATAGAATGCCGGTGAGCCCCAGTGATATTTCGAATGCGGTCTTGGATGAGTCGAATGTGGAGTTGACAAGTTCCGTAAATATTTCCGTATCTCCCATAAACAGGAGTTTGCAGAGTGCTACAATGAAGGCGATTACGAAAAATGCTACCCAGATGTAATTTAAAACCATGTGTCCTTACTCTTCTTCTTAAATATTAATAGTTGCTTTCGTTGGCAAGATTCCATACGTTGAGGAAGGATGCCTTGGTTATCTCCACGACTTTTTCCCAGTTCAGTAATGCGGCGTGGTCTGACGGCTGGTGATAGTCGGGATGGCCGTCGGTGTGATACCAGATGACGGGGATGCCGGAACGGGCGAACGAGGCATTGTCGCTTCCGCCCACGGGGTTGTCCCAGGGACGGTAGTCGGGTTGCAGTTGCAGTCCGTAGCGGGTGATGTCCCGTTTCAGCCATTCGCCGAAGGCAGGATGGGCGGCTGTGTAGAAGTAGACTACGTGCTGCGGTTGTTCGGGCTTGCTGTTACGCCCTATCATGTCGAAGTTGAGATAACCCTTTATCTGTTTGAGAAACGGACAGTGCTGTACGAAATGTTTTGAACCGAGCAATCCTTTTTCCTCGCCGTCCCAAAAGGCGAAGATAACATTTCTCAGCGGCTTTTCTCCGCTGAGGGCAAATGCACGTGCTATCTGCAATACGGCGGAGACGCCGGATGCGTTATCGTCCGCACCGTTGTATATCTTATCGTCCGCCAGCGTTTCGTCTACGCCCAGGTGGTCGAAGTGAGCGCCTACAATGACATATTCATCGCTGCGCTTACCGGGAATGTATGCCAGCACATTATCCATTTTCAGGGAACGGTGCGTGCTTTGTTTCAGTACGGCAACGGAGTCGGGGTGTACCTGCCAGCGTCCGCGTTGCTGCCTTTCCTTGGCGTATGCCTCGAAAGGCTGGTAATAGCCGTTCTTGTCCAAAGGGCGGATACCGGCTTCTTTCAGGCAGGATACGATGTAGCGGGCTGCTACCCGAGAACCATGCATGCCTGCTTCGCGTCCTTGCAGTTCGTCATCGGCCAGAAACTCCACAATGGCTTCTGCGGAAGTACGGTTGATGCTTTGCAATCCTTTTTCGAGCGGTGACTGTGCATGTAGCAACAGGGCGGAAAACAGGAAACAGGCGGTTCCTAAAAATACTTTATGCATGGTGTTCCGTTTTTAGTGACTAAAGTGTGTATCTGTTGCAAAATTAAAGATAACTTTTCATAGTTTCTATAGATTTGGCGTATTTTTGTCTGCTGGCAAGATAATTCAAGTACATGTAAATCAAACGGTGAGTGATGAGAAAAAGGAAAATCCCATTGGCAGGTACGCTGCAGAATAATCCGATTTCAACGGAAGAAATAGCGGATATTGCCGCAGATATCCAAAGGGAATTGGAGACGTATGCCGATCCGGTAAAAAGGGAATATCTTCCCCGTTTCTTCAAGACGGGAAAGGGAGAATACGGCGAAGGCGATAAATTTCTGGGTGTAGTGGTTCCGAATACCCGCACGGTGGCGAAGCAACACAAGGATGCTCCGTTTGCTGTAATGGCGGAACTGCTGCAAAGTCAGTGGCACGAGTGCCGGCTTTGCGCTTTGCTGATGCTGGTGGAGCGTTTTAAGAAAAGCGGTGAAAAGGAAAGGAAGCTTATTTATGACTTCTACCTTTCGCAGACGGCACGTATCAACAACTGGGATTTGGTAGACTTGTCCGCTCCGGGTATCGTGGGAGAATATCTGAAAGACAAATCCCGCGACGACCTTTATCGCCTGGCAGACGGTGTGTTGCTCTGGGAACAACGCATTGCGGTGGTTTCTACTTATACGCTTATCAAAAACGGTGATTTCACCGATATTCTGGCGCTTTCGGAACGGTTGCTGCACCATCCGCACGATTTGATGCGGAAAGCGGTGGGCTGGATGCTGCGTGAGATGGGAAAGAGGGATAAGGATTTGCTGGTGCAGTTTCTTGAGAAACACAGCAAGGTGATGCCGCGGACAATGCTGCGCTATGCCATAGAGAAATTCCCGGAAGAAGAAAGGAAGGAGTTTATGAAACGTTGAAAGATTTCTTTATCTTTGTCCGGAAGCGGAGATAAGCGGCATTTCGATATAAAAAATGAATGGATTCATTTTATTCTGCTCTCGGTTTGCACTATCTTTGTCGTTGTATAGATTGAATTTTAATGGAACAAGAAGATTTTAACATACGCGAGCATCAGCTCACCAGCAAGGAGCGTGACTTCGAGAACGCTCTCCGCCCTTTGAACTTCGAGGATTTCAGCGGACAGGATAAGGTGGTTGATAATTTGCGCATTTTCGTGAAGGCTGCCCGTCTCAGGGGCGAGGCCCTGGACCATGTGTTGCTTCACGGTCCTCCCGGATTGGGAAAGACCACACTTTCCAACATTATAGCCAATGAATTGGGAGTAGGTTTCAAGATTACTTCCGGTCCGGTGCTCGACAAGCCGGGCGACCTGGCAGGCGTACTCACCAGCCTGGAGCCGAACGATGTGCTTTTCATCGACGAGATACATCGGCTGAGTCCCGTAGTGGAAGAGTATCTGTATTCGGCAATGGAAGACTACCGCATCGACATCATGATAGACAAAGGCCCGTCGGCGCGAAGCATACAGATTGATTTGAATCCGTTTACGCTGGTGGGGGCCACCACCCGCAGCGGTTTGCTGACGGCTCCGCTACGTGCCCGTTTCGGCATCAATCTCCATCTGGAGTATTATGACGATGATGTGCTGAGCGGTATTATCCGCCGTTCGGCAAGCATACTGGACGTACCCTGCTCCACAAGAGCCGCTTCGGAAATCGCAAGCCGCAGCCGCGGTACGCCGCGTATCGCCAATGCCTTGCTGCGTCGCGTGAGGGACTTTGCACAGGTGAAAGGTTCGGGCAGCATCGATACGGAAATCGCCAATTTCGCACTCGAGGCGCTTAACATTGACAAGTACGGACTGGATGAGATAGACAATAAGATACTTTGTACGATTATCGATAAGTTCAAGGGCGGTCCGGTGGGACTTACAACCATCGCTACGGCCTTGGGAGAAGATGCGGGAACCATTGAAGAAGTTTATGAACCGTTTCTGATAAAGGAAGGCTTCCTGAAACGCACTCCCCGCGGTCGTGAAGTAACGGAACTGGCCTATAAACATTTGGGGCGGAGCCTCTACAATAGCCAGAAGACGTTATTTAATGATTGACGCTTATTGATAAGCAACCGGTTAGAGAGTATAATAAAACACTGAATAACGTGGCTGGATTGAAATCATTGGCAAAAGAAACTGCCATTTACGGGTTGAGCAGTATTGTGGGGCGTTTCCTCAACTATCTGTTAGTGCCCGTATACACCATGGCCTTGTCTGCACAGTCGGGGGGCTATGGCGTTGTGACTAATATCTATGCGTGGGTGGCACTGTTGCTGGTGCTGCTGACGTGCGGCATGGAAACGGGCTTTTTCCGCTTTGCCAATAAAGGAGAGGACGACCCGATGCGGGTGTATTCCACAACATTGCTCAGCGTAGGCATCGGTGCGCTGACATTTCTTGCGCTGGGACTGCTGTTTCTTCAACCGGTTGCCGACTGGCTGGAATACGGAGAGCATCCCTGGTACGTGGGAATGATGATGATTGTAGTGGCGATGGATGCCATTCAAAGCATTCCTTTCGCTTATCTGCGCTATAAGAAACGGCCCGTCAAGTTTGCAGCGCTCAAACTGCTGTTCATCTTCCTGAACATAGCCTTGAACTTGATTTATTATGTCTGGATGAAGGGCGATGATGTGGCGTATGCCTTCCTCTTCAATCTTGTGTGCACTTCTACCATCATGCTGTGCATGATACCCGAATTGCGCGGTTTCGCTTATGTGCTGGACAGGAAACTGCTGAAGCGGATGCTTGCTTATAGCCTGCCGTTGCTGGTGTTGGGCATTGCGGGCATCCTGAATCAGGTGGCGGACAAGATTATCTTTCCCTTTGTCTATCCCGACCAGGCGGGAGCCACCGTACAACTCGGCATCTATGGAGCCGCCAGCAAGATTGCCATGGTGATGGCGATGCTGACACAGGCTTTTCGCTACGCCTACGAACCTTTTGTATTCGGCAAGAGCCGCGATAAGGACAACAAGCAGGTGTATGCGCAGGCCATGAAGTTCTTTATCATCTTTACACTGGTGGCTTTTCTGGCAGTGATGTTCTATCTGGATATTCTCCGCTACATCATCGGCCGCGACTATTGGCCGGGGTTGCGTGTTGTGCCCATTGTAATGGCTGCGGAAATCTTCATGGGAATTTATTTCAATCTCTCTTTCTGGTACAAGCTGATTGACGAAACGCGTTGGGGAGCTTATTTCTCACTGATAGGCTGCACGATTCTGGTGGTGATGAATATCTTTTTAATCCCGAAGTTCGGGTATATGGCTTGCGCATGGGCCGGATTTACGGGTTACGGCGTTGCGATGCTGCTCTCTTATTTTGTCGGTCAGAAGAAATACCCGATTCAGTACGATTTAAAGTCGATAGGGTGCTATGTGCTGTTGGCTGCGGTGCTTTATGTGGCTGCGGAATGTGTACCTATTGAAAACATCTGTCTGCGTATGACGTTCCGTACGCTGTTGTTATGCCTGTTTATAGCCTATATTATAAAGCGCGATTTGCCGCTTAGTCAAATACCTGTTATCAATCGTTTTATCCGAAAATAGAATTATTTTTATGGAACAGCCTGTCAATCCCAACCGGAATGTATTTGCCGTCAAGAACTTCCTGAAAGAGTATCTCGATTTGCGCAAAGATAAAGACAATGAACTTGCCACTGTAGACTCCATCCGTAAGGGTGTCGAGTTTAAAGGGGCTAATTTATGGATTCTGATATTTGCCATCTTTATGGCTTCACTCGGTCTGAATGTCAATTCTACCGCTGTAATTATCGGTGCGATGCTTATCTCGCCGTTGATGGGACCTATCATGGGAGTGGGGCTTTCAGTGGGTCTGAACGATTTCGAGCTGATGAAGCGCTCGTTGAAAAGTTTCCTGATAACTACGCTGTTCAGTGTCACCACGGCTACCGTCTTTTTCCTGGTAAGCCCGGTTGCCGAGGGGCAGTCGGAGTTGCTGGCGCGTACCTCACCGACGATTTATGACGTATTCATCGCACTGATGGGCGGTCTTGCGGGAGTAGTGGCACTCTCCACGAAGGAGAAAGGCAATGTGATTCCGGGTGTCGCCATTGCCACGGCATTGATGCCGCCGCTGTGTACGGCAGGTTATGGACTGGCAACGGGAAACCTGATTTATTTCCTCGGTGCATTCTACCTTTATTTCATTAACTCCGTATTCATCAGTCTGGCTACTTTTATCGGCGTACGGGTAATGCACTTCCAGCGCAAGGAGTTTGTGGATAAGAACCGTGAAAAGAAGGTGCGGAAGTATATCGTGCTGATAGCTGTCCTTACGATGTGTCCGGCGGTGTATCTCACAGTGGGAATTATTCAGGATACTTTCTTTGAAAGTGCGGCCAACCGCTTTGTAAACGAGCAGCTCGCCTTTGAGAATACGCAGGTATTGGATAAGAAAATCCACCATGAGGGCAAGCACCATGAGATACGGGTAGTCCTGATAGGTCAGGAAGTGCCGGAAGCCTCTATTGCCATCGCCCGCAGTAAAATGAAAGATTATAAACTGGACAATACGAAGCTGGTTGTGCTTCAGGGAATGAATAACGAGTCGCTGGATATGTCGTCTATCCGCGCCATGGTTATGGAAGATTTCTACAAGAACAGCGAACAGCGTCTGGTGGAGCAGAAACAGCAGATTTCTTCTTTGGAAAAGGACTTGGAACAGTACCGTAAATACGATGAATTGGGCAAAAAGATTATCCCTGAGCTGAAGGTGCTTTATCCCTCCGTCAAGTCGGTTTCCATTTCGCACGCGCTTGAGCTGACGGTCGATTCGGTACGGATAGATACCGTTACGCTTGCCGTCCTGAAGTTCGGCAAGCATCCGGATGCCCGTGAAAGGGAGAAAATAACCGAATGGCTGAGAGCGCGTACGGGTTCCGAAAAGCTGAGGCTGATTGCGGAGTGATGTCCGGATGCGGTGAAAGAGAAGCGTCCGGCCGCACAGGCTGTCGGTGTGGGAGTACAAAACGGGCAGGCAAACTTATATAAAGTTAAGTAGAGAACGATATGGTTTTGAGATTTGTAGCAGTGGTTGTTTGCTGCCTTTCTGTGTGGGTGGTGCAGGCGGATGAGGGCATGTGGATGCTGGGTAATCTGAATAAACAGACGCGCCGGGCAATGAAAGAGCTCGGTTTGCAAATGCCGGCAGACAAGCTATACAGTGCCAGACGTCCCTCATTGAAAGATGCCGTAGTGAGTTTCGGCGGTTTCTGTTCGGGGGTGGTCGTGTCGGAAGACGGACTGGTATTTACGAATCACCATTGCGGTTTCAGTAGCGTCCAGCAGCATTCTTCCGTGGAGCATGACTATCTGAAAGACGGCTTTGTGGCACGTAACCGCAGCGAGGAACTGCCGAATCCGGAGCTTTATGTCCGCTTTCTGCTGCGGACGGAGAATGTAACGAAACGGGTGCTTGGTGCGGTAAAGCCGGAGATGACCGAGCCGGAGCGTTCCGGTGCGGTAGATTCGGTGATGTTTGCCATCAGTGAGGAAGTGGCGCGTAAGGACTCTACTTTGGTGGGAATTGTAGATGCGTACTATGGCGGCAATGAGTTTTGGCTGTCTGTTTACCGCGACTATAACGATGTCCGGCTGGTATTTGCACCGCCTTCCTCGGTAGGCAAGTTCGGTTGGGATACGGACAATTGGGTGTGGCCGCGTCATACGGGCGATTTCTGCGTATTTCGCATCTATGCCGGTAAGAACAACCGCCCGGCGGATTATTCGCCGGAAAACGTCCCTTATCGTCCCGAATACGTAGCGCCGATTTCTCTGGACGGGTATAAAGAGGGTTCTTTCTGCATGACATTGGGCTATCCGGGCAGCACGGAGCGTTACCTCTCTTCGTTTGGCATCGAAGAGATGATGAACAACGGCAATCAGGCACAAATAGATGTCCGGGGCATCAAGCAGGCTATCTGGAAGCGCCATGCACCCATCCTGTTCCCGTGGACGGGCAAGCTGGTGGACGGCACCTTTACTGCCAAGGGCAAAACATGGAAGGGCGGTCAGCACGGCTTTGCCCGGGATCTGGAGCACACCCTGCTGCGGGCAGAAGGGGATACCATCCAGCTGGAGCTGCGGGCGGACGATGCCATCAAGGCAGAGCGCTTCCCCTATGATTTTGTACTTACCAGCACCTTCCGACTGGAGGGCAAGACCGTGCACCATACCCTGCAGGTGACGAACCCCGGCACCGAGGAGCTGCGCTTCGGCATCGGCTTCCATCCGGCGTTCAACGTCCCGTTCGATGAAAAGCACACCACCACTGACTACGAGTTCCGTTTTGACCAGCCGGAAAGCCCGGTCATCCTCGATGCCAGCCCCAACGGCTTGCTGAGCGGCAAGAGCTATTACCAGTGGAAGAACCAGCAGGCCATCCCGCTGACCGATGACCTGTTTGCCAACGACAGCTTCTGCATGGCAGGCCTGCGCACTGGCACCATTGGCATCTGCGAAAAGGACACCGGCCGCAATATCACCTGCCGGGTGGAGGGCTACCCCTATTCGCTCATCTGGTCAGCTCCCGCAAAGCCGGTGCGCTTTGTGTGCATTGAGCCGTGGCACAGCCTGCCCGCCGCTGCCACCGACCCGCAGGACTGGGAGCAGCGCGCCGCAACCGCCTGCCTTGCCCCCGGCGAAAGCTGGCAGACCACCCTTAGCACCACCTTTGACCGGTAAGAAAAAAGCACGCAGAAACGAAACGGCGTGCTCTTGACAGAAACCTCAAAAGTGTGTATATTGTAAATAGAAAAGGCACTGCGACAAGCAATCAGCCCTTTTGATGAACCGTCTTAAAAACTAAGAACCGTCACCGGTCAGGGTGACGGTTCTTTTTTGCTGAGAGTGCCACAGCAGAGAATGTGCAGGTTGTCAGCAATAGGGCAGCTGTTTCCCTCTGTGACCCCTCCTGTAAAAAGGGAACAGCGGAACGCCAGCAGGCGTTTCGCTGTCCCGAACTATAAAATATTCTTTCCGCTGAAGATGGCCAAAGCGCACGCGGCGGCCATTTCAGATCGTCCCGCGCAAAGGCTCAGAGAAGCGATTGCTTAGTAAGCAACGCCCCAGTAGACCATGGCCTTGGCGGGCTTGCCGCAGCAGGGGCACACATCGCTGAGCTGTTCCTGCTCAAAGGGCATGCAACGGCTGGAAAGTCCAGCCTCTTCCTTCATCTTCATCTCGCAGGCCAGATCGCCGCACCACATGGTCTTGATGTAGCCGGTGTTGGCTTTTGCCAGCTCCTTCACCTCGTCCATGGTGGTGGCAGCCCAGGTGCGCTTCTCGCGGTTGGCGAGGGCACGCTCGTACAGGTCCTTGCGCAGAGCTTCCAGAAGGGACACGGCACGCTGACCGTTGATGATGCGCGCTTCGTTTTCTTCCACGAGCGGATTGATACCCTTGATCTCCTGAGAGAGCGAACGGGTGCCCATCAGGCCGAAGAGCCAGGGAATGTCAACGCTCACGGTGTTCTTGCGGGCTTCTTCATCGGGGACGGCAAACAGCGAAAGCGGAGCCGGCGCTTCGTGCGTTTCCCACATGGCTTCCATGGCGGCAACCTTGGCGGGCTGATCCTGCGTGACGCGGTAGGCCGATTCGTCGCCCATGTGAAGCGTCAGAATCGTGGCAACGAGGCCGAAGACGGCGCCCAGACGCAGACTGCGCTTGGCAAAGCCGATGTCGCGGCCCTTGATGAGGTACCAGGCAGAGATCGCAACCACAAACATGGCGCCGGTCATGTAACCGGCGTTGATCGTGTGCATGAACTTGGCCTGTGCCCAGGGGCTCGTGGCGACTTCCCAGAAGTTCGTCATTTCCATGCGCATCGTTTCGAAGTTGAACTCGGCGCCGGTCGGGTACATCATCCAGGCGTTGGCGATCAGAATCCACAGAGCCGAAAGGTTGGAACCCAGAGCCATGAGGAAGGTGACGGCGAGATGTCCGCCCTTGGAGAGGCGCTTCCAGCCAAAGAAGAACAGACCGATAAAGGTCGATTCCAGGAAGAAGGCCATCAGACCTTCAATCGCAAGCGGGGCGCCGAAGATGTCGCCAACGTAGTGCGAGTAGTAAGCCCAGTTCGTGCCGAACTGAAACTCCATGGTGATGCCGGTCGCAACGCCCAGCGCGAAGTTGATGCCAAAGAGTTTGCCCCAGAAGCGGGTCATGTCTTTGTAGACTTCGCGGCCCGTCACGACGTAGCACGTCTCCATGATCACCAGCATGAACGACAAGCCGAGCGTAAGCGGCACGAACAAGAAGTGATACATGGCCGTCAGCGCAAACTGCAGACGGGACAGATCAACAAGTTCAGAAGAAAACATAGAAAACGGCTCCGAGTTTCCCGTGTTCTGCGCCATAGAATGGACGCGGCGCACAGGTTCAAGAGAAGGATTTTGGGGTGAAGAAATTGTCAGTTGCCGACATCGGCAGTTCGATCCGCGCGCATCAGAATGCCGGAAGCGACATTCTCAGGAGTCTGTTCGATACGTTTATCCGGCCCGAAAAAGAAGTACCAAAGCCCAAAAATGAAGGCGAGCTTGCAGCACAAAACCACGCCGATCTCAAAAAGAAGGCGCGGACGGGATTTGCCGGAAGTAGTCGCTTTGCGCATAGCGGGCAGAAACCTTTTTGCGGGAAAATAAAAACTGTTGTTTGACGCCGTTAACGGACAACCTTACAGCGAAGATCATATAGAGACAGACTGCAAAAAAGGCTCACAAACGCTTGCAAAAAAACAGAAATCGCGGAAAATGGGAGCCATGACTGTCAAATTTGGCAGTTTCTGTCTTTTCGTTACTTTCGTGGTGCAGGAAAATGCCGGTTGCAGCAGAAATCGCCTCAATGCTTGACGCTTTGGATGTACCGGCAGAAGCAGCTACAATGCCAATGTGGAC
>ENA-OPCM01002065-OPCM01002065.1-human-gut-metagenome-genome-assembly--contig:-NODE-2065-length-12019-cov-3.835172_pt1 | contig 12019 bp, 9 predicted proteins | sample MGYA00241252_ERZ501484 | MGnify/ENA primary metagenome ERZ501484 (study PRJEB25962, sample SAMEA2042583) | human gut metagenome | biome: human gut; feature: human-associated habitat; material: faeces...
GAAAGTTCTGATTCAAATAGATTTACACTTGTAACTCCAAAGTCTGAAAATGATGCACGATTACAAGCTACACTTGGCAATCAGAACCCCACGGGCTTGCCCGTGGGAGTAGTCAGCCTGAATAGCTAAAAAGTAGAACACACAGTTCTACTTTTTTACATGCTTTCTGCCAGATGCATCTGGAATATTTAATTCTGAACGGTATTTCGCAACTGTTCTTCTAGATATTTCAATACCCTTATCTTTTAATAGATTAGTAATTTTCTGATCACTTAAAGGCTTGTTCTTATCTTCATTATCAATAACTTCTTTAATTGTTTCTTTGATAGAATCAACAGAGTTATCTTCTGTACCTTTTGGAATAAGATCACTTAGAAGAATAAAGCCTTTGTCACAATATATGTATTTATCTTTGACGGCTCTACTGATTGTAGATTCATGTACTCCAAGCAGCATTGCGATATCTTTTTGTAGTAATGGATGACAAGATCCTTGATTCATAAAGAAGTCTTGCTGGTAATCTAATAAGAAAACCGCAATATCATATATGAGATTCTTTCTTTGGTTAAAGCATTGTTGGAGCCAAGAAACTTGTCTTAATTTGGATTCTATATATTTCTTAGTTTCTTTATTCTCATCAAGAGACAAATAGTTTGTATTAATGTTTATATCCTTATAAATCACAGGATTTAATTGAACTATACCATCCCTGATTATAATATCGGGCACAGGATAATTGACTTCAAGAGAAGAACTATAGTTACTAGCTGGACGTGGATTTAATGTAAGGATAATTTGCAGTAGTTCTCTTACTTTGTTTTGGGATATGCCAAGTTTCTTAGAAACAGCATGATAATGACTTTTTGAAAGATCTTCTAAGCATTCTTCAATAAGTTGTTTTGTCTTGTAAATATCTTCTGTTTCTTCGAGGCGCTCCAATTGAAGAAGAAGACATTCCTTTAAAGTAGCTGCACCAAGTCCAGGAGGTTCTAGTTTGGATAATGCATTTTTAGCTTCTATATACTCTTTCTCATCACATTTTAGACAAGTACAAATATCTTCAATTGAGAGACGTAGATACCCATTATCATCTAATAACTCTACAAGAGATTCTACCAATTCTTTATTGTCTATATCCTTGTTTATTAATTGCCAGTGAATGTTTTCCTTTAAACTCTGTTCTGATTTTCTTGAAAGACTATCGATATCAAATTCTTTTCCTATATCAGAAGTACTTTCTATCATATCATCAGTATCTATTAATGGATTCTCAAAAGAAATCTTCTCTATGTGGGCAAGAAGTTGTTGGACGTCCATCTGTAAGATCTGATTCTTTTCAATCTGTTTCTGATATATTTGATGTTTTTGACCTTGTTTAAGTTCAAGCTTCATCTAAGCCTACTGGCTCCTTAATAACCTTATTCAACAATTCATACAATATAGATAATTCATAATTATCTATATGAATACGATATTTCTTTTCTACATCCTGGAAAACAATTTTTGATATACGATAAAACTCTTTCTGTGCTAAATCTGTAGGTTCTTCTTCATCATCCGTATCATCTGCAGTCATTAATCGTTCAAACATAAATGCGATATGCATATAAAGATTCAATCTTATATGACCTGACATCTCCATCTTATAGTAATCCTGATAACGATGAAGAATCATTTCTACATCCTGAATAACAACTGTAGGATTGAGGAACTGCAATCTGCTGACAATACCTTCGATTGTAAAGAATCTTACAAATTCATTCTTCAATGCTTCAAATTGTTCTGGTGTAACTACACTTCTTAATGCATTCCATAGGTTTTCTTCACCATGGCCATCTAATATATCATAAACACTCAGCCAAGGTGTTGAAATACCATCATGAAGAGGAGATGTTGTCAAAATCATAAGAGTCTGATCAAAATTCTTAGATTCATCTTCATTGAGTAAATCTAAAAGTTTCTTATATTCCATTGTCACAAAATCAAGGCCACAGTCACCTAATGTTTTCTTCATGATTTCCTGTATCTTTTCCGCAATACCTACACCGGACATACATGAAATAATAATATTCTTATTCTTAGATAATCCTTCAAAGAACTGAACATCAAAGCTATTAATTCTTTTTGTGCTTTCTACAATCTGTTCAAATGAACCATGACCTAACATCTTTAAGCCAACATCTAATGCAATAGCAGTAGAAACATTATTAATAATCAATAAATCACCGGATAAGTTATTCTTTATCTTTGAATACATACTGCTTAATGATCCTGTATCTACAAGTAAGATTAATCCTTTACCCTTAGCAGAATGCAGGAGATAGTTCTGTACTTTTTCTACAGTCTGATCAAGTGTTGTATCCATAGGCATATCAATACCTTCCATAATAAAGGTACCACACGCCTGATTAACAACCTTTGCAATACTAGATGCTGTTGTATCACCATGTGCTGCAATGAGCCCATTTAATTCAAGAGATTCACTAATATATTCATGAATAGCTAGCGCAAATAAGAAAGCAAGATTATCTTCTAACTGTAATTCGTACTTTTTTAATTCAATAATAATGCGATTTGCAACATAGAAGGCTCTAGGGCATGATTGTTCAAAATATGCTTTAAGTTTCCATTCCTGTTCCTTATCAATTCGCATTTGATTAAATGTTGTATAAAGAATATATAATTCTTTACCACAAGAATCATTCATCTTTACACCATATCGAATCAATATATCTTTACAAATCTGTGTAAAGAAACGCTGTTCTGTTAAGTTGTTATGCGTAGGATTAATCTTTCTTAAAATTGCGCGGAAATTCAAATAAAGCTGGTCAATCTGACTCCACGATGCAGATTCTATTTTGTGAAAAAGATTCATGATTTCTGTATGGTGTTCATCATAATATTCCTGATGAATACATTCTTTAGGCTGATTCCATATAACAGATATTTCCATATTACGTTCGGCCTGGAATCCTACTGTATTAACTGGTATATCTCCACCTGCATGAATCAGTTCTGCTTCAGAAATAAGAAGATTGTCTTCTTTACCATGTTTGAAATAAGCTTCTGCACAGCTAACCTGAATTAAATTTCTTAATCTCCCAATATTACCAGGAAACTTAGAGAAACAAAGCATCTTAACAGCACCACTAGAAATAGTGAGGTTCTTTTTAATCTTTTCTGCTTCTTCTTTATAGAATGTTTCTATGAGTTCTATGCGTTCCTGTAAAGGACGTTCAGTAATGTTAGGAATACTAATCTGTAATGTAATTCTTCTTCTGAATGTTTCTAATAAGACTTCTTGTGGGTTTTCTGTTGTCGCAAATATGAATCTCACATTTGAATGTCTCCATTTAGAATCACCAAGAGGTCGATATTTACCTGTATCCATAAATACAAATAGTTTTTCCTGGTTTTCAAATGATAAACGATGTACTTCATCTAAGAAAAGATAACCACCATCTGCTTCCTGAAGTAATCCTGTCTTATCAGAATCTGCCCCTGTGAAGCTTCCTTTCTTATAACCAAGTAATGTAGCTGAAAGAAGTTCAGGGTTATTTGCATAATCTGCACAGTTCAATACAACAAAAGGTGCTTTTTTATCAATGTTCCCTGTCTGTAATGCATGATTATAGATAAGCTTTGCGATATAGCTTTTACCTACACCACTTTCACCAATAATAAGAATCGGAAGACCATGAGGTGGATAAGAAACAGATGCTTTACACATTTCTACTATTTTCTTATGACTTCCTGTTGCACCAATCATAGAATCAAATACTTCTGAATCTAACTCTTCTTCAACAGATGCACTCTGTTCTTCTTTTTCAATATACCAGTAAGTCGGTCTTGTATCTGTTTTCTTTACTTTTCCCTCATCAAAAAGCTGATTTAAATAATGTGTCACAATCTGTCTGCTTAAATGTAGATTGTCTGCAATCTGAGATGTAGGAATCTTTTCAGACTCATTTAAGCATTCTTGAAGTGATATATAAACCTTATCTTTTACATCCATCATGATACCTCCTTGCTCTTAATTAATTATAACTTGAAAGCTGTTAGAAAACAATTTAATGCCAACACGCATGAAAAGGAAGATATAGGGATATCTTCCTGTCTGACTATCTTGGGAGTCTTGCTCTTCTATTTGGGAATTCTTTATCGAATCCTTCTTTATGATCACAATACCAATAAGCGACTGTACAAACATCATCCTGTCTTTCATATAATGAAAGATCATCGTTACCAATCTGCTGTAATGTGACTTTGATATCTTCATCAAAGGCAATTGGATCTAAAATATGGAATCTGTATAAGCCATGGCGAGGAAGACTGTCATCACCAAAAGCATGAACAGCATTCAGCTTACCTGTTTCAAATCTTTCTCTTGTCTTATCCTTTGTTGAATAGAATGGATAACCTAAAAATAAGTTAGAATATGGTTTCACTGAAGGTCTTCCTAGTTCATCTTTCTGATGGAATGCCCAGGCACCACCGAAGTAATCTTCTGAACCGGTTGATGAAACTGTTGGATAGTCTTCATCACCATCTAGGTAGAACTTGAATTCCCCTTCACCCCACCAATATCTTTCTAATGCAGTTAAACCAAGGTAAGTACCTACATAGTAGCCTTTACCTTTTACATCATCTAAGATGACATAGTCTTTTGCAAGCTCAGTCTGACGTTCTCTACGCCAGTAAGCATGGAAGTATAAACAGTTTTCAGGTAAGGCATCTACTTCAGCATAATTGATTGTATAGAAGAAAGATGTAATATCTTTTGGATGTTCATTTGTCATTGTAATGACAGCTCTTTTTGCGAATGGCATTTCAAAATAGCTGTTCATTCCTCCAGTAGGATTAACTACGATTGGTAAAGAAGCAACATCGCATCTTTCACCAAAACCATTACAGAAGAAATCACCAATAGGAGCTTCTACTGCAGGTGTATCACTACCATCCCAATAGATTCTTAAGACAACATCTCTCATGACAAAGCTGCCTTTTTCAGTATTTTCACGGATTGTCATCCACATATGTCTAATAATACCTGGACCTTTAATATCCGCAATCACTGTTTCTTCACCCATAGGTAATTTAATGCTTCCACGTCCTTTTCTTGATGGACCTAAAGCACTTGCTTCCATACACGCTTTGCCTTTTTCACCAGTTGGGTTTTCTGGTGATACAGCTCTAGAACGTTCTCCTTTATAAGTCATGATATTACTTAGTAAATTCATAATCTTCTCCTTCCTTTACTGCATGTTGATTGACAGTAATTGAATAACTATTTTTATTGGTAATGTGAATGTGCTGATCAGTTACCTTGATATCAAATCTTGATTCACCGATATGGAAATCCTCCCAGAAGAAGTTTCCAATAAATTCCTTAGTATGAATAGTTAAGTGTTTATTTGGTGCATCATAGTTAATTCCTAAGAATTCTGTAATGAACAAGATATAGAAGATACCTGATGCCCATCCACATTTACCACAACTGTTCATTCGTGTGACATCTCCAGTAGGTGACCCTACTTTATAAGGCCACCACCACCAGCTGCCATCTAAATCAGCTAGTCTTTCTAATTCTTTAAATCTGCCGTTTTCTCCGCTCCAGTTTTCTACATTATCTGCACCATTCAATATTGAAATATATCCTGGGAATGTTGCACCTGACTGGTTACCCCATTTAATCCCTCTGCTCAGTTTACTATAAGTAGGATTCTCATCACTTGAACTGAATTGTCCATAGTGAGTTGTTCTGTCTCCTGCCTCATAGCCATAATATTTCAATAATGTAGTGTCTGATTCTTCACCATCATGCATTCTTAACGTGATAGTACCTTCATGATCCACATCAGTTAAAAACTGAAGTCCTTGATCAAGCATCTCTTTACGATAGCATTCATCAGACATATGTTCTTTAGCATCTAGATCAAGTGAGGCAATACCTTCTAGAAAAATACGATGACCATTTGATTCTACTGTCATATATTTCTCTATATCATTCTTGATTGCCTGGGCTTCATTTTCTAGTTCAATCGCATATTCTTTCTCATCAAAGATTTCAAGTGCAAGTCTTGATAGGGAGCGACATGCACGATATACACAGATGTTTGATCCTGTATGATATGTGCCAAGGGAGTAGGCATCTGAAATCCATATACTGTGGTACAAATGTGGTTCATCTGGATTTCTAGAAGTAATGACTTCATTCAGGATTTCCTTCATCTGTCTATAGAGATCTTCGTTATCTAAAAAGAAATGTTTATCAACAAAATAATCATAATATGCACCAGAAAGAAGAATCACTGATAGAGAATTACTTAATGAATGGAAGATGCCACCTTCAAATTTAGTACCTGGGTATTTGATACCATATTGGGCAAACCATTTTATTGTTTTTTTACATAGGTCTGGTTCGGTCATTGTATAAGGCAAGCTAGAATAATACATATCTTTATTCCATATATGAGGAGTAACGGGGTAAGTGCCCCAATTTGAACCAAGTATTTGATTATACCCATTCATGGCGAAAGCTCCAGACGCTTGCTGATAGGCTCTTTCAATTAAGTACCCTGCCATTGGATCGTTATCAAAATGGACTTTACCTATGCATTGTTTATAATATTGACGTGTTTCTTCTAACCATTCATCAATACTTCTACTAAACAGCTTCTGTGTATCCTGATATGCATTAGGATCAGTGAAAGCAATCATGAATTCTTTTTGAGAATGAGGTGGTAAAGTAAATGAAATACAGTTGTGAGATTGTGTCTCACGGCATTCTATTAATACATTTCTTGTATCAGAGTATTTCTTTTTATAAAGAGAAGGAAGTTCTAAGACACCTTCTCCTTCTGTATCGCTTTGGTTCTCAACGATAATAGCATACATCAAACTACTTAATCTTTCTCCATCATGAGTAATAGGTGCACAAGCAATTAAGCTGACTGTTCCCCAGGTAAAATGATGAATACTTCTTGGAAAAAGATTATCTGCAAGATCAGAGATGACATCTACATTATCAGAGTTCAATTCAGTTTTATTACCGTTCCAGGTAATAGAGATAGAAAGATCATGTTCTTGGACAAAGTCTTTTCCTACCCAGACACCTGGTTTGCTTTCCATGTAGTAGTTGTGATGAAAGAAGGTAAGGTTTTTAATTGTGCCAAATTCATCAAGATTGGCTTGAACTTTTTGATTAGAAGAATCAAATGAAAATGTATCATCTGGAAGCTTATTGCGATAATAACTGATTGTGTTGTCTGTACTATAGATTCCATTCTTGATTCTTAACATATAGAATGGATTGCATTTCATTGTATTCAAAGCGACCTCCTGTGATATTTATTAGCAAATACCCAATAGTGATAAAACGATTCCTAATGCAACGATACCAAAGATAATAGCGATAACGTTGACTTTCTTATTTAATAGCTTATAGCAGCCAAATGTCATTAATAATGGAACAATACCTTTAAAGATACTATCAAGAGCTGACTGAACATTCATTAAAGACTGTCCCTTCATCTTGAATTCAAGAACTGTTTTAAAGATAACAGTATTGCTTGTCATAGCACCTACCATGATTAAACCAACAATACCAGCTGCCTTTGTAAGGATTTCAATCATGCCATTAGCATATAATTTTTCAATATACTTAGCACCTAAAGAGTATCCTAAACATGCACCATAGTATCTGCATAAGAAGTTTGGTACGTTGAATAATACTAAGAAGATGATTGGAGCAAGGATGTTACCAGCATTAGCAAAACCAATAGCAAGACCAGCACATACAACTCTCCATACACCCCAGAATAATGAGTCACCAATACCAGCTAAAGGACCCATTAAACTTGTTTTAATAGAACCAATTGCAGCAGCATCAAAGTCTGTTTTTTCACTATTTTCTTTTTCCATTGAACCAGCAATACCCATTACAAATGATGCCATAGGTACTGTAGTACTGAAGTAAGAGACATGTCTTGCAAGAGCTTCACGTCTTTTCTTTTCATCATTCTTATAGAAATGGTTGATAAATGGAATCATAGCATAACAGAAACCAGCACCACCCATAGTAACTGGGTTAACAGATGCATACATCGCACCTGATCTCCAGAACATCTTTCTAATTAATTTCTTTTCTTCTTTATCAATGTTATTCATTAGTTTCATGCGAAAAAGTCCTCCTCTTCACTGTCATTAGCTGTAGTATTTACGACAGCTGGTTTAGCCATCATATCTTTTAACTGCATATCACGCTGTGCTGTTACAAATGCGATAACGACACCTAATACTGCGATTGCGATTAATGGTAATTTTAAATAAGCGACTGCAACAAATCCAAAAATAAAGTAAATACCTATTTTCTTATCCCATAGCATCTGTAATAACATAGCCATACCTACAGCAGGAAGCATGTTACCTGCAACTGTTAAACCATTCATAATAACCTTAGGGATTGACTGTAAGATTGTCTGTACAACATCAGATCCTAACCATACAGCAAAGAATGGGATTAAAGCATATAAACCATAGTGTAATGCCCATAAACCAAAGTGAAGGGCTGTGATTGATTTGTCTTTACCTTCTAAAGCTAACTGTTCGAATTTTGGTGCGAATGGACCAATAACGAATGAGAAAATAAAGTTCATGAACTGAAGACCTAATACAGCAAGTGGGAATACAATTGGAATAATAGTACCAACATTTCCACCCATCTGGATTGTGAATGCTGTAGCAAGACCTGCAGCTAGAGCTGGTTCAGCAGTACTTGAGATACCTACATTGACAACTCCCATAAAGATTGATTCTAATGATGCTCCAACTAATAAACCTGTCTGAACATCTCCTAGCAATAAACCAGTAAGAGGTGCAACAACGATTGGTCTACTTAACATGACCATACCGAATAATTCGTGTCCTCCAACGCCTACGAATACTGCCAATGCGACGAAAAATGCGTTTAACATAATAACTCTCTCCTATCTCTTATAAATTTTTTAATACGTTTGTAGCAAGCTTCTTTTCCATTGAAGGTGTACCCTGGAAGAATGTATCTGGATATAATTCAACTAATTCTTTTAATGCGTCTAATTCTTCCTTAGTAAGCATAACTTCTTTAGTTAAAGTAATTTTTTCTCCTGAAGTCATCTTTCCAGCATTACCTACGTTAACCATTTCAATATTCTTGTATTTCTTACATAAAGTAACAGCATCACGTACTGTAGGTACAAGAACCATCAAGCGCATCTTTTCTGATCTAGGATCATCTAAGATTGATGAAACGCCTTCTACTGATTTAATAATACATTTAATACCTTCTGGCACTGCCATCTTTAATGACATCTTCTGTAATTCGTTTGATGCCGCTTCATCACTTGCAACAACTAAACCATGAAGCTTTAATTCCTTTGTCCAAGTCATAGCAACCTGTCCATGAATTAATCTTTCGTCAACTCTTAAACAAACAATCATTTTCTTTTCCTCTCTTTCTTATAGAAGAAAATCGTCATCGTTTTCTTCTGTGTTGTTTTTTTCAATTTCTACTAAGCATAACTGTTCTCTAGCTTCTTCAATCTTAGCCTTTAAGAACTCGTTAGTAAGTTTTTCTGGAGTCATAGTGACTTCAATAAGAACAGCTAAATTGAATCCTGATACCAAGAAAGTGTTTTCTCTTACACAATATGGAATCATCTTCTGATTTACACTTCCACCCTTAATATCAGTAAAGATGACTACTTCATCTTCCTGTGGAATCTTTGCGAAATATTCTTCAATCTGCTCATTGATAGGTTTCTGTCCATCTACATAAGCTGTAATATAGTCTACGTTATCTACATTACCGATTAAGAATTCCATTGTTGATCTTGCACCTGAAGCAAGTAAGCCATGTGTGGCTATTAAAATATGTCTCATTTTCATATCCCCCTTACACTTATATAAGTTGCAATTGTCATGCCAACTTTTAAGTTTTCTGTTTTATATTTTCTCCTTTCTTTTTCTTTTCACTTATATATACTGCAATTGATGTGCCAACTTTTAGTTTTTATTTATTAATTCTTTTATTTCTTTTTCTTCTGGCATTACTCTTAATGCACCCTTCTTAGTTGTAATTAAAGAAGCTGCTGCATTCGCAAACTGAAGCATTTCTTTTAAATCTTCTTCAGTTAAGTTATCTAAACCATGTTTAAGTACTGCATGAAGTGCGCAGGCACCAAACGTATCACCTGCACCTGTTGTTTCTATAGTATCCTTATTTAAATAAGGTTCCATAAATACCTTCAAACCACCATAGTAAGCAATACTACCATTTGGACCAAGTGTGACATTGATCAACTTAGCATGCGTTCTTTGTCTAATGATTTCAATGCCTTTATCATAATCATTCGTACCAGTAAGCCATTCAATCTCATTATCTGCAATCTTTAAGATATCGCACTGTTCAATACCATACCAGATCTGTTTAGTTGCAAGATCTTCACTTTCCCATAAAGGTGGTCTTAAGTTAGGGTCAAAAGAAATAATCTTGTTTTTCTTTTTCGCATAATCAATCATCGCATAAGTAGCAGATCTTACTGGCTCGTCCGTCATAGACAGAGAACCAAAGTGGAAGATACGACAGTTATCAATTAATTCATAATTCACTTCATCTTCCCTAAGCATCATATCTGCGCCTGGCTTTCTATAGAAAGAGAAGCTGCGGTCTCCTGTTTCATCATTATCTACAAAAGCAAGTGTTGTTTTTGCATCTGAATCCATTACAAGTCCTGTAGAATCAATCTTCTGTTCTGAGATTGTATTCTTTAATAGTTTGCCAAACTCATCGTCTCCTACTTTACCAATAAAAGCAGTTTTATAGCCTAATTTTCCAAGCATAGCAAGTACATTACATGGTGCACCTCCTGGATTGGCTTCATAGATACGGTTATTCTGTTCACTTAAACCATTTCTAGTGAAGTCTATTAATAGTTCACCTGTTGCTGTTACATCGTACATAGAATACCTCCATTGTTTATTCACTTATATATACTGCAATCAATATGCCAAGTTTGAGGTATGAATAAAAAAACTCACAGTTTATGTACTGTGAGATGAAATAAAATAAAAAAAAAGTAGCCCAACGCAGGCGTCGGGCTACATAAAACAAATCGTTTTTGTTCCTGTATGTAGTATAGACTATTTTCAAACTAATAGTCAACTACATTTATAGCAAACCACTCAGAATCACCTCGTATTTGAAGTATAATATTTAAATTTCTACACATTCTAGAATACTCTTAGTCTTATAGGCACATCCATTTTATATAGAGGTGAGTTTCTTCTTGCGATTTTATATAAAAAAAGTAGTCCAACGCAGGTGTCGGGCTACATAAAACAAAATGTTTTGTCCACCAAAGTCATTATACGTTTTTTTCATATAAATAGTCAACTACATTTTTTTGCAGACTGTTCTGATTTTTTTGCAGACTGTTCTGATTTAAATACCTCTTATTTAAAGTCTAAGTTTCTAAGATTCTTATGCATCTATTTAAATCTCTTTCTATTGCTAGTCCATCCTCATGGATATCCCATCTTCTAAAGATAAGAGTTTTCTGATAATTTTAGATAAAAAAAGTGACAAAACGCAGGCGTTTCGTCACATAAAACAAAATGTTTTTGTCCTTCGCTAGTATTATAGATTCTTTTCGTATAAATAGTCAATAATATTTTTGATAAATTCATAAATAGATGTAAATACACTATCATTACTGAAGTATTCTTTATTCTTAATCAATCTTCCTTCCATAAAATCTTTCAACTCTGTAAATATTTTCTTCTTAAATACTTGACTTGTACATATCTCATCAAATAAAAATATACTTGCCACCAAATCATGAATAATAGGATTAGTAATCTTTTTCTTTCTATTCCTTTTTGAGATAGATGGTACCGATAATAATAATGAAATAAGACTTTTATTAACTGAACCGCCCCTGTCAAGTAGACAGGTGAAATAATTAAAAACATGTACCTA
>ENA-OPCM01002067-OPCM01002067.1-human-gut-metagenome-genome-assembly--contig:-NODE-2067-length-12015-cov-2.028428_pt1 | contig 12015 bp, 10 predicted proteins | sample MGYA00241252_ERZ501484 | MGnify/ENA primary metagenome ERZ501484 (study PRJEB25962, sample SAMEA2042583) | human gut metagenome | biome: human gut; feature: human-associated habitat; material: faeces...
GCCACCTAGTCCGATACGATAGTTGTCACCACCCATTACCACTACTTTTTCCCCGGCTACGGGCGTGCCTTTAAGTGCGTCGCGCATGTTGGCGAATCCTACACCGCCGGCGAGCATAATGACTTTGTCGAAAGCAAATTTTTTACCGTTCTCGGCGTGCTCGAATGTGAGCAGGGAGCCGCAGATGAGGGGTTGTCCGAATTTGTTTCCGAAATCAGAAGCTCCGTTAGAGGCCTTAATCAATATTTGTTCGGGCGTTTGATAAAGCCACGGACGAGGTTGCATGGAACCTTCTTCCCATTCCCGTCCTTCTTCCGTACGGGGATAGGCCGTCATATAAACTGCCGTTCCTGCAATAGGTAGGCTGGCACGTCCGCCACCGAGTCGGTCGCGTATTTCACCTCCCGTACCGGTGGCAGCTCCGTTGAAGGGCTCTACGGTCGTGGGGAAATTGTGTGTCTCGGCTTTTAACGAGATGACTGTTTTGATATCTTTTATTTCGAAAAAGTCGGGTTGTTGGGGATTTATCGGAGCGAACTGCTCGACGGTAGGTCCGGCATTGAAAGCCACGTTATCTTTGTATGCCGAGACCAACCGATTGGGATTATATTCCGAGGTCTTTTTTATCAATTTAAAAAGTGAACTATCTTTTTCTTGACCGTCGATGATGAAGACACCGTTGAAAATTTTATGACGGCAGTGCTCGGAATTGACTTGCGAGAATCCGAAAACTTCGCTGTCGGTTAGTTTCCGTCCGATTTTTTTACTCAGGTCGTTCAGATAATTTATTTCGTCGGGGCTGAGAGCCAGACCTTCCTGCTCGTTATATGCGGCAAGATCGTCGATGTACACAATGGGATCGGGTTGTTTGTCGATGTCGAAAATTTTACCGTCGATACCGTTGTACAACCGTTGTAGCATTTTGTCGAATTCGGCAGAACCGTCTGTTACAGGGAAAAATTCCTCGATACGAGAGATACCGGTGAGTCCCATGTTTTGAGTAATCTCTACGGCATTGGTGCTCCACGGGGTAATCATCTCTTTACGGGGCCCGATAAACCAGCCCTTCAACGTTGAATCAGGGAGAAGCTCGGCATTGTCGAAAAGCCACGATAATTTTTTAGTCTCATCTGCCGAAAAGCTGTGATCGGCCTGAACTGCAATAATGTTTTGAACGGAGGTTTTGAAAAAAATGACCATTGTGTCTTGTTTTTTAGTGGCATGTCTGTTTTTCTTTTTCCCGACTGAAAAATCGAGACAAAGAAAACGTATTTATTTTCGTTGCAAAATTAAGGAAAAACCCTCGTCCACTCAAAAAAAATAGGACAAAACAGTTCCTAATTTTTGGATATTATTCCTTGATGTTCGATTTTTCGAGTATAGGGGAGGGGTTGACACAACGAGACTCTCAATGAGGGAAGAGGAGGGCAAGCCTTTTCTCTGTATTTGGTACGGTCGAATATAGGGGAATTTCTGCGTTGTGGTTGATGTATGCCTTTTTGCTGTGTCCAACCTTGCCTATGTTCGATAAAATAAGATAGGCGGCTGTTCAACAGAACTAAAATAAATTTTGTTCTGTGTTCACCTTTCACTATCTTTGCTTCACGAATCGAAAATAGGTTGTGCATAGGCATCTTCAAGAGAATAGGGGTTTGCCTTTTTCTTGTGCTGTTTTTGACGGATAATAGAGGTGAGCTTTTGTTTTACAGGAGCAAAAATGAAATTTATTTTATGTCAATGTCATACTATTTTGTGATTTATACCGTATTTCAGTAGAATAAGGTAGTTTTTAGACTTTATGGACTTAACGCTATATACTATAATTCGAGGCTTAGCCATAGGCATATTGGTGTCGGCGCCGATGGGACCGATAGGGATATTGTGTATACAGCGTACGTTGAATAAAGGGCGATGGTCGGGCTTCGTGACAGGATTGGGTGCTGCATTATCCGATTTGATATATGCATTGCTTACGGGCTTAGGCATGTCTATCGTCATCGATTTTATAGAGGCTAATCAAAATATTTTGCAGATTTTGGGCAGTTTGGTTTTGGTGGGGTTCGGGTTGTATCTGTATCGCCAGAATCCGGCCAAGAATATTCGTAAAGCCAATTCTTCCATCAATACGTTTACGCAGGATTTCATTACGGCGTTTTTATTGACTTTTTCCAATCCTCTGATATTATTTCTTTATATAGGCCTATTTGCCCGGTTTAATTTTTTCTTGCCCGAATCACAATTGGGGCATCATGTGGTGGGTTATCTGTCTATTTTGTTAGGAGCTGTCAGTTGGTGGTTCCTGATAACTTACGTCATCAATAAGGTTCGTGCCCGTTTTAATGTGCGTAGTATTTGGTTAATAAATAGGGGAATCGGGATTATCATCATTATTATGTCTATTGTGGGATTTGTTTGGGGAATAAAAGATTATTTTTTGTATAATTTATAAACATCATGAAAAAAGTTATTGAAGTTCCATTTGTTGCCGGATTGTGCGACAAACCTTTGTCGCAGGTTTCCGAGATTTTGGAGGCACAGGGTGTGCGGCAGGCGATAGATTGCGTCGATTGGCCGAACGAGTTTCCGTATAAGCCTATTACCTCTTTTTATATAGCTCGTGATAAGGAGTGTCTCTACATCAATTATTTTGTAAAGGGCAATTATTTGCGGGCTGTGAACAGTACCGATAATTCTCCTGTCTGGGAGGATAGCTGCGTAGAGTTTTTCGTGCAGATACCGGGTGAGAAGTATTATTATAATTTCGAGTTCAACTGTATAGGAACGGCTTTGGCTGCCCGTCGCACCGGGCGGGAAGATGCCGAGCACTTCTCAGCCGATAAAATGGCTAAAATCAAACGTTATTCGTCGGTCGGTAATAAACCGTTTTGTGAGATGGAGGGGCTTTTCTCGTGGAATTTATTGGTCGCCATACCTTTTGAACTTATAGGGCTTGACGGCGGGCAGTTGCCGGAGAGTCTCTCGGCTAATTTCTATAAATGTGCCGACGGATCGTCTTTGCCTCATTATTTGAGCTGGTCGCCGATACCTATCGAAAAGCCCGATTTTCACCGTCCCGATTATTTCGGTGAATTGAGATTCAGATAGAAAATCGATCGTAAATAAAAAAAGCCTCTGTATTCAGAGGCTTTTTTTATTTCGGAAGCCAATCGGGTAGCTATAAGGTTTAGCCATAAATTTCTTTTTAACAAACTCTCTCTGAAAAAACGATAGCTTTTTCGGTTTCTCTTCCATATTCCTTTGCTTGTCGAAGATTCAACAATTTCGATTTAACCCCTCCGTCCTTCGGACACCTCCCCTATATTTTGCTGCGCAAAACACCCCGTAATACTACGGGACACGGCAGGGAGGAGGGTGATAGTAACCCTCCGCTTAAACAGTCCTCGCCCTTTTTCCTCCGTCTCCCTTGCGACTTCGCCGCTCGATAAAGGCGGAATTGGGGTTTGTGCTTTTGCTTGTATTCTAATCCCCTCGCCCTTTTCCCTCTATTGTTACCGTAACTTCCCGCAATGCTATGAGACACGGCAGGGGGAGGTTGAGAAGTATTTCACTTTTTGCCTTGCTTTGATTTTAAGTGCGATACCCCGCAATGCTGTTCTTGCGGAAACATAAGGGGAGTGGTTAGATTAAAATTCGAGTGTAAAGGTAAGAAGAGGGTATCACAAACCAATTTTATCAAAGAAAGAGCCGTATCATTACTCCAAACAGAGTTTGATACGGCTCTTTCTTTTTAGGTTTAGCAGTTACAAGCTGCAATTTTTCGGAACGGTCATTTTAGTTTTGACATTCTCGTTTTTATTTCGTTTCGTCTTCGACAACTCCGGTCATCGTTACTTCGATGATGTTTTTACCGTTGAAGAGTTTCTTTGTGAATTTCTTCATATCGTCGAGCGTAATGCCGTTAACAATGTTTTCGTAATCGGTATTGTTGTCGCCGTAACCGAGAACATCGGATTTGATAATGTTCATCCAATAGGAGTTTTCGCGAAGGTTTTGAGCATGTTGTTTAAGCATATACTCTTTTACTTTGTTGAAGTCTTTTTCACGAGGGCCTTCGGTAACAACTTTGTTTAGTTCGGCGTGAGCCCGTTCTGTTAAACGTTTTTCGTCTTGCGGGTTGGTATCGAATCCAAATAGGAACAACCATGAGTTGTTGACGGGCGATAAATTGGACGATGTCCCTACGCCGTAGGTTCCGCCTTCTTCTTCACGGATAGTTTCGGTATATACGATGTCCATGATTTGGTCGAGCATACTGAACATAATGTTACTGCGCAAGTCGTATTTTTGTTTTCCCGAATAGACGGCGTACACAGTGGATTTAGCCGTTTGCATGGGCAACGTGAAGTTGTTGTCGATAAGACCCGGTTGTATGGTGGATATTTTACCGACTTTGTCTCTATTCTTGTTTGCAGGCAGCGAAGCGATGTACTTTTCAACAACCGGTTTCAGAGAGTCGATATCGAAATTACCCACGAAGATGAAGGTATAATCGGCTGCATTGGCTGTGCGCTCTTTTGCAATTTCGAGAATGCGGTCGTAGTTAATCAGGTCGATATCTTCGGCTTTCAAGGGTTCCCGCATTATGTTATGATTGTAGAGCGTTGCTGAAAGCGAATCGCTGAAAATGAACTGAGGATCGTTCGCATAGTTTGTCAGTACCGCTTTCATTTGCTCTTTCCATGCGGCGAAGGCATCTTCGTCACGATGTATGTCGGTAAAGGTGAGGTATACCAATTGCATCATGGTTTCGAGGTCTTTGGTCGCACAGGAGGCATTGATCATTTCCATAGGTTCTCCCAAAGAAAAATAGGTAGATACGGTTTTACCGGCTAATGCTTTCATCAAGTCTGTTCTTCCGTATTTCCCGAGTCCGCTCAATTCAACGATTTCATTGACGGCTTTCAGATTTTTAACCAAAGCACGATCTGTGTAATCATAAAGGGAAAGTCCTCCTTTGCTTACGGCTTGCATAGAGATTTCATCGCTCTTGAAGTCTGTCGGTTTGAGGATAACTTTCACTCCGTTGGAAAGGGTCCATTCGGTTGTTCCAAATTTCTTTCCGGCAGCACTTTTTACAATTTTACCCGCAACCGGTTCGTCGGAAATGAGCGGTTCGTTGGATACATTGTCGACATAGGGAGTAATTTCTTCTGCTTCGACTTCTTTGATAGCGGCAAGAACTTGGTCTTTGTCGGGATAGGATACTCCTTCTTTATCGGGACCGGTCAGTGAAATTACCATATTGTCTTCGCTAATAAGCGTTTTGATGTATTGGTTTACCATATCTACCGTAATGGCCGGAGATATTTGTTTGAGCAGGTTGTATTCCATTTCGATACCCGGAATATATCCGCCGTCGATGAAGTGTCTGATGTATTCTTCGGCGTAGTCGATGTTTTTGTGATTGTTGCGTTCTTTGTACATGTTTTCATACCGAGAAAGTAATGTAGCCCGGGCACGGTCGTATTCGGAAGCTGTGAATCCGAAACGGTCGATACGTTCTGCTTCGCGCATAATACCTTTTATGGCATCGATCGCTCCATTGTCTTTACCCAAAGCGATAAGAGTAAATGCATCTTTGGTTTTGGAAACGAAGAAATCTCCGTCGAAAATCGCTCCGGCAATGAAGGGAGCATCCGGTTTTTGAGTGATTTCGGAGATGCGGTCGTTAAACATGATACCGACAACTTGTCCCATATAGTCATTGATGGCCCCGTTGATAGTTCCTCTCATTTCGCGGGGCATGGGGTCGTGTTTCATATAGATATCCACCCGGGTGTATGTGACTTCTTTGTCTTTGTGGAATGCAAAGATGGGCTCTTTGTTATCGGGTACGGTGTAGTAGATACGTTCTGCCGCGTTTTCGGGCATTTTGATTTTACCGAACAGTTCTTTGATCTGAGCTTCCATTTTGTCGGCATCGAAGTCACCGATAACGATAATACCTTGTTGGTCGGGGCGATACCATTTGTGATAGTAGTCGCGTAGTGCCTGATAGGGGAAATTCATGACAACTTCCATTGTTCCGGTTGGCATATTGGCTACCGGCAAACATGACAGGAACCGTGACTTCCCATGTACGCCAGTTGGCATCGGCACGAGTTCTCCACTCTTCATGGATAACTCCGCGTTCTTCGTCGATGTCTTTGTCATTCAGAGAGATGGCACAAGCCCAATCGTACAGAACGAGTAGACAGGAGTCTACCAAATTTTGATTTTGAGTGGGGACATTGGATATACGATATACGGTTTCATCGAATCCAGTATAGGCATTGATGTCTACGCCGAATTTGATACCCTTGTTTTCGAGGTAGTTTAACATGTTTTTACCGGGAAAATGTTCTGTCCCGTTGAATGCCATGTGTTCGAGGAAGTGGGCCAATCCGCGTTGGTCTTCGTTTTCGAGAATTGAACCTACCTTTTGTGCAATGTGGAATTCTGCACGATTCTTCGGCGTTTCGTTGTGACGTACATAATAGGTGAGGCCATTATCGAGGACTCCGTAGCGTACGTTGGGATCGATGGGCAATGCTTCCATCTGAGGAGCTTGTTGTGCCGATACCCATTGGGCAAGGGCTACACAGGCAAGCACTAATCCCGATTTTACCATTTTCAGATTCATTTTTGTTTGATTTAAAGTGAGTTATATTGTATTTTCTTCGTCTTGGTATTCTAGGATATCTCCCGGTTGGCAATTCAGTTCTTTGCAAATAGCTTCGAGAGTGGAGAAACGTATAGCTTTGGCTTTCCCCGTCTTTAAGATAGAGAGATTGGCCGGAGTGATATCTATTTTGCCCGAAAGTTCATTAAGCGAAATTTTTCGTTTCGCCATCATTACATCGAGATTGACAATAATAGGCATGGTCGTTATTTATATAGTGAGGTCTAATTCTTCGCGTTGTTTATAGGCTATATTCAAAATTTCGGCCAGTAACAGCAAAATAAATGCAATAGTGACCGAAGCGCTCAATTCGGGATAGCAAATTTGATTGTCTCCCAACGAGAGGTGCGAACGATAATAGCTCGTGGTGATAAAGGAATCTATATAGCTAACGAGGTAGAATGTAATCATGAAATAGGAGAGTAATCTCAATCGTTTGATGTTTCTACGGTTCATAAGTCCATCTGAGGCAACCGATTTTATCAGTTGCACTAATTTAATAATCATACAAATAAGGGCGATGAAAGAAAGCCCAGTCAGTATTACGGAACTTATACTCAGTGCTACGGGTGTCGTCGATGCCGGAAGGTAGAGAATATTGTCGGACGAGAGATTGAGACTTGGGATCGTTCCTATGTGGTTTAATTGCAATGAGTCCGGTTTGACCGTGCAAATCTGAAAAGTCGATTCTTCCAGCCCATTTTGGAATCCGATGACAGAGGAATTGAGTCCCATCATAAATCCTTTGGAGAAATCGAGAAGTATGGGAATGAGAATGAGTAATGCGATTAGCAAATTCAATAATTGTATTTTTCTCTGTGTTCGTTTGTCGTAAAACATATACGTCATATTCTATATTGTCAGGACAAAGAAATAGAATATTTTCCGAACGAACAAGAAAAACAGTATATTTTTATCGAAAAACGATAAAAATAATTATATTCAAAAAATTGTACGGTGTTATTTATCGTCGATGTCCGATATATAACCGTTCATCATTGCATAGAAGCTAAGCCCCGATACGGTCTTGATACCTAATTTGGCCGTTAGATTTTTTCGATGGCTGAGTACTGTGTTTATACTTATATTCAGGCGATCGGCTATTTCTTTATTCATGAGCCCTTTGGCTACCAGCCTCAATACTTCGGTTTCCCGAGGCGATAATTCGTGAGGCAGGATTTCGGATTGTTTGACTAAATGCTCGATGAACTGTTGTATTTTTTCGAGCAGAGATTCTTCGCTTTCGTGTATGTCTAACGAAGTCATTGAAGTTTCGGGCAGGAGAGACCCATCGGAGGCGAGGAGTATGATTTTGCTTTTGCGAGGGAGGAAAAAATCGCTGTATCCGATGATTGTATCGGCAAAAAGAATATAGGCATCGAATTGTTCGGGCGCGTTATCGAAAAACTCGGAAATCTCGTTGTATAATATAGGAGTGGTGTCGAAGTATTTTTGTAGTAAATGCTTCAATCCTAAGTTAAGTAACGTGTATGGTGTAACGATGGCGATACGCATGGACTTCGATTACTTGAAACTTTTGTTTCGGCAGGCTTCCAACATACCGTCGGCAATGGGACGGAGTATTCTGTTTCTTATCCGGTTGTGTTGTTTGATATCTTTTTCGAGACTGTATATTGCGAATATGACACCGTGGCAAAGATTGAGATCGTATTCGCCTTTTAGATGAATAACAAACAGGCTTTTAAGATCGTCTAATTTTTCTTCCAAAGAATCGTTTTCTTCTGTATCGGGTTGAAATTTTTCTCCGTAATATTCCCCGTGCAGGGTTTCGGCAGCGACTTTGATAGAGGGAAACCAGCAATTCTTGTCATTTTCTATGCGCGACAACAATTCTTTTTTCAGTTCGTCGAAGAATTGCTTCATAAGTTCGAGATTGTTGTTCTCGCTGTCGCTTTGGTTTATCAAGAAATTGAAATGTCGTTCTATATTGGGTATCTGGAATTGTTCATAGTAGGCATTCGTTTGGGTGAGGTAGTTTACTATTTGTGTAGCGCAAAATGATTTGAGCCGGTTTTCCGGAAAATAGTCTTCGTTGATAAAGGTGTTGAGTATGGTCACGAAAAACTCGCAGTCTAGATTTTTTTCTTCGCATACGGTACGTATGCTTTTGTCGCCGACCCCCAGAATAATACCGAATCGATTGATAACCGGTATGACGGAGGGTTCGTGCAAGATAACGTCGCAAAGCTTTGTCTCGGCGTTTATTAGTGCCATAATTCGTCCTTTCTATGAATGATATTGTTTTCGGTAATTATAAAGTCCATTTTTATGTCGTGGGGCTCTGCCGGTATTTCGTCGAATAGTTGCAGTTCATAGCAGATTCCAATTTTTGTGGCGGAGGTCTGGACGAGCAGTTTGTCGTAATATCCTTTTCCTCGTCCCAATCGATTCAGCTTTTTGTCGAACGCTACTCCGGGTACGATTATCCAGTCTATCGAACCGGGATCGGTTTCACGGGTGTCACCCGGCTCCCAAATACCGAAAGCCCCTTGTTTAAGGAACCGAGGATCGTAGGGGCTGACGATGAGATTGTCGCCGTTCACTATGGGTAGGTACAGTTGCTTTTTTTTGCTCCATCTGGATAACATTAAACCGGTATCGACCTCGTCAGGCAAGGCGTGATAAAGCAGTATGCACGAGACTGTTTCGAAACCGGGTAGCTTTTCTATTGCTGAGCATATATTTTGTGATAAAGCTACTCGCTGTTCCGAGGAGATAGTCTGTTTCAATTGTTTGACTTGTTGCCGCAGTTGTCGTTTTTCGCTCATCGAGGAACTTGATTTTCTGCCGGCAATTCGGGATATCCTTCGCCTTTATTCACTATATCCCGAGCCTTTTGCAGGGTTTCGTCATCTCGTAGCAGCAGTTTGTAAAATGCTTCTTCTCCCAATATGTTCCGGGCTATGTATGCTTGTAACGTGTTTACGATCAATTTCCTTGAAATATTGATGTAAACGGGACGGGGGCGTATTCCTTTTTGGGCGGCGTATTGAACGAAACTGTTTAAGAGAGTGTTGGGTTCAAGTATACTCAATAGGGATTCGACATCTTTTGCTGTTGACAATTCGTCGCGGTATTTATCCGTGTAGTCGAATGCGTATTGATAGAGCAGACCTTCGTTGGCTACGTTGTTGAAGTAGGAGGTGACTCCCGTCGTGTCTCGTGGAACGAATATGTCGGGCATAATTCCGCCTCCGCCGTATACTTCACGCCCGTTGACCGTGTGGAACACCAACTCTTTGTTCTGTTTGATACTGTCGGCATTGAAAAATTCGCCGTGCATGTATCTGTTTACGATATCCATGCTATAATCTTCGGATTTCCCTAATTGATATTCTTTTTGGATACAACGGCCGGAAGGTGTATAGTAACGAGCTACCGTCAGTCGAATGGCCGATCCGTCACGGAAGGGGATTTGTTGTTGTACCAATCCCTTGCCGAATGTTCGGCGTCCGATTATCAAACCTCTGTCGTTGTCTTGTATGGCTCCTGCGAATATTTCACTGGCCGACGCGGACCATTCGTCCGTGAGAACTACGACTTGTTCTTTTTGGAATGTTCCCGTGCCGTTCGAAACGGCGTCTTCCCGTTCGAATGCTTTTCCTTCGGCATAGACTATTAACCGGCTGGCAGGAAGGAATTCATTCGCCATATTGATTGCGGCGTCCATCAATCCTCCGCTATTGCCACGCAAGTCGATAATGAAGTTTTCGGCTCCTTGATTGTGTAGTTTGGAGAGGGCTGTAATAAATTCGTCATAAGTGGTTTTGCCGAATTTGCTGATTTTTATATATCCCGATTTGTCGTCGAGCATATAAGCCGCATCAACGCTGTTGACGGGAATATCTCCGCGCGTTACTTCATAAAAGAGCGGATTTTTCGCTGTTTTGCGTAAGATTTCGAGTTTCACGGTCGTTCCCTTAGGTCCCCGCAAATTTTTCATGACTTTTTCGTTGCTAATGTTTTTACCAACGAAAGCAGAATCGTTGACCGAGATGATACGGTCTCCGGCCAGTATTCCTACTTTTTCGGAGGGGCCGCCGGAAATGACGCTGACAACGTTGATGGTGTCGTTCAGTATATTGAATTGTATCCCGATTCCACTAAACGAGCCTTCTAACTCTTCATTGACGCTTTCCAAATCTTTTGCCGGAATGTAGGCAGAGTGGGGATCTAACTCTCCTATGACTTTGGGCACGACATTTTCTATGAGATCGTTCCTGTTTACCGTGTCGACGTATTGTTGCTCGATGCATTGCAACAAACTTTCGATTTTGTCATACCTTGCCGTTTTGCCGAAAGAGGTTTCGGCAGAGAAAAATCGTCCGATTAAAATTCCCCCGGCGATAGCCACGGCTATTAGTAACGGGACCCAGACGAAACGAGCTTTTTCGTTATTCATATTTAATAGGATAGTTTAGCTTTTTACTTTATAGATTCATCGGCTTGCGGATCAATGAAATTCACTTGTATGCCGGCTTTTTGCAGAAGTTCGATACCGTCTTGGAGCCGGTAGTATTCCGAAAATACGACACGACTGATACCTGCTTGTATAATCAACTTGGAACATTCGATACAAGGCGAGGACGTCACGTATAGAGTCGCTCCGTCACTGCTGTTGTTGCTGCGAGCGACTTTGGTGATGGCATTTGCCTCGGCATGCAAAACGAAAGGAAATGTGTGGCCGTTTTCGTCTTCGCAGCAGTTTTCGAATCCGGCAGGTGTACCGTTGTATCCGTCGGAAATTATCATCTTGTCTTTTACAATTAAAGCTCCGACTTTACGACGCTGGCAGTAAGAGTTTTCAGCCCAGATTTGCGCCATTCGTATATAACGCTTGTCCAATGCCAGTTGTTTGTCCGTGATATTTTTTTTCGTGTCCATATCTTGACGCTAATAATTTACAAAAATAGCTGTTTTGCGGAGATTTATGTCCTTTTTTATTATTTTATAACGAAGGTTCGGTACATCGGGGAATCGGGTGAAGATATTCCGTGCTTTTGTTTTTCGAGATACGGTTAGTCGATGAATCTTCGCAATATATCGTTGTACGAGTCGATACGGCGGTCTCGCAAGAACGGCCACCAGCGCCGAACGTTTTCGGAGCGGGTTAAATCTATTTCCACGACTTCACACCATTCGCTGTCGTCGGGAGCGGCGGCCAGTATTTCGCCTTGCGGACCACAGACGAAACTGTGTCCCCAAAATTGTATGCCGTTGGTTTGTCCAGAGGGATCGGGTTCATGTCCCACACGGTTGACAGCTACAACAGGTAGTCCGTTGGCAACAGCATGTCCTCGTTGGGAAATGAC
>ENA-OPCM01002070-OPCM01002070.1-human-gut-metagenome-genome-assembly--contig:-NODE-2070-length-12005-cov-2.147113_pt1 | contig 12005 bp, 10 predicted proteins | sample MGYA00241252_ERZ501484 | MGnify/ENA primary metagenome ERZ501484 (study PRJEB25962, sample SAMEA2042583) | human gut metagenome | biome: human gut; feature: human-associated habitat; material: faeces...
ACAGTTCCTTTCACCGCAGGCAATGCAGTTTGCTGCCGACAAAGTGGTGGAAGCCGGAAACAAGAATGTGATGCTTACCGAACGTGGAACAACTTTCGGCTATCAAGATCTTGTTGTAGACTACCGTGGTATCCCCGAAATGCAGTCATTTGGCTATCCGGTGATTCTGGATGTCACTCACTCCTTGCAGCAACCCAACCAAACCAGTGGGGTAACGGGAGGAATGCCGCAGTTGATAGAGACTGTCGCCAAAGCAGGTATCGCCGTAGGTGCCGACGGAATATTCATCGAAACACATGAAAACCCTGCCGTAGCCAAAAGCGATGGTGCCAATATGTTAAAGTTAGACCTTCTGGAAGGACTGTTAACTAAGCTAGTCAGGATACGGGAAGCTATAAAATAACTCTTTTCCCTGTCTATTTGTGATTTACAACCAAGCACAACGACAAATAACACAGAAATATTTATTTAAACTAAATAGAACATGAAACATTTATTACGTGGATTATTTATTGCAGTCCTTTTTATATGCTGCAATTTCCAGCTCGTACTTGCACAACCCATGCAAGAATTACCTGTGGACAAGAATGTTCGCATCGGTAAACTAGACAACGGGCTTACCTATTACATTCGCCACAACGCCCTTCCCGAAAAACGAGTTGAATTCTACATCGCCCAGAAAGTAGGTTCCATTCTTGAGGAACCGCAACAACGTGGTCTGGCTCACTTTCTGGAGCACATGGCTTTCAACGGAACAAAGCACTTCCCAGGTGATGAAACCGGACTTGGCATCGTGCCCTGGTGTGAAACAAAAGGTATTAAATTCGGCACGAACCTGAATGCATATACCAGTGTCGACCAGACGGTGTACAACATCAGCAACGTACCAACTGAAAATATAAACGTGGTAGACTCTTGTCTGCTGATTCTTCACGACTGGTCGAGCGCTATCGATCTTGCTGACAAGGAAATAGACAAAGAACGTGGCGTAATCCGCGAAGAATGGAGAAGTCGCAACAGTGGTATGCTACGCATCATGACTGATGCACAGTCGACTCTGTATCCGGATTCTAAATATTCAGACTGTATGCCTATCGGAAGTATTGATGTTATCAACAACTTCCCTTATCAGGATATCCGCGATTATTATGCGAAATGGTATCGTCCGGACTTACAAGGAATCGTTATTGTAGGTGATATCAATGTAGATGAAATTGAAGCTAAACTGAAAAAGGTATTTGCAGATGTAAAAGCTCCGGTAAACCCGGCCGAACGTATCTACTATCCAGTGGCAGATAATCAGGAACCGCTGATCTATATCGGTACAGACAAGGAAGTGAAGAATCCTTATGTGAACATCTTCTTCAAACAAGACGCTACACCGGATTCTTTGAAAAACACCATTGCTTATTATGCTACTCAATATATGGTCAGCATGGCTATGAATATGCTGAACAACCGTTTGAATGAACTCCGTCAAACCGCTAATCCTCCTTTCACTAGCGCAAGCGCAGAATATGGAAACTATTTCCTTGCCAAGACTAAAGAAGCACTCGCACTTGATGCAAGCAGCAAAATAGACGGTATCGATTTAGCAATGAAAACAGTTTTGGAAGAAGCTGAACGTGCACGCCGCTTCGGATTTACCGCATCAGAATATGAACGCGCACGCGCCAACTATCTGCAAGCCGTAGAATCTGCTTACAACGAACGTGAAAAGACTAAAAGTGGTTCTTACGTCAACGAATACGTTAACAATTTCCTTGAAAAAGAACCGATTCCGGGAATCGAAGTTGAATATACACTGGTAAACAAACTGGCTCCGAATATCCCTGTAGAAGCCGTCAATCAGGTGATGCAACAACTAATCACTGACAACAATCAGGTGGTTTTGCTGGCCGGTCCGGAAAAAGAAGGAGCAAAATACCCTACTAAAGAAGAAATTGCTGCTTTATTGAAACAAATGAAGTCATTCGATCTGAAACCTTATGAAGATAAAGTTTCTAACGAACCGCTGATCTCTGAAGATATTAAAGGTGGCAAGATTGTTTCTGAAAAAGCTGGCGAAATCTATGGTACGACTAAGTTGGTACTTTCCAACGGCGTAACCGTATATGTGAAACCAACTGATTTCAAGGCTGACCAGATTGTAATGAAAGGTGTAAGCTTCGGTGGTACCAGCGTATTCCCGAACGAAGAAATTATCAATATCTCTCAATTAAACGGAGTAGCTCTAGTAGGTGGAATCGGTAATTTCAGCAAAGTAGATCTGGGTAAAGCTTTGGCTGGCAAACGTGCAAACGTAGGTGCGGGTATCGGCAACACTACGGAAACTGTTTCCGGTAGCTGTGCTCCGAAAGACTTTGAGACAATGATGCAGCTTACTTATCTGACTTTCACATCTCCGCGTAAGGATAACGAAGCATTCGAATCTTACAAGAACCGTTTGAAAGCTGAACTTCAAAATGCAGACGCTAACCCGATGACTGCTTTCAGTGACACTATTACAAGCGTACTATACGGCCACCATCCACGCGCTATCAGAATGAAAGAAAACATGGTAGACCAGATCAACTATGACCGTATTCTTGAAATGTACAAAGACCGCTACAAAGATGCAAGTGATTTCACTTTCTTCCTGGTAGGAAACGTAGACTTGGCTACAATGAAACCGTTAATCGCCAAATATCTGGGAGGTCTGCCATCTATCAACCGTAAAGAGACTTTCAAAGATAACAAGATGGACATCCGCAAGGGAGAGATCAAAAATGTATTTGCGAAAGCACAGGAAACTCCGATGGCTACCATCATGTTCCTTTATAGCGGCACTTGCAAATATGACTTGCGCAACAATGTCCTGCTTAGCTTCTTAGATCAGGCTCTGGATTTGGTTTACACTGCTGAAATCCGTGAAAAAGAAGGAGGTACATACGGTGTAAGCTGTAACGGAAGTCTTGGTAAATACCCGAAAGAGGAACTTGTTCTTCAGATTGTATTCCAAACTGACCCTGCCAAGAAAGATAAATTGTCTGCTGTTGTTGTAGAACAACTTCACAAAATGGCAAAAGAAGGTCCGTCTGCCGAACACATGCAGAAGATCAAAGAATATATGCTGAAGAAGTATAAAGACGCCCAGAAAGAAAACGGCTACTGGCTTAATAATATGGACGAATACCTCTACACGGGTGTAGATAATACAAAAGACTATGAAAAGTTGGTCAGCAGCATTACAGCGAAAGAAGTGCAAGACTTCCTCGCCAAATTGCTGAAACAGAACAACGAAATTCAAGTCGTTATGACTATGCCGGAAGAAAACAAATAAAAATTCTCTAGTATATCTACTGAATGATGATATTCAACGAATTACGCAAACATGGAAGGCTTGCCGCCAAACGGCATCCGATGTATGAAAAGAACAAAGTTGCTAAAATACTCGGTTATGTCATGGGCGCATTCTGGGCCGGTTACCTGATATTCTTCGGTACGACGTTCGCGTTCGGATTTTCTGATATGGTTCCCAACCGGGAACCATATCATGTGATGAACGCAGTGGTTCTGATCTTTATCCTGGCACTGGACTTTCTGTTGCGTGTTCCGTTTCAAAAAACACCGACGCAGGAGGTAAAACCTTACCTCCTGCTGCCGGTTAAACGAATTCGTGTCATCGACTTTTTACTAATCCGCTCGGGACTAAGCCTGTTCAACCTGTTCTGGTTGTTTTTGTTTGTCCCTTTTTCCTTCATCACTATTACCAAGTTTTTCGGTATCCCCGGTGTCATCACCTATCTTATCGGTATCTTGCTATTGATTATTGCCAATAATTACTGGTACTTGCTTTGCCGCACTCTTATCAACGAACGTATTTGGTGGATTCTATTACCTATCGCTTTCTACGGTGGAATAGGCTGCCTTCTTTTCATTCCCGAAGATAGTCCTCTCTTCTATTTCTTCATGGATCTGGGAGACGGATACATACAGGGTAACATTCTCTATTTTCTCGGCACCATACTTGTGATTGCCATTTTATGGTTGATTAACCGCAAGATCATGTCCGGACTTATCTATGCAGAGCTGGCAAAAGTAGAAGATAGCCAGATTAAACATGTCTCCGAATATAAATTCTTCGAACGCTACGGGGAAGTTGGCGAATATATGAGGCTGGAACTGAAAATGCTTTTACGCAACCGCCCGCCGCTGCAAAGGTGCATTACGCAATATCGCAATTGTAGTGGTGGCTTTCTCCGTCGCACTTAGCTTTTCCAGTGTCTACGACGGGAATTTCATGACTTCTTTCATCTGTGTATACAACTTTGCCGTATTCGGAATGATTATCCTTTCACAGATTATGTCATTCGAAGGTAATTACATTGATGGCCTGATGTCTCGTAAAGAATCAATTATGAGTCTACTGAAAGCCAAATATTACACATACAGCATTGGCGAAATCATACCTTTCATACTCATGATTCCCGCCATCATCATGAATAAACTCACTTTACTGGGCGCCTTCGCCTGGTTTTTCTATACCATCGGCTTTATTTATTTCTGTTTTTTCCAACTGGCTGTCTACAACAAACAGACGGTCCCCTTAAACGAGAAAGTGGCAAGTCGGCAAACGAATAGCGCTATACAGATGGTGGTTAATTTCGCTGCTTTCGGTGTGCCTCTCATCTTATACAGTCTATTAAATGCATTTTTAGGTGAAACAATCACTTACATTATTCTGTTAGTTGTCGGTCTCGGATTTACCCAGACTTCTCCTTTATGGATTAAAAATGTATATCATCGTTTCATGAAACGGCGATACGAAAACATGGAAGGCTTCAGAGACAGCCGCCAATAAACGCTCATGAATCATTAACCATATAAACATTGAAGATCATGATTATCATTGACAAACTTAAAAAGAATTTCGGTGAGAAGATTGCCGTAGACATAGAACACTACGAAATCAATCAAGGCGATATGCTCGGATTGGTGGGAAACAACGGTGCCGGTAAAACAACTCTCTTCCGAATCATGCTGGATCTGTTAAAAGCAGACGATGGTAAGGTGATTATTAATGATATTGATGTCAGCCAAAGCGAAGACTGGAAAAGCATTACCGGTGCTTTCATTGACGATGGTTTTCTGATTGATTATCTCACTCCGGAAGAATATTTCTATTTTATCGGAAAGATGTACGGACTAAAGAAAGAAGAAGTGGACGAACGTCTGATTCCTTTCGAACGTTTTATGAGTGGAGAAGTGATCGGGCACAAGAAGCTAATCCGTAACTACTCCGCAGGTAACAAGCAAAAGATCGGAATTATTTCTGCCATGCTTCATTACCCGCAATTACTGATACTGGACGAACCATTCAACTTTCTCGATCCAAGTTCTCAGTCTATCATCAAACATCTGCTCAAGAAATATAATGAGGAGCATCAAGCTACGGTTATCATATCCAGTCACAATCTCAATCATACCGTAGATGTATGTCCGAGGATTGCTTTATTGGAACACGGTGTCATCATCCGGGATATTATCAACGAGGACAACTCCGCAGAGAAAGAACTGGAGGATTATTTTAATGTAGAAGAAGAGTAAACGGTAAATAGGAAATAATAAAATAATGAATGGTAAGTATTCATCCTTACCAAAATTATTGCATAAACTAATTATGATGAGATATATAACAGAAAAGTCTGATACCCATAAGTCTAGTATAAAGAAACCTGATAGAAAGAAAAGATACTTCCTGCAATTCATCCTTTTATTAGGACTGATTGCCAGCCTTAGTTCCTGCCGCACTTCCGCACCCCGGCTGGATTATCAAGCATTGGCGCGAGCTTCTATATTGTTGGGGGTAGATATTAATATGGAGGATAACCATAAGCTCTATCTGGAAGCAGCCGACTGGATAGGGGTTCCCTATCGTGGTGGAGGTGATTCGAAACGAGGAGCCGACTGTTCGGGATTAGTTTATCAAGTGTACCGTAAGGTATACCGCACCCAAGTGCCGCGTAACACGGAAGATCTAAAAAAAGAAAGTAATAAAGTCGCCAAACGGAATCTCCGGGAAGGAGACTTGGTATTCTTCACCAGCAGTCGTTCAAAAAATAAAGTAGCTCATGTAGGCATTTACCTCAAAAACGGTAAGTTTATTCATTCCAGCACCAGTAAAGGAGTGATCGTCAGCAACTTGAACGAGAACTATTATACCAAACACTGGATAAGCGGCGGCAGGATACGTTAATTATCAACTTCTAATGATATAAAATTATGAAATCATTCATCGGAGCAGTTCTATTTATTTGCGTGGCATTCAGCGCCAATGCACAGCTTTTATGGAAAGTGTCCGGCAACGGACTGAACCAACCTTCCTACATCATAGGCACTCACCATCTAGCACCGTTCAGCATCATGGATAGCATTGCCGGACTTAAAAAGGCTATGAATGAAACTCAACAAGTATATGGAGAGATGAAAATGTCGGAAATGCAATCGCCTGCCACCATGGAAAAGATGCAAAAGGCAATGATGATTGAAAGTGATACCACGCTAAACTCTCTCCTTTCTCCGAAAGACTTTGAGACTGCTAATAAATTCTGCAAAGAAAACCTGATGGTAGATTTAAATATGGCTCCGAAGCTAAAACCTGCCTTCTTATTAAATAATGTAGTGGTGATGGCTTACGTAAAACATATAGGGAAATTCAACCCGCAAGAGCAACTCGACACATTCTTTCAAAGCCAAGCCATCCAAAACGGAAAAAAGGTGGACGGACTGGAAACTGCAGAATTCCAATTCAATCTGCTTTTCAATGGCAGTTCACTACAACGGCAAGCACAACTATTAATGTGCACTCTTAACCATATAGAGACTGAAGTAGAAAACCTGAAAAGGCTCACAAACGCCTACATGAACCAAGATCTGAACACCATGCTTAAAATCAGTGAAGAACGTAAAGGCGATCAATGTGACGCACTTCCCGGCGAAGAAGATGTCCTAATTTACAACCGTAATAAAGCATGGGCTGAAAAACTACCGGCAATCATGAAGGCTGCCCCGACTTTTGTTGCAGTAGGCGCCCTGCACCTCCCCGGAGAAAAAGGATTATTAAACTTACTAAAAAGACAAGGATACACGGTAGAAGCTGTGAAATAAGAAAAGTATTTAGTACTTTTGCGGAAAAGTTTTCCCCAATGAACTACAAAACCTATTTATTCGATTTCGACTATACATTAGCCGATTCGTCGCGTGGTATCGTTAAGTGTTTCCGAATTGTGCTCACCCGCCACCAGTATTTAACCGTTACCGATGAAGCAATCAAACGTACTATCGGCAAAACATTGGAAGAATCATTCAGCATTCTCACCGGAATTACCGACCCGGCTCAGCTGGAAGCCTTCCGGCAGGAGTACAGACTGGAAGCTGATGTGCACATGAATGTAAATACCCGTCTTTTCCCCGACACATTGTCTACGCTGAAAGAATTGAAGAAACGAGGTGCCCGCGTCGGAATTATCTCTACCAAGTATCGTTTCCGGATATTGAGTTATCTGGAAGAATATCTGCCAAAAGATTTTCTCGATATAGTTGTGGGAGGAGAAGATGTAAAAGCACCGAAACCTTCGCCGGAAGGAGTTAAATTTGCATTGGAACATTTGGGAAGTAGCCCCGAAGAGACATTGTATATTGGAGATAGCACCGTAGATGCCGAAACAGCGCAGAATGCAGGAGTCGATTTTGCAGGTGTACTAAACGGAATGACAACAGCAGAGGAACTTCGTGTTTATCCACACAAAATCATTATGCAGAATTTAGGAGAATTAGTCCAATAGGCTACAATGAGAGCTAAAATGCTCATTTATTTGCCGTAATCATTTTATCTCCTATAAAAAATAAAAGAAATATTTGTCGGGAACGAATAAAAATAGTACTTTTGTGCCCGATTATTCCGCAACGGGTTCGATAAAGAGTTCTTTAAGTGATTAAAGACCACCCGCCGGAGCTAACTTATACATTTATATATAAGATGTACGCAATTGTAGAGATTAACGGTCAGCAATTTAAAGCAGAAGCTGGTCAAAAGTTGTTCGTTCACCACATCGAAGGTGCAGAAAACGGTTCAACAGTAGAATTTGAAAAAGTTCTTTTGGTAGACAAAGACGGAAACGTAACAGTAGGTGCTCCTACCGTAGAAGGCGCTAAAGTTGTTTGCCAGGTTGTTTCAAACTTGGTTAAAGGCGACAAAGTTCTTGTTTTCCACAAGAAAAGAAGAAAAGGACACAGAAAACTGAACGGTCACCGTCAACAGTTCACTGAATTAACAATTACAGAAGTAGTAGCTTAATCAATTAAAACAGTAAGAAGAAATGGCACATAAAAAAGGTGTCGGTAGTTCTAAGAACGGCCGCGAATCACAGAGCAAGAGATTAGGCGTTAAGATATTTGGTGGCGAAGCTTGCAAAGCAGGTAACATCATCGTTCGTCAAAGAGGTACTGAATTCCACCCGGGTGAAAACATCGGAATGGGTAAAGACCACACTCTTTTCGCTTTAGTAGATGGTACAGTTAGCTTCAAAGTTGGCAAAGAAGACAGAAGATATGTTTCTGTTGTTCCTGCCACTGAGGCATAATTGCACAACTGAAAATATTTAAGAGAAGGAGATGTAATCCATTGGATTACATCTCCTTTCTTTTTAACAACCAGAGTTTTATATATCACTCTAAAAGAGACATATATGTATCATTCACTGCATATATGTTTATTATACAGCTCAATACATGTATTATATATATCATAGACACATCATATATATTATATATAACACATATATTTGCTTGATTATTCGTTTTTTCTTTATCTTTGTAGCCTTAAATAAGAAAGTTCATAAAAAGTATAGATATGCTTACCATTAAACAAATTACAGAAAACACAGAGGCGGTAATCCGCGGACTGGAAAAGAAGCATTTCAAAAATGCAAAGGAAACGATCGATCAAGTGATCGCTCTTAACGACAAGAGACGTAGCACACAAAATGAATTAGATAAGAATCTGGCAGAGGTTAACTCGCTTTCACGCACCATCGGTCAACTGATGAAAGAAGGCAAGAAAGAGGAAGCTGAGACTGCACGCGCACGCGTTGCCGAACTAAAAGAAGGTAACAAAGAACTAGACGCCGCTATGACACAGGCTGCAACAGATATGCAGAATGTACTTTACACCATCCCCAACATTCCTTACGACAGCGTACCCGAAGGTGTAGGCGCTGAAGATAACGTAGTGGAAAAAATGGGAGGTATGGAAACTGAACTTCCTAAAGATGCACTCCCCCACTGGGAACTGGCAAAGAAATATGATTTAATAGATTTTGACCTGGGTGTAAAGATTACAGGTGCTGGATTCCCGGTTTATAAAGGACAGGGAGCTCGTTTGCAGCGTGCTTTGATTAACTTCTTCCTTGATGAAGCGCGTGCTGCCGGATATGAAGAAATCATGCCGCCTACAGTAGTAAATGCTGCTTCTGGTTATGGCACCGGACAGTTGCCTGATAAGGAAGGCCAGATGTATCACTGCAATCTGGATGATTTGTATCTGATTCCTACAGCAGAGGTTCCTGTAACAAATATTTATCGCGACGTGATTTTGGATGAGAAACAGTTGCCTATTAAGAACTGTGCTTATACCCAGTGTTTCCGTCGTGAAGCCGGTTCTTATGGAAAAGATGTACGTGGCTTGAACCGTTTGCATGAATTCTCTAAAGTGGAACTGGTACGCATTGACAAACCGGAACACTCTAAACAATCTCATCAGGAAATGTTGGATCATGTAGAAGGTTTGTTGCAGAAGCTGGAATTACCTTATCGTATCCTTCGTCTGTGTGGAGGTGATATGAGCTTTACAGCTGCTTTGTGCTTCGACTTTGAAGTTTATTCTGAAGCTCAGAAGCGTTGGTTGGAAGTCAGCTCAGTTTCTAACTTCGATACTTATCAGGCAAATCGTTTGAAATGTCGTTACCGCACTGCAGATAAGAAGACTGAACTTTGTCATACATTAAACGGATCTGCTTTGGCTTTGCCGCGTATAGTTGCTGCTTTGTTGGAAAATAATCAGACTCCTGAAGGTATTCGCATACCGAAGGCTTTGGTTCCATATTGTGGCTTTGACATGATAAAATAATTTTAAAAAGAATATAATAATGAAGAGGGGCTATCGGGATTTTACCGGATAGCCCCTCTCTTTTAGACTTTCATCAGATGTGCTAGAAACAACTTTGACTCCAATTAGTTGCAAATGGAATTTTTTTTGCACAAAAGAGAAAAAATAACCGTTTATTTTTTTTCTTTATTTCATTTAATTACTATTTTTGAGGAGGCAATAAAATAACATTTTTTATAGAATTATTAATTATAACCTTAATATAACAGCTATGAGTTATTTACGATTCGACAAAACGCTAATGACGAATTTGGAAGAATCTCTTACGCGTGAGATTTTACGTACAAATCGTTCTGGTGCGTACCACTGTTCTACTATTGTAGATTGTAATACTCGCAAATATCATGGTTTGTTGGTCATTCCAGTACCAGAACTGGATGATGAAAACCATGTTTTGCTTTCTTCATTGGATGAAACAGTCGTACAGCACGGAGCTGAATTTAATTTAGGGCTCCATAAATATCATGGGGATAATTTTAGTCCTCGTGGACATAAGTATATCCGTGAATTTGAATGTGAAAAGGTTCCTACTACAATATATAGAGTAGGGGGTGTAGTCCTGAAAAAGGAAAAATTATTCGTACACCATGAAAATAGAATATTAATTCGTTATACCTTGCTGGAAGCTCATTCAAAAACGACTCTTCGTCTGCGTCCATATTTGGCTTTCCGTAGTGTTCGCCAGTATACGCATGAGAATGCGCAGGCAAGCCGCCATTACGATGAAGTTAAAAATGGTTTGAAAACTTGCATGTATCCGGGATATCCCGATTTGTACATGCAGATGAGTAAAAATAATGATTTTCATTTCCAGCCCGACTGGTACAGAGGTATAGAATATACAAAAGAGCAGGAACGCGGGTATGATTTTAACGAAGACTTGTATGTTCCTGGATATTTTGAAATGGAAATCACCAAGGATGAGCCGATTGTGTTCTCTGGTGGTATCTCTGAAATTGAACCGGAAAGACTGAACGAACTGTTTGCACAGGAAGCAGACAGACGTACTCCTCGTGATAGCTTTAAAAACTGTTTGGTAAACGCTGCTCATCAGTTCTTGAACAAGCAAGGTGATGAATATTATATTTTGGCAGGTTACCCATGGTTTAAATGTCGTGCACGTGATATGTTTATCTCTTTGCCGGGATTGACTCTTGCCATTAATGAACTTGATAAGTTCGATATGGTAATGAATACTGCGGTAAAAGCTATCTATGCTTTCATGAAAGGAGAGGATACTTCTTTGATAGTGTACGAAATGGAACATCCTGATGTGCTTTTGTGGGCTATATGGACTGTTCAGCAGTTTGGTAAAGCTGTTTCTAGAAAGGATGCTTATCAGAAGTATGGAAACCTGTTGAAGGATATAATGACATATCTTGTTGATGGTAAACATCCTAATTTGGCACTTCATGACAACGGCTTGGTTTACTCTGATGGTAAAGATAAAGCGGTGACATGGATGAATGCAACTGTCAACGGTCGTCCTGTAACTCCTCGTTCGGGCTATATTGTTGAGTTTAATACATTGTGGTACAATGCACTGATGTATGTATCAGAGTTGTTGGCCGAAAATGAAGGTGCATCAGAGCTTTCTTCTCGACTGGCAGGTATAGCCGAAAAGACAGCCAAGTCATTTGTCGATACATTCTTGAACGAATATGGTTATTTACTTGATTATGTAGATGGCGATATGCTCGACTGGAGTGTTCGTCCTAATATGATTTTTGCAGCCTCATTCGATTATTCTCCTCTGGATGCCAAACAGAAGAAGGGTATCGTAGATATTGCAACTAGA
>ENA-OPCM01002073-OPCM01002073.1-human-gut-metagenome-genome-assembly--contig:-NODE-2073-length-11997-cov-6.369034_pt1 | contig 11997 bp, 9 predicted proteins | sample MGYA00241252_ERZ501484 | MGnify/ENA primary metagenome ERZ501484 (study PRJEB25962, sample SAMEA2042583) | human gut metagenome | biome: human gut; feature: human-associated habitat; material: faeces...
TTCATAAACCTATAAAATCACGACTTGCGAGAGGACGCTTATATCTGCCCTTCAAGCCCTATAAAAGCACCACAGAATCTGCGACACTACGCAAATGAACCTCCGGTTTAGTTCGCACTTACAACCCCGCTCTCGCAGTCCACTTCAACATATGCACTGGTCTTTAAGACATCCAATGCATTTTTAGCTGCGATAAGAACCGGAATATCAAGGCTTAACCCTGCGATTGCTGCATGACAGTTTGCACCCTCTGCTTCTACGATCAGTGCGGAAGCCTGACGCATCTGCGCCATCATTTCATTTGTGGTGTCTGGTGCGACGATGATATCACCGTCTTTGAAGCTTTTTAAATCTTCATTGCTGTGGCACACACAAAGGTTTCCGGAAATTTTCTTTCCGTTTAATCCTTTTCCTGTCACAAGGATATGTCCTGCAACCTGTACTTTGATGAGGTTGGTTGTACCGGATACACCAAGTGGAACACCACCGGTCAGAACAACTAATTCCCCTTTGGAAACAAATCCTGCTGCCTCTGCCACATCAACTGCCTTTTCAAATAACTGGCTTGCATCCTGTTCCTCTGTGATAAGAATCGGTTCTACACCCCACTCAAGGTTTAACTGACGACATACTTTTTCTGTCAGACACTCGCCGATGATCGTGCAGTTTGGACGGTATTTGGAGATCATTCTCGCAGTACGTCCGGACTTTGTTACCGTCACGATTGCTGCTGCGCTTAAATCGCCTGCCATCGTACAGGTAGCATGTGAAATTGCGTTTGTCACATCCGGGTTACACATTGTCCTGCGCTGTCTGAATCTCTGTAAATAGTTAATATCCTGCTCCGTGCGGGTTGCGATACGAACCATTGTTTTTACTGCTTCAATTGGATACATTCCTGCAGCGGTCTCTCCTGATAACATAATTGCACTTGTTCCGTCATAAATTGCATTTGCAACGTCTGTGGACTCTGCTCTTGTTGGTCTTGGATGTTTCATCATGGAATCTAACATCTGAGTGGCTGTGATAACGATTTTTCCAGCCTCACAAGCTTTTTTGATGATCATTTTCTGCATAACCGGAACATCTTCCAATGGGATTTCAACACCCATGTCACCACGCGCTACCATGATACCGTCGGAGACACGGATAATGTCATCGATATTGCGGACACCCTGCATGTTCTCGATCTTGGAAATGATCTTAATATCCTCGCCACCTTTTTCTGCAAGGATTTTGCGGATTTCCATAACATCCTCTGCGGTACGGACAAAGGAAGCTGCGATAAAATCATAATCATTTTCTACCGCAAAACAGATATCTCCGTAATCTTTTTCACTGATAAATGGCATCGTGAGGTCAACGTTCGGAACGTTCACACCTTTTTTATTGGAAATCACACCATCATTTAACACTTTACAGACAATATCTCTTGCGTTGACCTTGGTATTCACTGGTTTTGCAACCGGTTTGATCTCTACAACTTCCAGACCTACCAGACCATCATCGATCAGGATATGATCGCCCGGCTTTACATCATCTGCAAGATTTTTGTAAGTAATAGATACGCGCTCATCAGTTCCAAGAATATCATCGGTTGTCAGTGTAAAAGTCTGGCCTGTCTTTAACTCTGTTTTTCCTTTTTCAAATTCTACGAGACGGATTTCCGGTCCCTTTGTATCAAGTAAAGCTGCAACATATTTTCCCAATTCTTTGCGCAGTTTGCGGAGCATTTTTAATCTTCCCATCTGCTCATCATGCGGTCCATGCGAAAAATTGAAACGTGCAACGTTCATTCCCTCTTCGATCAATGCTCTCATCACCGCTTCATTGTCGGTGGATGGTCCTAACGTACAGATGATTTTTGTTCTTCTTGTCATAAATTCTTCCTTTCTTTTTATGGTTTCATTTTTCAAGTGTTCCTGCTGATTTTTATTCATTCGAAATGCGTATGCCTCTCCTGATTTCTGTTATAGTTTTAACAATCTCCTTAAATCAGCACGGAGCCGGCGGACCAATCTCCGAAAAACTTAAAACTTATACACTTTTCACAATAATACAGACTCTTCTCTTCGTTTTTATTCGTATTCTTGTGAAAAATGTATAATAAATTTTAAGTTTCTTCTTTGGTACGGCGACTCCATCTACGGAGAGATTATACGAAATAAACATAAAAAAAGCAAGCTTTCTTTTGTAAAAAAACCTGCTCTTTTTTGTAAACATTATGTCAAAAAAATTATTTTGTGATCATGGTTCCCATACCGCCATGGATATTTGAACCATCTTTGTTCAATTTTGTGATCAGAACGGACCTGATCGCAGAGTCACCGATAAAGTTGATGGCTGCCTCTATCTTAGGAAGCATATCGCCCTCACCAAACTGTCCCTGCTCCATGTATTTCTTTGCTTCTGCAACAGTCATGGTTGATAATGGTTTTTCATCCGGCTGTCCATAATTTAAGCATACATTGTCAACACTTGTCAAAATAACAAGCATGTCTGCATCCAGAAGTTCTGCCAGTTTTCCTGCTGCAAGGTCTTTTTCAATAACAGCACTAGCACCCTTTAAGTTGTTGTCCTGCATTAATACCGGGATGCCGCCGCCTCCACAGGCAACTACGATCTGGTCAGCATCGGACAATGCTTTGACCGCATCGATCTCCACGATATCCATTGGCTTTGGCGCTGCAACGATTCGTCTGTACCCGCCTTCTGTTTTGACAACGTGATTTCCTTTTTTCTCCTCTGCCTCTGCTTCCTCTTCCGTCAGCACACGTCCAATGACTTTGCTTGGTTTGTAAAACGCCTCGTCATATGGATCAACCACAACCTGTGTAAGGATCGTAGAAACAGGTTTATAGATTCCCTTGTTCAATAATTCCGCACGGATCGCATTCTGTAAATCGTAACCGATATATCCCTGACTCATTGCAGAACATACAGACATTGGTGTTGCAGTATATTCCGGATATAATTTGCAAAATTCATTCATAGCAGTATGGATCATACCGATCTGTGGTCCGTTACTGTGTGTGATCACAACCTGATAATCTTCACGGATAAAATCTGCCACTGCCTTTGCTGTTCGTTTCGTTGCCTCTTTCTGTTCAGGAAGTGTTGTTCCCAAAGCTTCATGTCCAAGAGCAATCACAATTTTCTTCTTTTTCATCTCTACCATCCTCCGATGCACCTTTATATTCGCAGAACACCCGGAAAGTATCTCCGGGTGCTTTTTGTCTTGTCTGACACTTATACTATTATTTTACCATGAACGATTTTGCAGTGCAATGTCATTTTTACATTACAGGCCGCAGGCATTCTGCGAACTGTTATTTATCTTCTTCCTCAGTTTCCTCCTGTGGCAAAACAAAGGAATCAATAACCTCCCACAGTTCATCCCTTCCCTGCTTTGTCTCAGAAGAGAATGGAATGATCACCGTACCCGGCTTTACTTTCAGCCCTTCGCGGATTGCTTTTACATTCTTCTGGATCTGGCTTCGTTTGATCTTATCAAGCTTTGTGGCAATGATAATCGGTGTAAATCCCTGATAAACCATCCAGTCATACATCATTTTATCGTTTGCAGACGGATCATGGCGGATATCGATCAGCAAAAAGACTGCCTGCAGTTTTTTTGAGGTATGGAGATAATTCTCGATCATTTTTCCCCATTTTTCCTTCTCGCTGGCAGAGGTCTTTGCATATCCATAACCGGGCAGATCGACCAAATACATGGCATCATTGACATTGTAAAAATTGATGGTCTGCGTCTTTCCCGGCTGCGCCGACGTCCTTGCGAGCGACTTGCGGTTTAACAGCGCATTGATCATGGATGATTTTCCTACATTTGACTTTCCTGCAAATGCCACTTCATTAAATGGATTGTCCGGTATTTTACTTGTGATACCACAGACAGTCTCCAAATTTACACTTCTAATTACCATTGTCTTTTCCTCTTCTTAATTCACTTCTTTACAAACGCCACATCCAGCACGTCTTTCATCTGCTCCACAAACACGATTTTCAGACCTTTTTTGATCTCCGGTGAAATCTCATCTATATCCTTCTCATTCTTCTTTGGCACACAGATGGTCTTAATTCCTGCATTTTTGGCTGCCAGTGTTTTTTCCTTCAGTCCACCGATCGGAAGCACACGGCCGCGAAGTGTGATCTCACCTGTCATTGCGACATCAGCGCGGACCGGTGTCTTCGTGATCGCCGACAACATGGCTGTCGCCATCGTGATTCCGGCAGACGGTCCATCCTTCGGCACTGCACCCTCCGGGATGTGGATATGGATGTCATTCTCCTGGAAAAACTTTTTCGGAATATGATACTCTTCACTGACAGAACGGATATAGCTGATTCCCGCCTGTGCAGATTCCTTCATCACATCTCCCAGCTGTCCGGTCAGCTGGAACTCACCTTTTCCCGGCATGATGTTGACTTCAATCTCTAAAGTATCTCCACCAACGCTTGTCCATGCAAGTCCACGGACGATTCCTACTTCATCCGTATCATTTTTCTTATCAAAACTGTATTTCTCTTTGCCGAGGAACTTTTCAAGATTCTGTTCTGTAACTTTAATCTTCTCTTTTTCTCCCTCGTAAAGCGGTCTTGCTGCTTTTCTGCATATCTCACCAAGCTTACGTTCAAGATTACGCACACCAGCTTCCCTTGTGTAACTACTGATGATCTTTGCCATCGCTTTGTCTGTGATGGCGAGCTGCTCCGGTCTGATCCCATTGCGCTCCATCTGCTTTGCGAGCAGATGCTCTTTGGCAATGTGAAGCTTCTCATTCTCTGTATAACTGGTCACTTCGATCAGTTCCATACGGTCTAACAGCGGCCTTGGGATATCCTGCACAGAGTTTGCTGTTGCAATAAACAGCACTTCTGAAAGATCGATCGGTATCTCAACATAATGATCCCGGAACTTCTTATTCTGCTCCGCGTCAAGCACTTCCAGCAATGCAGACGCCGTATCCCCCTTGTAATCGCTGCTCATCTTATCGATCTCATCTAACAGCATGAGCGGATTTTTCACGCCGGCGCTGCGCAGTCCGTTCACGATACGTCCCGGCATTGCTCCGACGTAAGTTCTTCTGTGGCCGCGGATCTCTGCCTCATCCCGCACACCACCGAGACTGATCCGCACATATTTTTTATCTAACGCTTTTGCAACGGACCGGGCAATACTCGTTTTACCGGTTCCCGGTGGTCCGACCAGACAGATGATCGGGCTCTCGCCCTTGCTGGTGAGATTGCGGACAGCCAGAAATTCTAACATACGCTCTTTTACTTTTTCCAGACCGTAATGATCCGCATTTAAAATCTGCTCGGCATTCTTCAGATCCTTGTTATCTCTGGATGTCTTATTCCACGGAAGCTCCAAAAGTGTTTCAATATACCCTCTCGCCACAGCGCTCTCAGAGGAGCTGGAACTGATATTTTTAAAACGGTCGATCTCTTTTTTGATCTTCTCTTTTACTTCTTTGTCTGCCTTGATCTTACCCAGAGCATCCATAAAGTGATCTGCGTCTGATTCCGTATTATCTTCGCCAAGCTCCTCACGGATTACTTTCATCTGCTCTCTCAGCAGATATTCTTTCTGGTTTTTATCCACATGCGCCTTGACTTTCGCCTGAAAATCATTCTTGATGGCTATGATCTCGATCTCTTTTAATAAGAGTGCCATCAGAACCTCATAACGTTCGGTCATAGAAACCGCATCTAAGATTTTCTGTTTTTCCTCAAAATGTACCGGAAGGCTGTTGGCAAGCTGATTCATCAGTTTTTCCAGATCTGTGATCTCACTTAACTGGCGTTGCAGCTCTTTTCCCATTTTGGGATTGACGACCACATATTTACCAAATGTCTCCTGAATGCTCCGAAGCATTGCCTCCTTCGCTTCTTCTGGCAGTCCGTCATCCACTTCCTCGTCAAATCGAATGATCTCCGCAAGCAGATAGTCCGGATTTTCAAGAAAAGCGGACAATTCTGCCCGCTCTTTCCCTTCTACCAAAATGCGTACAATATTATTTTGTAACTTAATTACCTGCTTTACCTCAGCAATGATCCCGATCTTAAATAAGTCCTCGATATCAGGATTTTCCTGTTCCACATCTTTCTGTGCCACAAGAAAAATCTTCTGCTCATCCATCATCGCCTCTTCCACTGCCTTGATGGATTTTGCACGGCTTACGTCAAAATGGGCTACCATTCCCGGCAGGATCACCATTCCACGAAGGGCAACTGCAGGCATTTTCATAATCATTGTATCCATTTTCTATAATTCCTTTATCTGTAACAGCTTTTCCTGCTGTTATCTTTTGTTTAAGAAGCCTGTTCTAACTTCTCAACAAGTGCTTTTTCTTCTTTCTCTTCAATTGCAAGATTCTTTTCTACATCTTCTTTGGTGATCTCACATTTTGTAATGCTCTCATCGGATGGAATATGATACATCAGATCTAATGTAACAGCCTCCATGATTGCACGAAGACCACGCGCTCCGGTCTTTCTCTCAAGCGCTTTGTCCACGATTGCTTCGAGTGCATCCCTGTCAAATTCCAGACTGACACCGTCTAATTCAAACAGCTTTTTGTACTGTTTTACAAGTGCATTCTTCGGCTCGCATAAGATACGGATCATCGCATCCTTATCTAACATATCCAGTGTTACGGTTACCGGCACACGACCGATAAATTCAGGGATGAGTCCGAATTTCACAAAATCCTGTGGAAGTACATGTTTTAATACTTCCCCTACATTGTACTCATCTTTGGCGTGTACTTCTGCATTAAATCCAATGGATTTCTGGTCGAGACGTGTCTCAATGATCTTCTCCAATCCATCAAAAGCACCACCACAGATAAATAAAATATTGGTAGTATCAATCGGGATCAGTTCCTGCTGCGGATGTTTTCTTCCACCCTGTGGCGGAACAGAAGCAACCGTTCCCTCTAAAATCTTAAGTAACGCCTGCTGTACACCCTCGCCGGAAACGTCTCTTGTGATGGAAACGTTCTCAGATTTTTTTGTAATCTTGTCAATCTCATCAATGTAAATGATACCGTGCTGTGCACGCTCAATATCATAATCAGCAGCCTGGATCAGTTTCAAAAGGATATTCTCGACATCTTCACCCACATAACCTGCCTCGGTAAGTGTGGTTGCATCTGCGATTGCAAACGGAACATTCAACACTCTCGCCAAAGTCTGTGCTAAAAGTGTTTTACCGGAACCGGTTGGTCCGAGCATAAGAATATTACTCTTCTGCAATTCTACATCTGAATCTGATCCTGCCATAATTCTCTTGTAATGATTATAAACTGCAACGGACAAAACTTTCTTCGCTTTATCCTGGCCAATGACGTACTCGTCTAAAAATGCCTTCATCTCCTCCGGCTTGATCAGATTGATCTGCTCCGCAGGTTCTTCCAGATTTCCGTCAAATTCATCATTCTCCAACTCTTCGTCTATAATCTCGGCGCAAACGTCTACACACTCATCACAGATATAGGCTCCGTTTGGTCCCGCGATCAGTTTACGGACCTGATCCTGAGTCTTACCACAAAATGAGCAGCGCAGTCTCTCGTCATTTCTTCCTGTCATTTCTTATTCTCCAATGTCTCTATTTATTAGCGGCTTGTGATCACATTATCGATCAGTCCGTATTCCATTGCTTCCTGAGCAGACATATAATGATCTCTCTCTGTGTCCGCTGCGATCACGTCATAAGGTTTTCCGGTGTTTGCAGCTAAAATCTCATTTAATTTCTTCTTTGTCTTTAAAATGTTTTCCGCTGCGATCTGGATCTCCGTTGCCTGACCTTTTGCTCCGCCGGATGGCTGATGGATCATAATCTCTGCATTCGGAAGTGCAAGTCTCTTGCCCTTTGCTCCGCCTGCAAGTAAAAATGCTCCCATGCTGGCTGCCATACCGATACAGATGGTAGATACATCGCATTTGATGTACTGCATCGTATCATAAATAGCAAGACCTGCTGTTACCATTCCACCCGGGGAATTGATATATAAATGAATATCTTTTCCAGGATCCTCGGACTCTAAGAAAAGTAACTGTGCAACCACAAGGCTTGCTGTTGTCTCATTCACTTCTTCTCCCAGGAAAATAATTCTATCTTTTAATAATCTGGAGTAAATATCGTAATTACGCTCTCCTCTGCTTGTCTGTTCAATGACGTAAGGTACTAAACTCATATCTCTTACCTGCCCTTTCTTTTCATAAATATGATCTGGATCGCACTATCATGGGATCCGCACTTCTTTCACTATTGCAATATATCGGTCATACACTGCACTGATAAATATTATCCCACAAATACAGGGACGTTGGAATAGGAAAAAACATGTTTTATGAAAAATTAATATCTTGTTCGAATTTTAAAAAATACTGAACTTTTTTCTCATCAAATGCATTCTGCCATAAATCTCAAACAGACCGGCTCATAAGAGCCAGTCTGTGATATTTCCGGTCTGCATATTATATGCAATCCTCTGTCTGCTGTACGCTGCCGGAATTATTCTTCTGTTCCTTCTTCTGCTTCAGCTTCTTTTTCTTTCTTTGTCTTAGCTTTTGCTCTTTCTTTTACGTTCTCCATAATTAAGTCAACTGCTTTTGTCACAGATAAATCTCTCTTAATGGATTCTTTCTCAGCTTCTCCTAAGTACTCTTTTAACTTGTCAGCTTCCATTCCGTACTGAGCTGCCATCTTCTCAACTTCTGCATTGATCTCATCTTCAGAAACTTCGATGTTCTCTTCTTTTGCGATCTGCTCTAATACAAGGCTGCTCTTGATACGAGTCTCAGCTTCTGGACGAACCTGCTCTTTTAATCCATCGATTGTCATACCGGAGAACTGCATGTACTGCTCCATGGAAAGACCGCTCTGTGCGATTCTCTGTGCGAACTCATTGATCATGTTCTCGCACTGTGTCTCGATCATAGCTTCCGGGATCTCCATTGTGGATTTGTCGATGATCTTCTTGATTGCTTCATCTTCTTTTGTACGTTTTGCTTCGTTCTCTTTCTCAACTTCAAGATGTTTTCTTAAGTCTTCTTTGTACTCAGCTAATGTATCAAACTCAGATACTTCAGAAGCAAATTCATCATTTAACTCCGGAAGTTCTTTTGCTTTGATCTCGTTGATCTTAACTTTGAATACGGCTGGTTTTCCAGCTAAATCAGCTGCCTGATATTTCTCTGGGAAAGTAACGTTAACTTCTACTTCATCCCCTGCATTGTGTCCTACTAACTGATCTTCGAATGTATCGATGAAAGAGTGGGAACCGATCTCTAATGGATGATTCTCTCCTTTACCTCCTTCAAATGCAACACCGTCAACAAATCCTTCGAAATCGATGACTGCTGTATCACCGTTTGCTACTGGTCTGTCTGTTACAGTTACAGTTCTGGAGTTCTTCTGCTGCTCTTTCTCAAGTGCTGCTTCTACTTCTTCGTCTGTTACAGTTGTGTCAATCTTAGTTACCTGAACACCTTTGTATTTTCCAAGTGTTACTTCTGGTCTTACTGCTACTTCTGCTGTGAAGATGAAAGGTTTTCCAGATTCGATCTGAACAATGTCGATTGTTGGTCTGGAAACGATGTCCTCTTTGCTCTCTTCCATAGCTGCTGCATAATTATCCTGAATTAAGATGTTTGCTGCTTCTTCATAAAATACAGCTGCACCGTACATTTTCTCGATCATAGCTCTTGGAACTTTACCTTTACGGAAACCAGGGATGCTGATTTTGTTCTTCTCTTTCATGTAAGCAGCCTGTAAAGCTTTTTCTACTTCCTCTGCTGGTACTTCAACAGTAAGTTTTGCCATGTTTTTTTCTAATTTTTCAACCTGTACACTCATTATAATGATTTTCCTCCTTATATATATAAAATATCCATGTACATTTCACGCTTAATGCGCTAATCGAGCCACGTCCAAAGTCGCATAAACCCGCGGTTTTTCTGGCTCTGCCTAAAAATGGGCGTACTACGACTATCGCAGTCATTCTAGGATTATAGCACACACTTTTGCAAAATACCAGTGTTTTTTATGGTTTTACGAGGTTTTCTGCGATTTCTGCTCTTTTGCCATGCAATTTATCATATACGACATTACAAACCACTGTATAAAGAGAGGCAGTCACATTGATTCCAGACCGAAGCAGCAGTGCCATCGGCAGTCCGAATAATGAAGCTGCAATTGCAAGCGCTCCAAACGTGTTAAAAACCGTCTGCCATTTATATCCGGCAGAATAACCCACGCCGATTCCACCAATAATTCCGATCATACTTCTTCCTGACTCCGGCAGTATCAGATAAAGGACGAGAAACAGCGCACATCCAGCAATATTAAACACGACCCTGTCCACCGCCCTCATTTTTCCATCCTCTGTAAATGGAAGGCAGACTGACATACATGCGATCCCTGCCCACATTGCTCTCGGAAGTCCAAGCAGTGAAACGATCAGCATTGCACTTGAGACGATCAGTGTCAGTTTCAGATACCATTGGTTTCTCGCAGACCGAACATCAAATTCCCGGAATAAATCCTTAAATGTCCTGCGATAAGGTCTGTTTTTCTGATTTTTATAAAAAACCGCCATGCACACAAGCATTCCCGCCGTAAGTCCAATCACCCGCAGCGCAAACGCTCTGCCACTCACATCATATCCATATAAGAGCAGATACCCGAGCACAAACGTGGAATGATTATGCATAATGACATTGTGACACCCAAAAATCATAAGAAGCAGGATACAGACACAATTTATAAAAAATGCTCCCACCGGAGATACCATATTTGCCAGTCGCGGGCCAGCCATCATGATCGTAAATATTCCCACAATGGACAACAATCCATGACTCGTCCGTATGCCAAAATCTGCCTGTCTCAGCACAAGCAGCGCCAACAGGACCGTTACTCCTACAACGCTGTTTTCCTGTCCTGTCAATTTTGTATACAATGTGACAACCGCCACACAAAAAGCCATAACAAGATATACTTTAAAATTATAGATAAGAATATGACGCCATTTTTCTTTTTTGTCTGTCGTATTTTTGATCAACTGTTTTGAACCGGCAGAACTAAGCTGTAACTCCTGATAAAATGTCATTTTGTTGTCTCCTTCTCTTCTCTTTTGAATCAGCAAAGCGAAGAGTACTATACTTCAAAACATGGAGTCTGGCAAGTATAAAACCTCATTTTAGAAAAATTTTGGAATGTTTACTTTTTTTTCATATAGAAATATTTTCCGAACAGACTTGATTTATGCTAAAATGTGATTATCTGGAAAGGTCTGTACAAATGAGGAGAAAACTATGGCAGTCACAAAATCCAACGAAAGAACAAAATATGAGCTGGCAGATGCCATGAAACGCTGTATGAAAACTGCACCTGTAGAAAAAATCACTGTGAAGGAAATTGTAGAGGCATGCGGTGTCACAAGACAGACTTTTTACCGTAATTTTCAGGATAAATATGACCTCATCAACTGGTATTTTGACAAAATTCTCTTAGAATCCTTTGAACATATGGGGGAAGGAAAATCTGTCTATGAAGGTCTTGTAAATAAATTTACCTACATTCAGGAAGAAAAGCTGTTTTTCAAGGCTGCATTTAAAAACGATGACCAGAATTGTCTGCGCGATCATGATTTCCAGTTGATCACCGCTTTCTATACGGATCAGATTGAAAGCCGTACCGGCAAAAAGATTTCTCCGCATCTGCAGTTTCAATTGGAAATGTACTGTCAGGGTTCTATCTTTATGACCGTTCAGTGGGTACTTGGCTACCGGAAATGCACACCGGAAGAACTTGCCAGATCACTGGCTGGCGCTATGCCGGCAGAACTGAGTGATGTATTCCGTGAGGTTGGACTGATATAAACCGGAGTTTAACTTATGAACTGCCGCCTGTAGGTGGTGTTACGGATTTCCGCAGGTTATGTCAATTGCATGCCAACAAAGTGTATA
>ENA-OPCM01002088-OPCM01002088.1-human-gut-metagenome-genome-assembly--contig:-NODE-2088-length-11878-cov-3.653134_pt1 | contig 11878 bp, 9 predicted proteins | sample MGYA00241252_ERZ501484 | MGnify/ENA primary metagenome ERZ501484 (study PRJEB25962, sample SAMEA2042583) | human gut metagenome | biome: human gut; feature: human-associated habitat; material: faeces...
GAAAACAGATATTTACAACACGTCCGACTACTTTACCAATGCGGACAACGATATTTTCTTTCTTTCCTTCACTTGCTTTTGCAACTTCTTCTTTTGCCTGTGCTTTTGACTTTGGTTCTGGAGCAGTGCTTGCTTGTGTCTGTTTTGTTTCCTCTGATACTTTCTGTGTAATATGTCCAGCATAATCAGATTCAAAAATATCATTTTCTGTAACTGCTGATACATAAATCTCTGGTGTGATATATTTTGCTAATGGTCCAGCTTTTCCTACTGGTTCAATATTTACTGTAAAAATTCCTTTTTTAGGATAAACTCCGCAGCGGGCTGTACCACCACAATCTACAACAGCTACTAAAACTTCATCATCTGGAAGAGTTTCCTTAAACCCGTCAATAGCCTCTCCTCCTGTCATTTCTGCAATTTTTTGTGCTACCGGATGGATTCCTCCACCTGTAACGCTTAAAATCTTATTACGTTTTTCTGTAGGTACAATGGTTAATGGTCCTCCCCATCCACCACTTCCGGCTTTAATCGTAATTGTTTTATACATATTGGGTTTCTCCTTTCCTTAATTAGATTTCTTACTTAATACTGCATAAATTTTTTCGCATAGGATACCACGGATCAAAATAACGATCACACCTACGATCAGTGTACTTGCCAGATTTGAAAAAATCCACAGAATCGTATTCATCCTGAAAATATATGCGATCAGAATGAAGAGGAGAACGACCAGTATTCCTTTCAGAAGTGTATATGCATGAGTATATTTGATCCATACCATGAACTGATATACAAAAAAAGCGATCAGTGCAATCTGTATGATATCTATAATCCCAATCTTAGGAAATGCCAGTCTTGATAATGTCTCTATCAAATTTCCTGAAAATTCCTGCATATGGCTCTCCTTTCCTTATCATTTTTATATATCTTATCGTTGAAAATGTTTTCAGTGGATTTTGTGTTACTGTTCACTCCGTTCACAGTAACGTAGCCAAAATTCATTCCAGATTGCCTGCGGCAATGGAATTTTGGCTCGTATGTCTCATCGTTACCGGAAACTGCTTTTTACAGATTTTTTAATGATTCTTCCAGTTTCTTCTCAAAATCCACGCTGTCAATATCTTTCTTTCTCTCTACAGGTGCTGCAGCCTCATCTGTCGTCACTGCTTTCTCATCACCATGAAAAATAGGATTCGCATAAGAAACAACGTTATCCTGTGCCGGTCTTTCATCCTTTGCGGAACTTCCGTTAATCTTCTTTATACTTCTTTCAGATGTTGTGACACAGGCTTTCGGCACTGCTTTTACATAATAATAATATTCATCATCCTCATATTCCAGTCTCTCGGTACGGGTATAGTCACCACCAAATACAAAGAATTCAAGAAGTAATCCTATCACCACAGAGATCACTGTATAAATGATCAGCGTAACAACATCAATATCCAGTCTAAAATAAAATCCACCTGCAATAATCATCAGAACATACACAACTCCACCTGCAATAATGGCAATTCTCCATGCATAGTCAAAAGAGCGGGTACGTATCAGATTCACCAGCAGAATCACTGCGATAAAGGCAATCACTGTGATCCACATTCCCCAGTTCTGCACGATTCCATCTGTCAGAAGTTTTAATTTGTCAGCTATGGCAACATCCGGGTTTTCCAGAAGTTTATGCTGTACACGTATAAAACGGATAAAATAGTAAATAATCACTCCGCAGCCTGCAGGAAGTGCAGAAAACGCATTGCACAAAAGTCCGCTTCCGATAGGAAGAAGCGTCGGAACACTGAACCCAAAGGAAAGCGGTGTAAATACAAGTACTAAATTATTGTCTGAACTGAATCTCAGGAAGAGAATTGCCATAAACAGGATCAGCACAAGCATAAAACCTGCAACTTCTATCCCCAGTGCATAACCATGTGCGACCATCAGGGCAAATCCTACAAAAATCATTACACCCGAAGGAAGAATGGAACAGATCAGTGCAAGGATCAGAACAATAAATATATTATCGATCTGCTTCATATATCCCATATTGGTATTGATCCATATGAAATAAACCATTGCCAGAACGAAACGTAAGACAGGCAGGATATAAATCTCATACTGGCTGTATAAATTCTTTATTCGCTGTTTTAATTCGAGTAATGCTGTCATTTTTTATATCCTCCTGTAACTCCTCTGGCTGAAGATTTTTTATCTTCGCGACCGTAGATTTTACTTAATTGTGTAAGTTCTTCATAATAATTTTTCACACTTTTCTTTGCTTTATGGTATTTCACCGTATATTGGATATATGTCAGGACAGAAAACAGTACCAGCACTGCCACATACCCCAGAATAACTTCCACGCCCAGTGAAACAAGGTTCATCTTATGAACATTATCTATCAGATATTCAGCAAAATATGCTGCGATACCGGCCAGAATCAGGCAATACCCAATCGTAACAAGGAAAAAATTCTTAATCATGGCAAGTCCGATATAATCACTACGGTAGTACCTGCTGACCGGAAGATATTTCTTTCCTTCACCCTGTTCATACATGGCAAGTTTATTCATGATTTTTATCTTCTCTTCATTTAACATAAATTACTCCTTACTGTATGCTTTTCCTTTTGCTATAATCCGCTATTACTGTTCACTCTGTTCTCAGCAACAACCTGATATCATTCATATAATCATACAGATTAATTGTAACATATATCATTATGTATGAAAAGTGTTTTTTCTTATCTCCTGCCTATGCAAACCGTAAGAAAATAAACATTTCCGGCACCTTTTCTCTTCAGGCATCCGGCCATTGCATCGATCGTACTTCCTGTTGTATACACATCATCTATCACCAGGATATTCTTTCCCCTGACATCTCCTGTCACGCAGAACGCTTTTTCCAGGTTTTTTCTTCTCTGCAAAGCATTCAGTTTTTTCTGCGACTTTGTCTTTAAAACTTTCTGCACAATATTGACATCTGTGGAAATCCCGGTATAATGACCGAGTTTCTCCGCCAGATATGCAGCCTGATTAAAACCTCTCTGCCGCTCCTTCGACCTGTGTACCGGAACCGGCACGATCAGATCCGGCTTCCATTCCCGCAATTCTTTCTGCGCATATCGATACATTGCTCTGGCATAAAAATCACCGTATTCTCTGCATCCATAGTACTTATATCTGGTAACAGATCTTCTCATTATGCCATCATAGACAAAAATACCTCTTCCCTGTTCATACATATGCCTGTGTTTCTGACAGTCTCTGCAGTATTCCCCTATTTCTATGGGTTTTCCACATTTATAACATCTGGGATGACCAATCGGACGAAGTTCTTTCTCGCATTCCGGACAGATCATCCTTCGCTGATCTGCCAGTATTTTCTGACAGACCGGACAGCATCTCGGGTAAAAAATATCAGCAACCATGTTCAGAAACCGTTTCATTTCCATTTCCTTCCACTATTTTACTCTTTGTTTTGCTATCCTCTGTATTTCTGTTTTTCTCATATTATCGGAATAAATTTTTTCTCTGTTATTATTCAGTCATCAGATCACAGTCTGCAATATCATTCTTCACCATCTGTATTATTATCCCCTGTAGTCTCACTCAGTTCTCTGATTCGTTCATCCAGTGCACTGTATCTCTTCTGCTGTTTTTCATTGCGTATCATCTCTGCAAAGGTCTCCTCGTTTCCCACAACCGTCACACATTTTCTTGCTCTGGTAACTGCGGTATAAAGAAGGTTCCTGTTTAAAAGCATCTGTGGTCCGGAAAGCAATGGAAGTATGACTGCCGGATACTCAGATCCCTGAGACTTGTGGATTGTAATAGCATATGCAAGTTCCAGTTCCTCCAGCTGTTTGAACGAGTACATTGCAAAACGTCCATCCTCAAATTCCACTTCTGCTGTCTCAGCAAATTCATTGATTTCCCTGAGGATTCCGGTGTCTCCGTTAAATACTCCCACGCCTTTCTCAATGACAACCCCATATCGTCCCCGGATTTCCCATTCCATCTGATAATTATTTCTGATCTGCATGACCTTGTCCCCTGTGCGGAACAGCCGGTCTCCAACCGCCCTCTCGGATTTCCCGTCTTCCGGCGGATTCAGGTATCTCTGCAGGATCTGGTTCAGCCGCTCTACTCCCAGAAGTCCCTTTCTCATAGGTGTCAGTACCTGTATCTCAAAGGGTTTGGCATCTACATAGCGCGGCAGTTTCTCCTGGATCAGCGCGATCACTACTCTTATAATGATATCTGCATCATATCTCTTCAGAAAAAAGAAATCCCTGCTCTTATTATTGATCTGAACCTGTTCTCCCTTATTTATCTTATGAGCATTTACAACAATATCACTCTCTGATGCCTGTCTGAATATCTTAGTCAGTTCCACTACAGGGAAACATCTGCTTCGGATAATATCTCTCAGCACATTGCCCGGGCCTACACTCGGAAGCTGATTCTCATCCCCCACAAGGATCAGTCTGGTTCCTGCTACCACTGCAAGAAGAAGAGAATGCATCAGATGGATATCCACCATAGACATTTCATCAATAATGATCACATCTGCCTCCAGCGGATTCTGCGCATTCCTCTCGAATTTAGCTGAATGCCCGTCCCTCTCTTCTTCCGGCATTCCATTCAGTTCCAGCAGACGGTGAATTGTCTGCGCCTCATATCCGGTAGTCTCTGTCATTCTCTTTGCAGCACGTCCGGTAGGTGCAGCCAGCCGAATCTCTGCACCTTCTCCTTCAAAAAAGCGGATGATCGCATTGATCGTTGTCGTTTTACCTGTACCGGGGCCTCCTGTAAGAATAAAGAGTCCATGATCCGCTGCTTCAGTGATTGCTTTCTTCTGCATTTCATCCAGAACAGTTCCTGTCTCTTTCTCGATCAGCTCAATTCTGTGCCTGACAAGCTCTTTATCCTCAGGACACACAATATTCAGTTCATTAAGCATCCTGGCAGTGTTCAGTTCCAGATAATAATACTGTGCCGGATAAACGATAGTTTCTCCGCTTTTTTCTTTCAGCACCAGCTTCCTGTCAATAACCATATCCATAAGATGTTTCTCCATATAGGATTCATCTACTCCCAGAAGTCTGGCACATCTTGTAAATAACTGTTCCCTCGGAAGATAAGTATGTCCTTCTCCCGAAGCCTGCAGAAGAGTATACAGCATTCCGCTGCGGATTCTGTAATCTGAGTCTGCGTGAATACCGACTCTGGCAGCAATCTCATCAGCAATCTTAAATCCCACACCGGAAATATCTTCCGCAAGTCTGTAAGGATTCTCCTGAAGGATCGTATAGACAGATTCCTTATATTTCTGATAAATCTTTGCGCCCAGGTTCAGGGAAATCCCATATTTCTGCAGAAAGATCATTACTTTTCGCATCTCTGCCTTCTCACTTACCTGCGCAGCGATCTCCCGGGCTTTTTTCTCACTGATCCCCTTTACCTCTGCAAGCCGCTCCGGCTCTTCTTCTACGATACGGAGTGTGTCATCTCCAAACTTCCGCACGATCCTGGCAGCCAGTGCAGCACCGATTCCCCTGATGGCGCCCGAACCCAGATAACGTTCTATTCCATATGTATCCTCCGGCATCTTCTCTGTAAAAGAACTGATCTGAAACTGTTTGCCATATACCGGATGATGGATATATACTCCGGTTGCTTCAATAGATGCCCCCTGTGTGATCGCAGGGAAACTTCCCACGCAGGTCAGCTCTTCCTCTTTTTTTGTACCTTTCAGTACCATAACTGTATATCCGTTATCTTCATTTCTGAAAATAACATGATCTATGTATCCTGTGACAGTTTCACTCATGTGCTTTTCTCCACACCTCCTGCTTCTTTGAGCCTCTGACAACGCAAAAAGGCACTGCACTGTGCAGTACCTCCTGCTTTATCCGTCAAAACGTGCCATTACCTCTGCATACTTACCGGTTCCCACTGCGACCACGCTCATTGCATCCTGCACAGTCAGTGTACTTACTCCGGTTCTCTGCTCGATCAGTGTATCCATCCCATGAAGAAGGGCACCGCCGCCTGTAAGTACGATTCCTCTGTCTACAATATCCGCAGCCAGTTCCGGCGGTGTCTTTTCCAGAATTCCATGAACAGTCTCCACAATCTGGCTTGTAGCATCCTTTAACGCCACACGTATTTCTTCTGAGGTAAGTGTCACTGTCTTCGGCAGACCGGTGATCACATTTCTCCCCTTTACTTCCATTGTTCTCGGATTTGATTCCTCTATAGCCGTACCAATCTGAATTTTGATCTTCTCTGCCATATCTTCTCCGATAAAAAGTCCATGATTCTTTCTCACATAGTTCAGTATAGCCTGATTAAAAGTGTCCCCTGCAACTTTCACAGAAGCGGAAACCACAACCCCCGCAAGAGAGATAACCGCAACATCCGAAGTTCCGGCTCCAATGTCTACGACCAGATTTCCAAAGGGCTTGGTCACATCCACACCGGCTCCGATTGCCGCAGCTATAGGTTCCTCCACCATATAGACATCTCTGGCACCAGCCTGATAGGTTGCTTCCTCCACTGCCTTTTTCTCAATCTCTGTAATTCCACTGGGAACACAGATACTGATCCTGGGCTTGCGGAAAGCTCTTCTTCCTATTGCTCTGGATATAAAGTATTTCAACATCTTCTCTGTAACTGTATAATCAACGATCACGCCCTGTCTGATGGGACGGATTATCTCCATATCTGAAGTAATGCGCCCTTCCATCAGACGGGCTTCTTCACCGATCGCACGTATCTTCTCTGTATTTTTATCATAAACTACGATTGAAGGCTCATTTAGCACAAGCCCCTTTCCTGTAGAATAAGCCAGACTGTTCCTGGTTCCCAGGTCAATTCCAATATCACTTGTCGGCATGGAAATCCCCTTTCTGTTCTTACGTTCTCCTCATCCCCTTCAACTGATCATTACTTTTTACAGTCTCTACCGGGGACTTATCCGGTTTAGTTATAACAACTCCATAAAATAATGCGATCAAAACAGTCCAACAGGGCTTCACATCCTGATAAGCCGGATCAAAATATATTATTTACGAGAATTGCTATAAATAATCTCTTCTATTATATACAACTTCCATTTAAAAAGAAAGTCCTGCAATATGATTTCAAGATTATTTCAGATATTTCTTTACATATTTTCCGGTATAGGAAACCGGTGACTGTGCCACCTCCTCAGGAGTTCCCTGAGCAACTACGGTACCTCCTTTGTCTCCACCCTCCGGTCCGATATCAATGATATAATCTGCGGTCTTAATCACATCCAGATTATGCTCGATCACAACTACTGTATTACCGCCCTCCGATAATCGTTTCAGAATCTCCACCAGCTTATGCACATCCGCAAAATGCAGACCTGTGGTAGGCTCATCCAGAATGTAGATAGTCTTACCTGTGCTGCGCTTGCTCAGCTCTGTGGCAAGCTTGATCCTCTGTGCCTCTCCTCCGGAAAGCTCTGTGGACGGCTGTCCCAGCCGGATATAGGAAAGTCCTACATCATAAAGAGTCTGTATCTTTCTTTTAATAGAAGGAACATTCTCAAAAAAAGTCAGTGCTTCCTCCACCGTCATATTCAGCACATCGTAAATATTCTTATCCTTATACTTTACTTCCAGGGTTTCTCTGTTATATCTCTTACCTTTGCAGACCTCGCATGGTACATATACGTCCGGAAGGAAATGCATCTCAATTTTGATAATACCGTCACCGCTGCATGCCTCACATCTTCCGCCCTTTACATTAAAACTGAATCGTCCTTTCTTATATCCTTTTGCCTTGGCATCTGCTGTTGCTGCAAAAAGATCTCTGATCTGGTCAAATACCCCGGTATAAGTCGCAGGATTGGAACGTGGAGTACGGCCAATAGGTGACTGGTCAATATTGATAACCTTATCCAGTTGGTCTGTTCCCAGAATATCCTTATGTTTTCCCGGAATCACTCTTGCCCGGTTCAGATCTCTTGCCAGGCGTTTATAAAGAATCTCATTGATCAGAGAGCTCTTACCTGAGCCCGAAACTCCTGTGATACAGGTCATGATCCCAAGAGGTATCTTCACATCGATATTCTTGAGATTATTCTCTGCCGCCCCCTTGACAGTAAGAAAACCGGTTGGCTTCCGTCTCTCCAAAGGTACCGGAATTTTTAATTTTCCGCTCAGATAAGCTCCTGTGATGGAATCCTCGTTCTTCATCAAATCCTCTGCAGTTCCCATGGCAACCAGTTGTCCGCCATGCTCCCCTGCACCGGGACCTATATCTACAATACAGTCTGCGGCACGCATGGTATCTTCATCATGCTCCACAACGATCAGGCTGTTTCCAAGATCACGCAGTTTCATCAGAGAACCAAGAAGTCTGTCATTATCCCTCTGGTGAAGTCCGATACTCGGTTCATCCAGAATATAGGCAACTCCTACCAGCCCGGAACCAATCTGGGTAGCCAGACGGATTCTCTGCGCCTCGCCGCCGGAAAGAGTTCCTGTCGCACGTCCCAATGAAAGATAATCCAGTCCTACATCTGACAGGAAACTTACCCTTGCCCTGATTTCCTTCAGAATCTGTCTGCCGATAAGCTGCTGCTGCTCGGAGAGCTGCATATCCGCCAGAAAGGCTTTCAGCTTCTCTATAGAAAGATTGGTGACCTCATAAATATTCTTATCCGCCACAGTCACAGCCAGTGATTCCTTCTTCAGTCTCTGACCTTTACAGGTTTTACATGGAGTAATGCGCATGAAAGATTCATACTCCTGCTTCATGGCATCAGAGCCTGTCTCTCTGTAACGCTGCTCCACATTTCGGATCAGCCCCGGAAACGCCACATCGTAAACGCCCTCTCCGCGCTGCCCTTTATAGTAAACCTTTACAGAATGTCCATTAGTTCCGTTGATCAGAATGTCCTGTATCTTCTCCGGATACTCCTCAAAAGGTGTTGCCAGGCTGAAATCATATTCTCTGGCAAGAGCATCCAGGATTGCCCTGGAAAAGCTTCCCTCATTTGTGCAGGACTGCCATCCTGTGACCACAATGGCACCATCCAGGATACTCAGAGATCTATCCGGGATCATCAGATCAATATCAAATTCCATTTTATACCCAAGTCCCAGACAATCCGGGCAGGCACCAAAAGGATTATTGAAAGAAAAGCTTCTCGGTTCGATCTCATCTACACTGATACCACAGTCAGGACAGGAGAAACTCTGGCTGAAATTGTGAATATTTCCATCCATAGTATCTACCATCAGAAGGCCCTCTGCCAGATCCAGCACTGTCTCAATGGAATCTGAGAGTCTTTTCTCAATCCCGGGCTTCACGATCAGACGGTCTACCACAATCTCTATATTATGCTTGATATTCTTGTCCAGACTGATCTCCTCGGAAAGCTCATACAGGTTTCCGTCAATCTGCACACGTACATATCCGCTTCTCTTTGCCTGCTCCAGAAGCTTTGCATGAGTTCCCTTGCGCCCCCGCACAACAGGCGCCAGAAGCTGGATCTTCGTTCTCTCCGGAAAAGACATGATACTGTCTACCATCTGGTCAACTGTCTGCTTCTTAATCTCTCTTCCGCACTTCGGACAATGAGGGATTCCCACTCTGGCATACAGAAGTCGGAAATAATCATAGATTTCTGTCACTGTTCCTACTGTGGAACGGGGATTGCGGTTGGTAGATTTCTGATCAATGGAAATGGCCGGCGGCAGACCTTCGATGCTCTCCACATCCGGCTTCTCCATCTGACCCAGAAACTGTCTTGCATAGGAAGAGAGAGATTCCATATAACGGCGCTGTCCCTCTGCATAGATGGTATCAAAAGCCAGTGAAGATTTACCGGAGCCACTCAGTCCTGTAAATACCACAAACTTGTCTCTGGGAATATCCACACTTAAATTCTTAAGATTATTAACATTGGCACCTCTGATCCTGATAAAGTGCTTCTTCGTTGTATCTGCTGCCATTGTGGGCCTCCTGTTTCTCATTTATAAATAATAACTGTTTCTTACCTTGACAGTTACACCTTTTTCGTATGTTATGATATTCATGGATTGTGCGCAGTTTCGCTGCCCCGCAATCCTCATGGCATCAGTATAATACAGGAACATTTGTTCGTCAAGGCGTTTACGGCAAAAAATCCGCCATAACGGAATTGCTTACATGGATTCCTTCTCTGCTCAGAAAAATCCTTCCTTTTTCTTCCAAAAGCAGTCCCATTGACTTATATTTTCTCAGAACATCCCCGTATATTGCATCTATTTCACTGCCAAACTGCCGCTCAAACTCAGCTTTTGAGATTCCTCTGGTCATACGAAGTCCCAGAAACATGAACTCCGCCATCTCATCCTCTCTGGTGAGGGGCGGCTCTTTTTCTCTTATTTTTTCCGGAGTTCTGCTGTTTTCCAGATATTTTTTCATATCCTGTGTATTGGCAAAACGTTCCTTTCCATAAAGAGAGGAAGCTCCCAGGCCAAACCCCAGATAATCCTGTCGGATCCAATAGCCCACGTTATGCCTGCATTCTCTGCCTTTCTTTGCGTAATTGGAAATCTCATACTGCTCAAAGCCATATTCTCTCAGAATCTGTGCTGTTGCCTCATACATATTGTACTCCGCATCTTCATCCGGCAAATTCAGCGTCCGCGATGCAAAAGGTGTGCCCTCCTCAATGATCAGGCTGTATGCGGAAATATGTTCCGGATCCAGTCCTGCAACAGTGTGAAGATTGTGGAGCCATCCTTCATAAGTCTGATCCGGGATCGCACTCATCAGATCAATATTGATATTGTCGAACCCTGCCTCTCTTGCACTTCTGTAAGTCTCCAGAAACTGCTCATAATTGTGGATTCTTCCAAGGATCTTCAGTTCTCTGTCATCCGGCGACTGTAAACCTATGCTCAGGCGGTTGATTCCATATGTTCTGTATGCCTGCAGTTTGTTTCTGTCTGCAGTCCCCGGGTTTACTTCTATGGTGATCTCAGCATGATCCGCAATCTGAAATTTTCGTCTTATATGATTTAAAATTTCTCCTATGAATCTCTCATCCAAAACAGAAGGAGTGCCCCCTCCAATAAATACAGAGGATACACTCCTTCCTTTTCCTTCTTCTGCTGCATTGATTTCTTCAAGCAGAGCATCTACATAATCAGCCTGCTCCTTTGGACCTGACGGACCGGAAAGGAAATCACAGTAATCACATTTTTTTATGCAAAATGGAATGTGGACATAGATTTCCATGGGAGAATCTGTGATATTCCTTCTCTCCATTGTAATCTGCTCCTGTTATGACCTGTTTTCTATTCCTCAGTATCTGATGTACTGCTGTCTTGCTCATTGTTATCTGCTGAGTCGACACTGTTATCTGTACTGTCGGCATCACTTTGGCTGTCTGAACTTTCCGCAGATGAGATACCTGCTGCATCCTGCTCTGCCAGATACGTATTTACCATTGTCAGATTACCATTGGTGGTAACTGCTGCGGAAGCTACCTGATCCGGTGCCGGAGTGGGACTTGTCTCTTCCGGCGCAACACTGATCTGGATCACTTTGGAGGACGCTTCATCTACCTCCCTGGTTTTCCCACATCCGGAGACAGAAATTCCAAGCAATAACATACATAGTATAACTGTTTTTCGCTTAATCATTTTCTTCAATATTTTAACCTTCTGTTGAGATGAGCACTATTCACAGATAACTGTTCAGTACCTTCACAGTTATGTGGACAGCAGGCTGCCGAATAGTTACCATTCACACTTTATTTATCATCCAGTTTCAATACACTCATAAATGCTTTCTGCGGAATCTCCACATTGCCTACCTGACGCATACGTTTCTTACCTTCCTTCTGT
>ENA-OPCM01002089-OPCM01002089.1-human-gut-metagenome-genome-assembly--contig:-NODE-2089-length-11875-cov-3.347547_pt1 | contig 11875 bp, 13 predicted proteins | sample MGYA00241252_ERZ501484 | MGnify/ENA primary metagenome ERZ501484 (study PRJEB25962, sample SAMEA2042583) | human gut metagenome | biome: human gut; feature: human-associated habitat; material: faeces...
GTTGTCGTGGATGGGGGTGGTCTTCAGGCTGCAATAGCGGCTCACGTCCTCCCAAGGCACAGCGGACACGCCGGCAACCGGACGGCCGAACTCCTCGTAGGCGCGGATCAGCTGGGCGCAGACCGGATCCTCGCCCCAGATCACGTCATCGCCATAAATGACCACAAAGGGATCATCGCCGGTAAAGGCCTTGGCGGTGTTGACTGCGTGGCCCAGACCCAGCGTCTCCTTCTGGCGCACAAACAGGATGTTGGCCATATTGGCGATGCCCAGACACTCCTCCAGCATCTTTTCCTTGCCGGGCTTTGCCAGCTTTTCCTCCAGCTCGGGGCTGCGGTCAAAATGATCCTCAATAATGCTCTGGTTGCGGCCCAGAATGATCAGGATATCGGTAATGCCGGAGCGGACGGCCTCCTCCACCAGATACTGGATGGCGGGCTTATCCACGATGGGCAGCATTCCCTTGGGCATTGCCTTGGTAGCGGGCAGTACGCGGGTGCCAAGACCCGCAGCCGGAATAACGGCTTTGGTGACTTTTTTCATAATGATTCTCCCATGTTCTCATTTTATGCACGGTGAACCGCGCTTTTCAGCAGGATCCCCATCCTGCATGAACCGTTATCAGATAAAGGTGCCTACCAGTGCGTTCAGGTCCGGCCCCAGCAGCATGGAGCAAAGGCTGCCTACTAGCATCAGCAGGATGAACGCTCCGATGCAGGCTGCAAAGCTGACACCGCCCTGTGCGTTCAGCACGGCGCGGCGCTGCTCCGGGTCCGGGAACTCGGCACGGATGCGGCGGATGCGTGCCGCTGCGCTGCGGCGGTAGAGCCACTTGCCATACAGCCCCCGCACCAGCATCAGTGCAAAACTGAGAAGGGACATGACGCGGCTCAACACTACCAGCATAGAGGCGCTGATCCCGGCGGTCAGGGGGCTGCCGGTGGTCTGCATCATACTGATTAAGGTGGGAATGAACAGCAGCAGTTCTGCGGCCAGAAAGCCGAAGGCAGGCTTCCACGCCTTGCGGTAGAAAAAGTAGAACGGGCCGAACAGCAGCGCTGAAAAACTCATGGAGATCTTGGAGTGACGCAGCTGCATCTGGCTGTAATCGTTCAGGTAGACCGGCGCGGCTGTGCCGATAAAATCCACCCAGTCCTGATAGGGGACGCCGTCGATCAGTTCATCCTTGCCAAAGGCGGCGCGCACATTGCGGTGCACCGGGTCAACGACCTTCTCGGTAAAATTACGGTACATTTCGTCCCGGTACATCCTGCTGTAATCAAAATCCCGGTTCTGCTCGGCGCTGGCGGCAGCACGGTCGTTGGGCTGTTCTGCGCTCTCAGGGGGCAGGGCAGCGCCGCAGCAGCGGCAGACATTCTCGCTGCGCAGGGTGCGCTCCCCGCAGGTGGGACAGGTGCGCAGCTGCGCATCCTGATAAGGAAACTTCCATTCATAGCCTGCGCCATGGGCAGGGGCGTGGATGCACAGACCCATTTTCTCGTAACAGGTGCGGTGATAGGGTGCACCGCAGTCCGGGCAGACCACGATGTCGTCCTGAAGGGTCAGCGGCTTGCCGCAGCCCTCACAGGGACAGCCATAATATTTCGGCATGATATCCTCCTGTGAAATCGATCATACTGGTATTATACTCCCCCGGGTATGAAAAGAAAAGGTGAAAATCTTTAAAAATCCGGCAAGATAGTATTTTTCCTCTTTACTTTATCACAGATTCTCGGTATACTAATGAAGTATCTGTGTATAAACTGTGTCTTTTGGCGGAGCAGAAAATGCGCGCTGCGCGTGCGTTTTGCACCCTGCCGGGGACATTATTGTTATGATGTAAACCCTTGAACGAGAGGAACTTAGAAAATGATCACGACTGATGAACTGAAAGTGCAGTTGGCCGAGCACGCCAAGGCCGTTAAGGACCTGGAGGAAGCACTGGCCATTGAAGCAAGCCGCAAGCGCGTGCAGGAGCTGGAGCACACCATGTCCCGCCCCGGCTTTTATGATGATACAGAACTGAGCAAGAAGGTCTTTGACGAAGTGGGCGACCTGAAGGGCAAGCTGAGCCGCTTTGAAAAGCTGCAGGGCCTGTACGATGACGCCGAGACCATGCTGGAAATGCTGGACGAGGAGTACGACCCTGACATGATCCCCGAAGCCGAGGAGGCCGTCAACACCGTGGAAAAGGCGGTGGAGATATTGAAAAAAATTAATGGATAACGATTATGCTTATACTTACAACAATACTGATTTATTTCTGTGTGCTCATGCTTATGGGCAGACTGACGAGTAAGAAATCCAACAACGAGACGTTCTATCGCGGTGAGCGCAAGTCGCCGTGGTATGTTCTCGCTTTCGGACTCGTGGGAGCGTCAATATCGGGTATCACTTTCGTGTCGGTGCCTGGAATGGTGATAAAGCAAGACATGACATATCTGCAGACGTGTCTTGGATTCATCTTTGGCTATTTTGTCGTAGCTTTCGTCCTGCTCCCAGTGTACTACAAACTCAATCTCACCACTATCTATTCCTTTCTGCAGAAACGGCTCGGCAACAGATCGTATAAAACGGGAGCCCTGTTCTTCCTGCTTTCCGAAATGACGGGTACGGCACTTCGCTTCTATGTGGTGTGCAGCATCCTGCAGCGATTTGTATTCGGACCTGTAGGGGTGCCGTTCGTTGTCACCGTAGTGGCGCTCGTAATGCTGATATGGCTATATACAAGGCGAGGAGGAATAAAGACCCTTGTCTGGACCGATACCTTCCAGACCTTCTGTATGATGGCGGCATTGCTGATAATAATTGTGGAGGTTATAGGAAAACTCGATATGTCGGTGGGTGATGCCGTGTGGGTAGTGGTGGCAGACAGCCACAGCCGCATATTCGTGTTCGACGACTGGGTGTCTACTCAGAATTTCTTCAAGCAGTTTCTTAGCGGAGTATTTATCGTTGTGGTAATGACAGGTCTCGACCAGCACATGATGCAGAAGAATCTCACCTGCAAGACGCTGCGTGACGCACAGAAGGATATGTGTGTGGGAGGCTTTTTCTTTGTGCCTGTCAATCTGCTCTTCCTCAGTCTTGGTGTGTTGCTTCTGCTTCTGGCTGGCAAAGAAGGGCTTGCAGTTCCAGCCGACAGCGATGAGCTGCTGCCGATGTTCGCCGCATCGGGATGGATGGGGTCACTTGTGCTCGTGCTCTTCTCCATCGGCATCGTGGCAGCGTCGTTCAGTGGTACTGACTCTGCTCTGACCGCCGTCACCACAAGCTATTGTGTTGACATCAAGGAGCGTCCCGATGATGAGACATTGCGTCGCCGTGCACATTTCGGAGTTTGTGTGTTATTCGCCGTATTCATATTAGCCTTCAGAGTGATAAATTCCACCAGTGTGATAGACGCTATATATATCGTGTTGTCATACACCTCAGGCCCGCTCCTTGGTCTCTTTGCCTATGGCATACTGACCAAGCGTGGAGTAAACGACCGTCTTGTGCCATACATCTGCGTGGCGGCACCAGTGATATGCTTTGCCATAAACCAGATTACGGTTTCGCTCACTGGATATAAGTTCGGTTATGAACTGCTGATGCTCAACGGCATGCTCGTGTTTCTCGGTATGTATCTCACGTCGCATAGAGCAGCTAAGGCTGCCTGACAGTCAGAATAGGTCTTCATCTGCATTTTTTGTCATTATTCTTCGGCACATACACCGTTTTCTTTAAGAATATAGATTTCTTCTATATCAGGATAGAGTCGTTGATTTGTATGAATCTTGCATAATATGTATCTTTGCAATCGTAAAAGAGATGATAATGAAAAGACAGGCGACAATACTGGCAAGACCGGTGTCACTGTCAGAATCGTTTAACAATAATAAAACAAGGAGGCTATTATGAAAAAGTATGTTTGCGACGTTTGTGGATATGTATATGACCCGGCAGTAGGTGATCCAGACAATGGTATCGCTCCTGGCACTGCATTCGAGGATCTTCCTGCAGATTGGGCTTGTCCACTCTGTGGAGTAGGCAAGGATGAATTCAGCGAGACTGAATAACAATAGAATAAATTACAAAATAGACCGGTCATTGGCATGCATGACATAATGCACATTCCAATTGACCGGTTTATGTATTTAACCCCACTCTACTGAAAAGCAAGATTCAAGCAATACCTGATGTCTGATTGCTTTTTTTGATTTTATCAAACTCTCTATTTCAATATTTCTGCCACTTCATCTTTGCTGATTCCTGTAATTTCAGCAATCTGCAGAATGTTCATGCCATTTGAATAGAGTGATCTTACTATATTATTTAGTTGCTCGCTCTTCTGCTGGAGTTGCTCGCTCTTCTGCTGGAGTTGCTCGCTCTTCTGTTGGAGTTGCTCGCTCTTCTGCTGGAGTTGCTCATCCTTATGCTTCAGCTCCTTGTCACGGTTCATTATTGCCGTGTCACGGTCCTCTATCGCCTTGTAATATTCATCCTCCACGTTCATGTCCTGACGCATCTCGGAGTCGGCGGCAGCGGCTGTAAGACGATGGAGCATATACATCATGTCGGCATCATCCTCATATTTGTTCTCGTCAATATTGAGAACCTGCTTGTCTTCCGCATCTTTCCTCGACTGGTCGAAAACGCTGAGCACCTTCTCAAGGCGGTTGTTCACACGGCCTTTCAACCTCGGTATCTGCACAATTATGCTGTTGTGGGTGAGACTCTCAACGAACGGGTCTTCCTTGCCCTCCTCTACCACCTCGCCGTTGTAGTCGAACACGTCGTGGTTGACATAAACCACCGGCTCCTCAATGTCGCCGACTCGATGTCCGAGCAGGTAAACGGCAACCATTGGATATGCGAATCCTTTCGGCGAGTCTTTGCGGATGTTTATCTTGTTACTGTACTGCGCACCCAGATACTGGCGGAAGCGCAGGGTCTCCGTGTCGAGCCATGTCTTCTGCAGTTCTATAAGGATGACGCGGTCTTTGAATCCCTCGCCCTCAGCATCCTTCTCCCTCACGGTGGCTGCAAAGTCAATGCGGAACATTGAAAGCGTGTCTCGTGTGGTGTTCACATACTCGTGCGGGCGCATCTCCACCTTCACCACCTCTTTCTTAAGCAGTGCCGAGAGGATGGTCTTTGATATGCGTTCGTCAGACATTATGTATTTGAACACGGAGTCGTAAATCGGATTGGCTACATGTAATATCATATACAATGGCGTTTACAGGTTATTATATTTGCAAACTTACACATTTTATGTGAATTACAATGCTTTGCAGGGGACTTTTTTTAGCATATTCGAGTATTGGTGTGTATGTCAAACATTGATTCTTATTGTAATACTATGTTAAGTGGATTTCTTAAACAACAAAAATCCTGTGCAACAATTGTTGCTCAGGAACTTATAAGAATGTTGATTTATTGAGTTGCGGAATTACGGGCTATTTTAATTTGGTCTTTTCTATCTCTGTTAATTTATCCTTGTCACAATGTAAAAATCCTTCAAACTGTTCTCTTGAACCTATGGGAATAAATATATGTTTTAGATTGACGCATCCGTCAAATATGCCAGAGCCTATTTCTTCCACAGTATTAGGGATATATACCCATTCTAAAGACGTGCAATTTTGGAAAGCCATGCTGTGAATTGTCTTGATCCTGTCATTAAAAACGACAGCCTTAATTTTACTGCAATTTCTGAAAGCTTGTGTTCCTATGAAACGCAATTCCATGGGAAGAGATAAACGTTCACATTCAAAATTGTCACAATCCATAAACGCTTCATCTCCAATATACTGAACAGAATCGGGTAGTTCGATATTCGTGAATGCGTTATATCTAAATGCCTTCTTACCTATAGCTATCAAGGATTGAGGTAATGAGATGTTTTCAATTTGCTCCTTCCATATTCGGCGTGTTTCTCTGTAACGATAATCATAATAGAAAGCACTTCGATGAATCGCTATTGTTCCTTCTTTTACTTTATATTGGTTAGAAGATTTCACCCCTTCGAAAAGTTGATTCTCGCTATAACTACATCCACAATCGTCTTTGTATACATCAGATAAAGACTTCTCTGTCAGTACTTTGAACTCTTTCTCAGTCAAGTCCGTGAACGTCTCCCCCAACTCATTTACAATCCGTTTTAAGTCCTCAATGGAGTCTATTCTTTGGATTTTTCCATTCAACTCTATGTATCCGTTTATCTTTCCCATTTAATTTCTTTCTATATTTTTAGTAGGTCGATATATACACTCAAATAACGTTAAACCACTTACTGGTAAAAGACGAACAGTGGCCTTATTTTAATGTCCAATTTCCCCAATTTGTAGAAATTGTTCTTGCAGGAATAACTGTAGGAGTTTGTGGCTTACCGTTTATTACAATAGATTTTTTGCTTACTTCATCTTTTATGTAATCTCCCAATTGCTCTAATGTTACATTTCCTTTGGTTTCCTGCAATTTCTTTAGCAGATAGTATGTAAACATTCCATGTCCTTTTTCTTTATACGGATATGCGGTTTCATCACCCTGTGCTGCGCTAAAGACAACAAGGTTTCCTGTAGGTTCTGTTTGCTTTACCTTAATGGCAACTCCTCTTGCAGAGCTTAGCATGTCTCCTTCGCGTTTAGTTCCGCTAAAGCAGGCATCAAGAAATACCGTTACAGATTGTGAAGGCAATTCACTTAATTCCTTGTACAAATTGCTAAGCGCATAACCAGTCACAATATCCGTTCCGTATCCGTCAACTGGCAACAGGTATGCATTTTTGTTCTGTTCATCAGGAATACCATGACCAGCATAATAGAAAATAACTTTTGCCTTGCCGTTATAAGCTTTTATAACATTGCGCAACCAATTTATTTCATATCTTATATTGTTATATGTAGCATTTGTGACAAAATGAATATTAGATGTTGGTATTCCCAATGTCTTATTGCAGTATTCTGTAAATGTTCTGCCGTCATTTATTGCAAACGGGACTTTTGATTCTCTCATATAATTTTCGTTGGATATTACAACAGCAAAACAGTCATTGTCTTTATCTGATGTTGTTGGAATACTTTCATCAACGTCACTTGTTGTTTCTCCTTTTATGTATTTCATTAATGTACTCTGACTATTTTCATAAAAAGTAGGATTCTTCTTCATAATTTCATCATACATCTTCTTTGCATTTTCTTGATCTCCTGTTATTGCATATAACTCACCTTTACTGTCTATATATCGTGGCGAATTGTTGCTAATTTCTATAGCTTTGTCAATCATCGCCATTGCTTTATCCAAGTCTTTATTTACTCCCAAACCATACATGTAGAGATAAGATAAACCATTATAACCTTCTGGCATATTGTTGTCAGCAACGTACCTGAAGTATTTATATGCTTCTTCATAATTTTGTTTGACACCATTTCCCGCATAATAATTCCATCCTAATTGGCTTGCAGCATATTTATCTCCTTTTTCGTATGCCATTTTGTAGTATTTGTTTGATTCGGAGTATTTCTTCTGATAGTCATATACACCTCCAAGTGCAGAATATGCTTGTGTATAGCCAGAATCTGCAGCTTTTTTAAACCATTTAATTGCTTCATCGAAGTTCTCTGTGCACCCAGTACCATTGAAAAAATACAGTCCAAGGTTAAAAAAATCTTTGTTCTGGGCTTGTTTATCTTCTGCTACTTTTTTTGCCCAATAAAAAGCCTCTGCTAAATTTTTTTCTGTTCCGTCACCTTCACGATAGCAATCTGCAATTACTCTTTGGCTTTTAATATCTCCTGCAATTGCAGCTTTTTTCCACCATGCAAATGCCATTGAATGATTTCTTTCGGTTCCTTTTCCTGTATAGTACATATATGCAGTCTGTCCCATGGCATCTACAAGTCCGCTATTTGCTGCAAGTGTATACCATTTTAAGGCCTCTGTATAGTTTACAGAGACTCCATTTGTTCCATCATAGTATGCACATCCGACATTCCATAGTGCAGCAGGATCATTTGTTTCTGCCTGTCTTTTTAATTCTTGAATTGTTTGTGAACAAACATTATATACATTAAGAATGCATATGATGATTAGTATAATTTTTTGTTTCATAAGGCACATTTTTTTATTCTTCATCCACTGTTTCATTATTTATATCTCGTTCCAGAATAGTTATAGCTTTATCAAGATCACTTTCGAAAAATGCAGACCTAAACAATCCGCATGCAGCCCCATTATTTAATTCTAAATATATGCTGTCATCAATACCTTTTATGTATTGACGGACTTTGTCTTCAATTCTGTCTTTACCTTTTTTATCTGCACAATAGTATTCTATCCGATATTCAACCAGTTCTCTGTAAATAAGTTTTTTATCATTTAACTTAGCCATATTCTATTCGTTTTTTGTTATTAATAACTCTATTATTTGGAGTGTTTGCAAAATAGTTATTTCTGTATTTATTTCCGTAATTCTTGAACCATCATCATGCTTAACGTAAGCATTTTGATATCTTTTGAATTGACCTATCAACATTGGCCATAACTCTAAATAGCGTCCTTTCCAACCATTTTTTAATAATAGGGCCTTTATTCTGTTTTGTGATTGTTTCTCTATTGAAAGGTTGTTGTGCAATAGATCTTTAAGCAGCATTTCTACAGCTTTCCTTAAGTCATCCAGTCCGTGCATTAAATCGTCTTTTTTTTATAAGATTTATGCCACTATAGAATAGATTTTTGCAGGATGGATATTCATCTATATTTGCATTAACTTTTTCCAATGCATGAATAAATGGTTCTTTGTATATTAATGAATCAGATATATTCATGGTTTCTTAATTTTAATTTGATAATATTTTTCTTGTATAAGTGCATCTTTAATTTTGCACTTGCTCAGCCATCGCTGAAATTCATTCAAACTCAGTTGTCTTGGTAATCCATAGCTTTCTTCCTCAGTATTTGCTTTTGTAAACATATTAGGAGAAAAGATGATGTACAAAGTATTCTGCTCAATGGCTTTCTCGCACGTCATAGTATATTCATCTACTTCGCATTGACTTTCTTTGTCTTTCTCGGCTGAGAAGAATATATAGGGTTTGTCGTGAGTTATTTTGTATGCCGGTTCTCCAGAACTTCTGTATGGTAACAAACAAAAAACTTCTTGGGTTGATCCATCCAATAGATATGCGGCAAGATAACCATTGACAGGGGATTTGAAATACAGGTACAAGTCGTCACCATCGTGAAACTCGTCGCTTTCGTATTTTATATCCGTTCCGTTCCGCAGTACTTTTACATTAAGATCTATTCCTGATTTTGTTATCGCTCTTGCCTTGCCTTCGACAGAAACATTGACGACCAGCATCCCTTTGTCGTAGAATATGTTGAATTTAGGTTCACCGACGGTCTCAATCCATTCTCCTTTAACATCGCTTCCGCCAAGAGATAGAAAGTCAACGTCGGATTTTCCGTTAACTGACTTGACGATGGTCGAGTTGCTTTGTGATACTATTGTTCCGAAAGCATCTGAAAGGGCCTGAATTTTGGCACGTTCCAATGCAGTACGCTTACCTTCGTCCAATGAAATGTTCTCAGGGACATAGTAAGTGTATTCTGCGTATACACGTTCTATCTTTTGTGAAAAGATATTGTTGACGCACATTGAAAACATTATGAACAATAGCCAACGGTGTATCATAGCCAACCAAGAGCTTTATCTAAATCTTCATGTAATTTATCACCTTTCCTTTCCAAATCATCACGAATGATTCTTTTAGCCGCTTCCTTTGCCATCGTGCTGTTGTAGGCAATACGGACAAGGACTTCCTTGTTCTTGTTTGAAAGAGTACGGTAGACTTCCATTACGGGAATTGTTCTTCCTATACTCTGTTGTATAAGGTTCTTGCTTGCAAGTATACTTTGTGTTACGGATGCTGCTTCCTCTTGAGATAGTTGTTGGTTGGCAACAGTATTTTCAATGAGAGCTGTTATTTCTGTCTGAATTTGCCCGGCTAGGTTTTGCTTTGCAAGCTCTAAAGCCTGCATCTTTGCAGCATCGTAGTTCTCGCCAATGCTCATAGCTTCTCCCATGATGAACTTTGGAAACATGTTGTCATCATATTCGTATGACATCATGTACGACTTGTCCAACTGTTTTTCAATGGGCAAAGCTCCTGGAGTAATTGTCCAACCTTCCTTGTAAAGCTTCTTTGCCTCTTTTCGAGCTACTTTACTTGCTTTCTGTTTAAGTTCTGATTGTGTAGAACTCTTTATAAGCTTGCGTTCCTTTATTTGCTCCTTTGAAATCTGTGCAAAGGCAGGTGCAGCACATGTTGCAAGGAGTAGGGCTGATAAAATACCAACTGCTTTCATGTTACTATCAAGTAAGCCAACGACTCCCAGATTGGCAGTTAATATTAGATTCGGTATACATATAAATGAAAACGTGGAGCCAGTTCTGTCACTCGTTCCACGCAGTAAAGGCTCTCGCATTGCCCAGTATGTCGAAACGAGCAACGCTGAAAGCCCCACGATGATGTATAGATATAATTTACCTCACTAACAATGGATAATGTGATTTGTCCAAAGCCAATGAGGGATGTATACGATACATCCCATAGAGCGTTCCCGTTGCTTTGTTCTTGACATACTGTTTGAATTTGCGAGATTCTTACTGCGTCAAAACCAAAGCGTACAGTTACGCCTTTATTTATATGTATGTCTACCCACCCTCAACCCGTTCGGGCCTTCAGCAATGGGATAGACATTGCAAATTTAGTATATATTTGTATCATTGCAAAATTTTTTGAAAGAAAAATGGAAAGTTTCTTACAAAAGATACATATCCCGGATAACATTCCTCATTCAAATTTTCTGATTTCCTGTTGCTTAAATCAAGGTTCAGTTGCGTTAATTTTGATATGTCAGATAAAAACTCATCTTATATCCCCCTAACGTGGGGAATGAAACCCCACATTAGGGGGTGATGTTCCCCACGCTGTGGGGGAAAAATCAAGGTCAGGAAACATAGTTAGAAACTTGCCAAATGTAAGGAGCAAGTTTATTCATTTCATACTATAAAACGATAACCGAAGAATGGTATATGGTGTATTTACTCACTTGTCAACAGTAAAAGATTAGGCTTAATGGAATAAAATCGCTAACTTTGCGTTTGGAAACAATAATAAGAAGAAAGGAAACGATTATGAAGATTTTGCAGAGTTCAGTGTTCCGTGCCATCTGTGCCATTGTTGTTGGCGGAATGCTAATCAAGAATCCGGACAGTACGGTGAAAGGCATTACGATAGCCATCGGTGTGCTTTTCCTCATCTCCGGCGTCATATCATGCGTTGTGTATTTCAGTGCCCGTATGCACAGTGCCGACAATGAGGTTTACGATTCCAACGGCAGACTCCTCGTCGGCGGCAGACCGGCATTCCCTATCGTTGGTTTGGGCAGCGTGATTCTCGGTTTCATATTGGCGCTTATGCCGGGAGCTTTCGTCACATCGCTGATGTATGTGCTCAGCGGCATATTGCTGCTCGGAGCCCTCAATCAGTTTCTTGTGCTTATCCAGGCCCGCAAGTTCGCACGTCTGCCGATGTGGTATTGGGTGTGCCCTTCGCTGATATTGCTCACTGGTATATTTGTTATGGTGAAGCCGATGGAGTCGGCAGGACTGCCGTTGCTCATCATCGGATGGTGTCTGCTGTTTTATGGTGTGTCAGAGTGTATCAGTGCGTTCAAGATACATCAATGCCGTCGCATGCTGTCGAAAAGCGACAAGGCAAGTGACGGTGAAAAAGAATAAACCCGAATCGGTCGTTAGGGCTTGCTTGGATTTTGTTCTTTTAGAAGAGTGGATTTTGTTTGGCTTTTAATGAGTAATAGC
>ENA-OPCM01002090-OPCM01002090.1-human-gut-metagenome-genome-assembly--contig:-NODE-2090-length-11871-cov-5.300525_pt1 | contig 11871 bp, 8 predicted proteins | sample MGYA00241252_ERZ501484 | MGnify/ENA primary metagenome ERZ501484 (study PRJEB25962, sample SAMEA2042583) | human gut metagenome | biome: human gut; feature: human-associated habitat; material: faeces...
GATAAAAGCAAAAGATATTAAAGATATATCAGGATTTACACATGGTATTGGATGGTGTGCACCTCAACAAGGAGCATGTAAATTAACATTAAATGTAAAAGAAGGTATAATTCAAGAAGCATTAGTAGAAACAGTAGGATGTTCAGGAATGACTCATTCAGCAGCTATGGCAGCAGAGATTTTACCAGGACTTACAGTTATGGAAGCTCTTAACACTGACCTTGTCTGTGATGCAATTAACACAGCTATGAGAGAGTTATTCTTACAGATTGTTTATGGAAGAACTCAGAGCGCATTCTCTGAGGGTGGACTTGCAGTTGGTGCCGGTCTTGAAGATCTTGGTAAGGGACTTCGTTCTCAGGTTGGTACTATGTATGGTACGTTAAAGAAAGGTCCTCGTTACCTTGAGATGGCTGAAGGTTATGTAACAGGTATCGCCCTTGACAAGGACAACCAGATTATCGGTTACAAGTTTGTCAGCCTTGGTAAGATGACAGACTTCATTAAGAAGGGTGATGACCCTACAACAGCATATGAGAAGGCTTGCGGACAGTACGGAAGAGTTGCAGATGCTGTTAAGATTATTGACCCAAGAACAGATGAAGAAGTTAAGTAAGGAGGACAATTAGAATGGCTTTATTTGAATCATATGAGAGAAGAATAGATAAGATTACTTCAGTTCTTAACAGCTATGGTATAGCTAGTATTGAAGAAGCTGAAAAGATTACTAAGGATGCCGGATTAGATGTATATGCTATGGTTAAGGGTATCCAGCCAATTTGTTTTGAAAATGCATGCTGGGCTTACACAGTAGGTGCAGCAATCGCTATCAAGAAGGGTGCAAGAAAGGCTTCAGAAGCTGCTGCAGCTATTGGTGAAGGTCTTCAGGCATTCTGTATTCCAGGTTCTGTTGCTGACCACAGAAAAGTAGGTTTAGGACATGGTAACCTTGGTAAAATGTTATTAGAGGAAGAGACAGAGTGCTTCTGCTTCTTAGCAGGACATGAGTCTTTCGCTGCTGCTGAAGGTGCGATCGGTATCGCCGAGAAAGCAAACAAAGTACGTCAGAAACCATTAAGAGTTATCTTAAACGGTTTAGGAAAAGACGCAGCACAGATCATCTCCCGTATCAACGGATTCACATTTGTTGAGACACAGTATGATTACAAAGCAGCAAAATTAAATGTTGTATATGAGAAACCATACTCTAACGGACTTCGTGCAACTGTAAAATGTTACGGTGCTGATGATGTTCAGGAGGGTGTTGCTATCATGCATCATGAGAACGTAGGTGTATCTATCACAGGTAACTCTACAAACCCAACACGTTTCCAGCATCCGGTAGCAGGTACATACAAGAAAGAATGTATCGAGCAGGGTAAGAAATACTTCTCCGTAGCATCCGGCGGTGGTACAGGACGTACACTTCACCCAGATAACATGGCTGCAGGTCCAGCTTCTTACGGTATGACAGATACAATGGGACGTATGCACTCAGATGCACAGTTCGCAGGATCTTCTTCCGTACCAGCTCACGTAGAGATGATGGGACTTATCGGTATGGGAAATAACCCAATGGTAGGTGCTACTGTCGCTGTAGCTGTAAGTGTAGAGGAAGCTCACAAGGCTGGTAAGTTCTAAAAGGTCGAATAATATAAAGATTTGGCAGGTCTCCGGGAAAACCCGGAGACCTCTTTTATATGATATAATTAAATGGGGTATATAGAAAAAATAGAAGGAAATAATAGTCTGAAGGCAGGTGTGGGTATGAATGTAAATGAGCTGAAAAAGATAATTGAATCCGGCGAAAAGATAAATGTTGAATTTAAATTGTCTGAGAATGATTTGACAAAAGATGTGTATCAATCGGTATGTTCTTTTAATAATCGTAATGGAGGGCATATTATTCTTGGCGTAGTTGACCAAACAAAAGAAATTCGGGGTGTAAATCCCCAAAAGACAGATAAAATGCTTAAGGATTTTACAACGTCCGTTAATAATGCTAATAAAATAAATCCACCGCTTTATCTTACACCACAGATATTTGATATAAATGGAAAGACAGTCATTTATATCTGGGTGCCAGAGGGAACACAGCTTAGACGATTGAATGGTCGTATATGGGACAGGACACATGAAGGGGATATTGATATTACAGACAATGCGGAATTGGTATACAAAATGTATGCAAGGAAGCAGAGCACTTATTTTGTGAATAAGGTTTATCCGAAGCTTGGATTGGATTTCCTTGATTTTGATGTGATTCAAAGAGCAAAAAAGATGGCGGTTTCAAGGGTGGATAATCACCCATGGTCAAATATGAATGAAGAAGAAATTCTGAGAAGCACAGGACTTATTTTAGCAGATCCAGATACCGGTCAGGAGGGAATTACGCTTGCGGCAATTTTGTTGTTTGGTAAAGATCAGACCATTATGTCTGTATTACCACAGTATAAGACAGATGCTATTTATCGTGTGAAAAATATGGATCGTTATGATGACAGAGAGGTTATTATTACAAATTTAATAGATAGTTATCGCAGATTAATGGATTTTGGAAAAAAGCATTTGAATGATTCTTTTGTGCTGGATGGTGACCAGAGTGTCAGTGCCAGAGATAAAATATTGAGGGAAATCATTTCTAATATATTAGCACATCGCGATTATTCCAATGCCTACACTGCACAATTTGTGATTGAAAGTAACAGAATTTTTACTAAAAACAGCAATTTGCCTCACGGACATGGTGAATTGAAACTGAATCAGTTTGAACCTTTTCCGAAAAATCCACCAATTTCAAAAGTATTTCGTGAAATTGGTTATGCGGATGAACTCGGCTCTGGTATGAGGAATACCAATAAGTATACAAAATTATATTCGGGTGGAACACCTGTGTTTTTGGAGGATAATATTTTTGAAATTGTGATTCCAATGGAATCTGTTGCGAGTTTGCAGGTTGGACCAGGTGAATTTTACAAGGTAACTGAAAGGGTGACTGATAGGGTAACTGATAGGGTGACTGAAAAAGAGCAGGAGATTCTCGCATTATTATTAGAAAATGCGGGTTATACTATGCCACAGTTGGCGGAAAAATTAAAAATCAGCAGAAAAACAGTGGCAATGCGTTTAAAATCTTTGAAAGAAAAATCAGTGATAGAGCGTGTGGGTTCAGACAGAAAGGGTTATTGGAAAATAAATTAAAAAAGTTGGACAAAAATTTTAAGAATTTGATATTAAAAACTTTCGTGTTGCAAATACTTTCACAATTTGCTACAATAAAGTGGTAGCAAATACACACACGGAGGAGAAAAAGAGTTATGAGTGAAAATTTTAACGAACAGAACGAAAATAACCAGAACGAATATGGCACAAGCCAGAACATTTACGGAAACACCCAGACTACATACGGTGATACCCAGAACTCATATGGCAGTGAAAACAACTATGGAGGTACACAAAACAGTTACGGCGGTACGCAAAATACATATGGCTATAACAATCAGCCACAGTATCAGTCCGGGATGGAAAATCAGCAGCAGGAGCTTGTGCCACAGATGAGTGTTGGACAGTGGATGCTGACCTATTTATTGGTGAACATTCCAATTGTAAATATCGTTATGTATATTATCTGGCTGATCGGAAAAAATCCAAAAGACGCAATCCGCAAAAACTGGGCAAGAGGACAGTTATTTATGGGTCTTATTATATTTGGAATTATGTTGATCTTCACAATTATTGCTTTGACGGTTTCAACGCTGGTCGGTGGAAGTTCGAGTGGCTCCAGCAAAATAGACACAGGCGTGACAAGCGATTATTATGCAGCGGATGATGACGGAGATCAGGCGGAGGACATCTTCAATCACGATTCCGGAGCCGCAACACTTCCAGATACTTCCGAAGACAGACCGGTTGTAGATGCAGAGCCGATGGACGGAACATGGGAGGATATGTCATTTTTCTTTGACGGACATGAGTATTCCCTGCCATTTGCCTACAGTGAGATAGAGGCGAACGGATGGACGTTTGATATAGCGGATTATGGTTACGAAGATGGTTATGTGATGAATGCGGGCGACCAGACTTATGAGTCAATTGAACTGAAAAATCCGGATTATCCAGATGTGACAGTAAAGATTGGCTTTGTAAATCTGGACAGTTCAGCAAAAGATATTACAGAATGTGACATTTATGCATTTTCTTTGGATACCTGTTATGGATTTGATCAGGTAGACGCATTCCCGATTATGTCAGTCAGCGGTGGATTGACGATTGGAATGGATGAACAGTCAGCGGTTGCAATCATGGGAGAATGTGATGATGTATACGAAGCTGAAGAATATAACAGTTATTCTTATCAGGATGAGGAGTACAACAGACATCTTGATTTTGAGGTAAATGACGAAAATGGTATTACATATTTTGACCTTACCTATTATCAATAAAAATCATAGAATACAGGAATGATACATAAAACAGATACTGCAGGAAAGAAAAGAATTTTGTGCAGTATCTGTTTTTCTTTGCCATAATTACAAATAAAGGAAATTGTATGTTTCAAAATGATATATTTAACGTTATAATAATATCTGTTTTATGGAAAAATTTGTGTTTCAGTGATAAAATACGTTATAATTAATAATGGAACTCAAAAAGAGAAATAAATGCAGGAGTACGAGAAAATGAGGACTATTTTCAGGATTTTCAAAAGTGATGTGAAGGGGTTGTGGAGAAATAAGCTTGCGCTTTTGATCGCACTTGCAATCTGCGTGCTTCCATCCCTGTATGCATGGTTTAATATCTATTCGAACTGGGATCCATACAGCAATACGGGAACGATACCGGTTGCGGTTGTTTCTGTGGATAAAGGATATACCAAGAGTGATGGCGAATTTGTGGTCATGGGTGATACCGTTATCGACAATCTGAAGGAAAATGACAAGATTGGCTGGCAGTTTGTAAAGACGGAGGATGATGCGGTCGACGGTGTATACAGTGGTGATTATTACGCTGCGATTGTCATCGGTGAGAATTTCAGTGAGAGCATGTACGGTTTTGCGGACAATGACCTGGTACATCCTTCTGTTACCTATTATGAAAATGAGAAGAAGAATCCAATTGCTTCCAAGATTACGGATACAGCAAAAGGAACGCTGCAGACAAGTATTAATGAAGAGTTTGTGAATGTTGCAGTTTCCACTGTTATGGAAAGTATGAATGAACTCGCAGATGATGCACAAAAGACACAGTATATCACTAAAATTATTGATAAACTGGATTCTGTCAATAAGAATCTGGATGATTATCTTGTGACAATTGATAACCTGATGTCCTGCAACGCAACCCTTGCGTCAAATTTAAAAACAGCAAGCGGAGAGGTTTCCAGCGCGTCCGGTAAATTAAATAATGGTGTTGCACAGGTCAACAAGGCAAAAGCAGATGCACAGCAGACGATCACTACGTTGCAGTCCCAGATGGATCAGGTATACCAGAGTATCCATACTCATTTGCAGGAAGTGAATACGACATTGTCAAAAGAGCTTCCAACGGCGGAAGAGATTGCAAATGCTGCGAATAATGTATCAAATTCCACTCAGCAGATCGAACTGTTAAAACAACTGTTACAGAGTGATCTGATTCCTGCCGGAAGCAACAAGGATGATATCATTAAACTGCTCGACAGCATTGAGCAGACAACAACTGCGGTACAGGGAGTATTGCAGAACCGGATAGGTGATCTTAACAATGCTGTCTCAGGAGATCATACAGCGATCAAAGCGGCAGCCAATCTGATCGATGCGGTCATGCCGATCGTAGAAAAACAGTTACAGGCAGATGTTGCAACGATGAAGGCAAATATTTCTGCTGCTTACAACAATATGGTAGCCTCCTTAAACAGCATGAATAAAGGTCTGGAAGGTACCGGTGTGGCTTTGGGCAGTCTCGGAAACACAGTGAGCAGTTCCAATGGAAGTTTTAACACTTTAAAAGAAATCATAAGTTCTGCGAAAGAGGAGCTGAATACGATCTTATCAGAATTGAATGAAGTGGAAGATGGGGAGAAATACGATCAGTTCATCCGTATCCTGTCCACGGATCCGGAAGTGATGGGAGAGTTCTTTGCATCACCTGTTACGATTCAAACAGAGAGAGTTTATCCGGTTGAAAACTATGGGTCTTCCGTCACACCATTCTATACAATACTTGCGCTCTGGGTTGGAGCTGTTATTTTAGTTGCGCTGATCAAAGTGCAGGTAGAGGATGAAAAGTTTGCAGGCACCAGATCATATCAGAGATACTTTGGAAGATTTTTACTGTTTTTTGTTTTGGGACAGCTGCAGGCAGCAATCGTTGTCCTGGGAGATCTGTATCTGTTAAAGGTACAGTGTTTAGAACCAGTACTTTTTTATATCGTTGCTGCGTTTACAAGTTTTACCTTTAACCTGTTGATCTATACTTTGACGGTTTCTTTCGGAGATGTGGGAAAGGCATTTGTCGTTGTTGTCATGGTTATCCAGATTGCAGGATCCAGCGGAACATATCCGATCGAGATTTTGCCGCAGTTTAACCAGAATATTTACAAATATTTCCCGTTCCCATATGCGATCAATGCAATGCGTGAGACGATCGGCGGCATGTATGAGAACGATTACTGGATGTACATGAGCCAGCTGGCAGTGTTTGCAATTGCAGCGCTGATCATTGGACTGTTTGTGAGAAAACCATTTATGAAGATGAATCACTTTGTGGAAGAGCGTATGGAAGATACGAAAATGATGTAAGGAGAAGATGCAATGGAAACAAATTATGAAGAATCTTATCGCAGGATCATGGAATACCAGAATGAAGAACATCTGCGTAACCAGAAAAAAATACGGTGGGGAATCCGTTGTGTCATTCTGATTCCAATGATATTTTTGATGCTGATGTTTTCCATGGACAGTTCGAAAGTAGTATTTCTGGTGCTTTGGATTGTTTCTTTGTTTACAATTTCTGCCTATCTGATCTATGTGGAATATATGGATTATACATTGCAGGAGCGTCTGACAGAACTTGGAATTAAAGAGGATGGCAAAATTGACACGCTTCTTCCAAACAGCAGTATTGACAGCCGGTTAGCAGAGATGGAACGAAAGATCGCTGCCGACCGCGCAATTCTTGCAAAATATTTTGGAGAGTCTGGGATTATGCCGGATGAGGCATTGCTGGAAGAAAAAGAGGAAGAGACAGATGAGGAAAAAGATTCTGACGGATCTTCCAAAGAACAGATATCCGGGAACAGGGACGGTAAGAAGAAAGAGAAGAAAAAAGACAGGAAAAAGGATAAGGAAGATTAGATATGTTGAACATTTTTCGGATTTTTATATCGGATTTTAAAAGGATAAAAACAAATGTTGTAGCGGTTGTTATAGTCATCGGCTTATCGATTCTTCCTTGCTTGTATGCATGGTTTAATATTTTATCGAACTGGAGCCCGTATGGACCGGATGCAACGTCGAATATTAAAGTTGCAGTTGCATCGGACGACAAGGGGATCACGATTGACGACACCGAGTTTAATATGGGTGAAACTGTAATCGAGGGATTGGAAGCAAATACAACGATTGGCTGGGTGTTTACAGACACGACAGAGGAAGCAATCGATGGTGTTTACAGTGGTGACTATTATGCTGCACTTATTATGCCGGAAGATTTTACGGAAGACATGGTAAGTTTTCTTGCGGATGAGATGGAGCATCCTGAGATCACCTATTACACAAATGAAAAGAAAAATGCGATCGCTCCAAAGATTACAGACAAAGCAAAAACTGCAGTTCAGCAGACGGTCAATACACAGTTTATCTCTACGCTGATCAAAAGCTGCATGCAAGTTTCAGATGGACTGATTGATTCTTCGGTTCTGGAAGAAGAAACAGGATCTTCCAATGTCATTGATATGCTGATCGGAAAATTAGAGGAAGCAGATGCAGATCTTGCAGTGTATGAGAATTTGCTGGATTCTCTGATGTCGGTATCAGGAAATGCTGCATCTACTACAAATCAGTTTTCAGCTGTATATCCGGACATGAAGAGTGCGATCACAAGTGGACAGAGTGCAATGGGCAATCTGCAGAATGTGACGGGAACAGGATTGGCATCCCTTGGAACAATTTCAAAGGGATTATCTGCTACTTTTGGAGGTATCAGCAATGCGCTTGGCTCTATCGCAAAGGCATTGGATACTTCGAATGGAAATCTGTCACAGCTTTCTGCAACATTAGCATCTGCGAATATCAGTCTCTCGGGTACAAAAGATGCGATCACGGATATGCGTGGGGTGATCGGAGGACGTTTGGAGCGTCTGAACCAGATGAAGGGGGAAGAGGGATATGAGATCTTATCTAAATTGTTAGCTCATGACCCGGAAGAGATTGGAAGTTTTATGGCTTCCCCGGTTGAGATCGAGACAGAGGCAGTTTACGAGGTGGACACTTACGGTTCTTCCATGGCGCCATTCTATACCGTGCTGGCACTCTGGGTAGGCGGACTGATCCTTGTTGCGATCATACATACAAAAGTAGAGATGGAACCGTCCTTTAAGAATGCAAAGCCGCATCAGCAGTTTTTTGGAAGATATATCACATTCTTTCTGATCGCCCAGGTTCAGGCGCTGATCACGGTATTGGGTGATCTGTACTTTATCGGGATCGAGTGCGCACATCCGTTTTTATTCTGGCTGGCAGCATCCTGCTGTAGTTTTGTGTTCGGCTTTTTAATGTATGCATTGACAGCGGCGTTTGGAAATATCGGTGAAGGTATTGCGATCATTATCATGGTCATTCAGGTTGCAGGAGCCGGATGTACATTCCCGATCGAGACACTGCCAAAAGTATTCCAGGTTTTCTATCAGTTCCAGCCATTTAAGTATGCAATGGGTGCAATGAAAGAGGCAGTAGCCGGAATGTACCGGGATGATTATTGGAAAGATCTTGCAATTTTACTGTCTTATACGGTGATCTCCCTGATCGTTGGTCTTGTGCTTGCGGTTCCGTTCCGCAAACTGAACCATATTCTGGAGGAAAGCAAGGAAAAATCCGGCGTTATGCTTTAAGAGCGGAGCGTGCATTCTATTGTTTGAACAGGCTGGGTATGGTATGCAGTTCTATAATTATTATTCATGTAAATATACAAAAGATAGTCATACAGGTTATGACAAATATGCACAAAATATATAGGCAAATATCGTCTCAGACGTTGACAAAGAAATATGATATTGATATTATTTAACTTAAATATGAGTGAGTAAAACTGTAAAGCGCAAAAGACTTTACAAGGAAGAGGTTTTCATTATGAGAAGACAGGTATTATCTCTCTTAGTTGAGAACAATCCGGGTGTTACAAGCCATATTTCTGGATTATTCAGCCGAAGAGGATATAACATTGACAGCTTTTCTTCCGGGGTGACTGCTGATCCGCGGTATACAAGGATTACCATTGTAGCAAGTGGGGACGAGCAGATCCTTGAACAGATCGAGAAGCAGCTTGCCAAGTTAGAAGATGTGGTTGATATCAAGAAATTGGAGCCGGGTTCTTCAGTGACAAGAGAACTCATTTTGGTTAAGATTCGTGCAAAAGACACCGAACGCCAGCCGATTCTTAATGTGACAGAGATTTTCCATGGGAAGATCGTAGACGTCACAAATGATTCCATGGTCATTGAACTTACAGGTCATCAGGACAAGCTAGAGGCTTTTCTGGATCTGTTGCAGGGATATGACATACTGGAGTTAGCGCGCACCGGTATTACAGGACTGTCCAGAGGAACAGCCGATGTAAAAATTATGGAATAATAGTACATAAAACAAGGAGGACAAATCCTCTCCTCACCAGAGGGTTCGGATTTTTCCTTCGGAAAAGCAAGGAGGATTTAAAATGGCAGCAAAAATTTTTTATCAGGAAGATTGTAATCTCTCATTATTGGATGGAAAGACAATCGCTATCATTGGATATGGTAGTCAGGGACATGCACATGCATTAAACTTAAAGGATTCCGGATGCCATGTTATCATTGGTCTTTATGAGGGAAGTAAATCCTGGGCAAAGGCTGAGAAACAGGGATTTGAAGTATATACAACTGCAGAGGCAGCTAAGAAAGCAGATATCATCATGATCCTGATCAACGATGAGAAACAGGCTGCAATGTACAAAAAAGATATCGAGCCAAACCTGGAAGAGGGCAACATGCTGATGTTCGCTCATGGTTTCGCTATCCACTTCGGACAGATCGTACCTCCGAAGAACGTAGATGTAGCTATGATCGCTCCGAAAGCACCTGGCCACACAGTAAGAAGCGAGTATCAGGCTGGCAAAGGAACTCCTTGCCTGGTTGCTGTTGAGCAGGATTACACCGGAAAAGCTCTGGACAGAGCACTGGCTTACGGCCTTGGAATCGGCGGAGCAAGAGCTGGTCTTCTGGAGACAACCTTCAGAACTGAGACCGAAACAGACCTGTTCGGTGAGCAGGCAGTTCTCTGCGGCGGTGTATGCGCCCTGATGCAGGCTGGATTTGAGACTCTGTGCGAAGCCGGATACGACCCGAGAAATGCATATTTTGAGTGTATCCATGAGATGAAACTGATCGTAGACCTGATCTACCAGAGTGGTTTTGCAGGCATGCGTTACTCCATCTCCAACACTGCGGAATACGGCGACTACATCACCGGTCCGAAGCTGATTACCGAGGAAACCAAGAAGACCATGAAGCAGATCCTGAAGAACATTCAGGACGGTTCCTTCGCAAAGGAATTCCTGCTGGATATGAGCGAAGCAGGCGGTCAGGCACACTTCCGTGCTATGCGTAAGCTGGCTGCTGAGCATCCGTCTGAAAAGGTCGGCGAAGAGATCCGTAAGCTGTACAGCTGGAACGGCGAAGACAAGCTGATCAACAACTAATCAGTACATTTGCTACAGCAATCCCCCATTTCTGAATCGATGGGATACGCAGGGATAAAACCATAACGCAGAAACTGCTTTCCTGACGCAATATCAGGAAAGCAGTTTTTGGATACACAGCAAATCCATTGTGACACACGGAAAAGTATTTTTCCGAAACTATATGAGGTGAAAAAAATGAACGGTAATTTTTACTGTGAGGGTGTCGATAAGGCACCCCAGCGTTCCCTGTTCCACGCACTGGGAATGACCAAGGAAGAAATGGAACGTCCGCTGGTCGGCATCGTTTCTTCTTATAATGAGATCGTACCGGGACACATGAACATCGACAAAATCGTGGAAGCTGTCAAGCTGGGTGTTGCCATGGCTGGCGGTACACCGGTAGTATTTCCGGCAATTGCAGTCTGTGACGGTATCGCCATGGGACACAAGGGCATGAAATATTCTCTGGTGACCCGTGACCTGATCGCCGACTCCACCGAGTGCATGGCTCTGGCACATCACTTTGATGCACTGGTCATGATCCCGAACTGTGACAAGAATGTCCCCGGTCTTTTGATGGCTGCAGCTCGCCTGAACATCCCCTCGATCGTGATTTCAGGCGGCGCTATGCTTGCCGGTCACTTTGAAGGCCGCAAGGTTTCCTACTCCAACATCAGCGAAGCCGTAAGTCAGTTCCGTACCGGCAAAATCACGCCGATTCAATTTGAAGATTTGGAAAACAAGGCCTGTCCGTCCTGCGGCTCGTGCTCGGGCATGTTCACGGCCAACTCGATGAATTGCCTCTCGGAAGTGCTCGGTATGGCTCTGCCCGGCAACGGCACGATTCCCGCCGTCTACGCCAAGCGCCTGCAGCTGGCCAAGCACGCCGGTATGGCCATCATGGACATGGTGAAGAAGGGCATCACCGCCCGCCAGATCATCAACGAGCGCTCCATCCGC
>ENA-OPCM01002102-OPCM01002102.1-human-gut-metagenome-genome-assembly--contig:-NODE-2102-length-11829-cov-1.630457_pt1 | contig 11829 bp, 14 predicted proteins | sample MGYA00241252_ERZ501484 | MGnify/ENA primary metagenome ERZ501484 (study PRJEB25962, sample SAMEA2042583) | human gut metagenome | biome: human gut; feature: human-associated habitat; material: faeces...
CTTTTAAATCTTTATCTTCTTCTAATTTCATGACCTCATTATTACTCATTCCAGGGTCCCTCCTTGCGCCCTCCCGTATCTTTGGGATGTCTTTTTATATTGTGTTATTGTATACATTTAAACAATTGTAACCCATTTTCTAAAAAAATACAACCTCTACTTTTATTTAGAGGCTGTATTTTTATGAATTTTTATGAATTATTTTGAATATACCCAAACTGCTTTGATCTGGGAACTGATCTGGGAATAATTCCAGCTTTTCTTGGAATTTTCAAGGCTGAATGGATCACAGATCGTGACATTTCCATTATTATAAGATGTCAATATGATAAAATGTCCGATATCTGTAAAGTCTCCCGGACGCATACTGCAGATGACCGGGTGCCCTGCCTCCAATTCTTTTGCGATCTCGCTCTCATTCCCATTACTCTCACGGCACGTCAGTCCCCAATGTTCCACGCCTGATGTCATAAATGCCCAGGTCGTATCATTATTCTCATCTACATAATGGTTCTGTGTTGCGTAATCAGCAACTACCGAAGGAGTCACTGTCTTATCTCCGGTAAGCCCTACGACCAGCATAGAAACACAAGTTGGACCGCAACCACTTACTGCAATAATACTCGTTCCGTATGGAGAATATCCCCATCTTTCATCCCACTGTAACAGGAGCGGAATCTCTCCTGCAGCCACTTCCCCGATCGTATCTGCCGGAGAAGCATCTTTCATTTTAGAATAATTTTTTACAAATTCCCAAGTTTCAGGATTTTTATCAAGGAGATCTTTGAGAGTATCCGCATTCTCATCGGTTTTGTCAATAGACTGATAAGCCTCTTTTGCTTTATACATTTCTTTTCCTTCTTTCAGAAATCCATTGACTGCCTGACCTAAGCCTCCTGCTCTGTAATTTTCATCCAAAAATCGTTCTTTCAGAAAAAGTACTGCCGCTATGACCGCAGCTACGCAAAATACTGCTGCCACTGCTTTTCTCAGAAATCTTGCTTTTTTCCTCTTCCGAAGTTTTTTATTCTTCTGCTTTCGTTTACTCTGCCCCGATCTGCATTTCGTTTCTTAGGCTTTTGCTCTTCATATCTTCCGTCGACGTTCCGCCGTTTTGTTCTGTCTGCGGGATGTGTTCGGAATCTTCTGTCTGCACCGTACTTTTCATTCTTTCTGTCAAAGCTTTCTTTCCGCATTTTATCGCCCTCTTACTGTTTTTTCTTCACAGCGTAAAGTATATCCGCAAACAGCTTTCTTTTCTTTAAACAAAATCCTAAGTTTTCTTTAATTTTACTTTTTCCGCAACACGTCATTCATAACCCGCAAAATGTTTCCGGATGCAAATTTTTCAATCTGTCTCCCCGTCAATCCCGCGCGTTCCAGCCTTTCCCACAATTTCCACATATCTTCCACATCCCGAATCTCTCCCGGAAGCGCTTCTTTTGAAAACCCGTCGAAATCCGTCCCAAGCGCAACCGCATCTTCTCCGGCTTTATCGATCATGTACAAAATATGTTTTACAATATCAGAAATTTCCGCTCTTCCTTCTTTTCTTAAAAATGCAGAATAAAAATTCACTCCTGCCACTCCTCCTTTGTTTCCAAGAAGGCGGAGCATTTCATCTGTCAGATTCCGCGGATGCAGGCAAAGAGATCTTGCGTTTGAATGAGATGCCACGATCGGAAATTCACTGTACTTAACGCAGTCATAAAAACCTCCGTCCGACAAATGTGACACATCCACAATCATGCCAAGCTCATTCATTCTCCTGACAGTTTCTATTCCAAATGGTTTCAGCCCTTTTCTCATCACTTTTCTATTAGCACTGTTTGGACTGCCGATACAATTTTCATAATTCCATGTCAACGTCATCAGACGGACGCCTTCTTCATACAATTCATCGATCCGCTCTGTTTTTCCTCCAAGGACACCGCCTTCTTCTACCGTCAGCACAGGGTTCAAAAAACATGTATTTTGTTGTTTTATTTTCCGATCCGCCTGATTACATCTGTCTATTTCTTCCTTGGCATATGAGATCATCCGGCGAACCGCCTTATATGCTCTGTCTTCACTTTCCTTATCTTCACCTGTTCCATCTGCATTTTGTATATAGATACCCGGATTCTTTGTTTTCTTTTCATCTGCATACCGCAGATCTGTTCTGTAATCTTTTAAATTTACAAAACACGCAAAAAACTGCATCTGCGCTCCCGCTCTTTCAAGCCGTTCCATATCTACGCACAATGTATTTTTCATCAGCGTTCCTTTTCTGTTTTTATAAATCTCGCTCACCGTATCGCAGTGCATATCGATCCATCTCATAGCTTTTCCTCTTTTCAAATTTTTATTTTCTTCTCTTATGTATAAGCAGTTCTCTTTTTACATATTCTGACTATAGCACAAGCGCAGTACAATCGGCGGCCTTCTGCAAAATAATACATCAAAAGGAGACTATATGCATCCTAAAATCGGCATCATCATATGCGGATTCAATGAGAATCGGCAGTTTGTACCAAATGTTTATATTCAATCCGTCCGTTACGCCAAAGGAATCCCTCTCCTCATCCCTCTTGTGCGAAGCGACAGGATGATCGATGACTATGTAAGTTTATGCGACGGATTTCTCTTTTGCGGAGGCGAAGATATCACCCCTCTTTTATTCGGAGAAGAACCGCAAAACGGAAACGGAAAAACAGACATTACGGTAGACCTTTTTCAAATCCGTCTCATGAAGCGCGTTCTGGCTTCCCGAAAACCTGTCCTTGCAATCTGCAGAGGAATGCAGATTTTAAATGTTTCCTGCGGCGGAACAATCTGGCAGGATCTTTCCCTTATCCCACAGCCGACGCTCAACCACACACAGCAGTCCGCATCCAGAGGAGATGTCAGCCACCGCATCAAAATCGAACGTTGCTCAAAGCTCAAACAATTTGTAGGCTCGTGCATTTATGTGAACAGTTTCCACCATCAATCTGTCAAAACACCCGGGAGAAACGTCTGTGTCAGCGCCCGTTCCCCGGACGGCGTCATTGAGGCAATCGAACTTTCCGGACATCCTTTCGCCCTCGGAGTTCAATGGCATCCCGAGTGCATGTATCGCACCTCGCCTGAAATGCGTTCTCTTTTCCATGAATTTATTGCACATTCACTTATAAACAGCAAAGATTCCGGACATACTATTTCCTGAAATATTATTTATAAAGGAGGTTATATTCATGACAGAAATATCAATCCTTGATCTTCAAAACCTTCGTCATCTTATCAGCGGATATTCCACTACCCACTGTAAAATGACAGATTATGCTTCAAAAGCCGAAGATCCGGAAATCAAAAAGCTTTTTCAGGAAGCGGCTGATTCCGCTATGAAAAATAAACAGGAACTGATGAAATTCCTGTAATCTTCCACAATTTTCATGAGACAAACAATCAAAATCATTACAGAACGAGGTGAACACAATGGATGAAAAGACAATGGTTTCAGATGCTCTTGTAGGAATTAACGGTGAACTGAAAATGTTCGGAGATATGATCCCACAGACAGAAAACAAAGAATTAAAACAATGCTTAAAACAGATCCGCAATCAGTGTGAGATGGCACAGGAAAAAATGTACACTGCCGCACGGGAAAAAAGTTATTATGTTCCTGCCGAAAAAGCATCTATGCAGGAAATCGAACATGTCAAATCTATTTTAAACGTAAAATAAGCCAGTTCAGGGTTCAGGCGATAAAAAACTGCCGCCTGAACCCTGATCCAACTATAGAACCAACTTTTCATAAGATATATTTTTCAATCGCCTCCGCAGCTCCGTCATGGCGATTCGACGACGTTACATAATCTGCTCGTTGTTTCAACATTTCCTCTGCATTTCCCATAGCAATTTTTAAACCGGATTCTTCAAACATGAATGAATCATTTTCCCCGTCTCCGATGCAGGCAATCTCCTCTTTCTCTATGCCAAGATGAGCAGAAAGCGCTTTCAGGCCATTCCCCTTGGACGCATCTTTTGAAAATATTTCGGCATAAATCCCGGTATACGCAGCTTTCACCTGAGGATACACCGAAAGGATCTCTTTTAATTTTTCCTTTTCTTTTGACGTAGGAAAATAAAACTGAAGTTCTTCTACATCACAATCACTTTTTGAAAGAATCTCTTCCATGTTTCTCACGCAGCAAACCGCCGCTGCATCTTTCCCGTAAACAATGCGGCCTGCCGAAGTAAAAAGCTTTCCCTGAGCAAAATAGCGGTGTCTTACATGCGCCGCAATGCCGAATTTTTCTTTTCGGCAGTCGGAAAGGATCGAAAGCGCATCTTCTTTTTTTATCAGAGCCCTGAACAATGTCTTCTTTTCTTTTACATCTGTCACCATAGCTCCGTTTGAAGTGATCACATAACGAAACAGATCTTTGTTTTTTTCGTCATCTTCGGTTTTGCTCTCCCTTAGCACACCTGCCGCCAGCCTGTGCGGAATACACCCTAAATTTCGTCCCGTACACGGAACAACCGTAATCCCGGCTTTCGCAGCTTTTCGCAGTACATCCAGCGTTCTGTCCGTCATACGGCTTCTCTGATCTAAACATGTTCCGTCCATATCGATTGCAAGTAATTTTATCATAATCTCTTACTTCCTTTTTGCGATACTACGCGCAACGTAAACTCCGCTGGCAGAAGCATGGGACAAAGAGTGAGTCACTCCGCTTCCATCCCCGATCACATATAATCCTTTGTGATTTGTCTCAAGATGCTCATCTAACTTCACTTCCATATTATAAAACTTCACTTCCACACCATAGAGAAGCGTATCGTCATTCGCCGTACCAGGCGCAATCTTATCAAGAGCATAGATCATCTCAATGATTCCGTCTAAAATACGTTTCGGAAGAACAAGACTTAAATCTCCCGGCTCCGCTGACAGTGTCGGGCGCACGAATCCTTCTTCAATACGTTTTGCCGTACTTCGCCTTCCTCTTGTCAGATCTCCGAAGCGCTGCACGATCACGCCTCCGCCGAGCATATTGGATAAGCGTGCTATGCTTTCTCCATATCCATTGCTGTCTTTAAACGGTTCCGAAAAATGTTTCGCCACAAGAAGAGCAAAATTTGTATTTTCCGTCTGCTTCTTCGGATCTTCATAACTATGACCGTTTACTGTCACAATTCCGTTTGTATTCTCATTTACAACAATACCGTAGGGATTCATGCAAAATGTTCTTACCTTATCTTCAAACTTTTCCGTACGATACACAATTTTACTTTCATACAGTTCATCTGTCAGATGGGAGAAGATCACTGCCGGAAGTTCAACTCTTACACCTAGATCCACCCTGTTTGAGTTTGTCTCGATATCAAGACTTTCGCACACTTTCTCCATCCATTTGCTTCCGCTTCTTCCTACGGAAATAATACACTCCTCACACTCGTCTGTACTGTCCCCGCTTATCACACGATAGCCGCCGTCAACCGCCTCCAGTTCATCCACACGATAATTAAACCGGAATTCTACTTTTTCTTTCAGCTCTTTATATAGATTTTCCAATACAATATAATTGATATCTGTTCCCAAATGCCGCACAGAAGCATCTAATAACTTCAGTTCATTTTGAATACAAAGTTTTTTAATATCCGTTCCCGCAGTAGAATACATCTTTGTTCCCTCTCCGCCGTAGGCAAGATTGATCTCATCGACGTATTTCATAAGGTCGATCGCAGTATCTTTACCGATATATTCATACAGTGTACCGCCGAAATCATTTGTAATGTTATATTTTCCGTCTGAAAATGCCCCTGCGCCTCCAAAACCGCTCATGATCGCACAAGTTTTACAGTTAATACAGCTTTTTATCTTCTTTCCGTCTATCGGGCATTTTCTTTTCTCAAGAGAATTCCCCGCTTCAAATACAGCGACTTTTAGTTCCGGCGCTTTTTTTGCAAGTTCATATGCCGCAAAGATTCCTCCCGGTCCGGCGCCGATAATAATCACATCATATCTGCTCATTTTCTTTTCCCTTTCTTTTTTGTTGTTTTTCTCATTGTTTTTATTTTTCTCTTTTTTAGTTTCTTTATTAAAATTCAGAGGTCAAAATATGCAAAAACATTTTTCAATATCACTTGACGTATACGCGACAGCACAAAAAGAAAGACCGTTCTCCGGGAATCACTTTCCGAGAACCGCCTTTCCTCGTTTTTATGTCTCTGCCGTTTATGATTACTCTACTTCGGAAAACTCATCTTTTCCTACTCCGCAAAGCGGACAGAGGAAATCTTCCGGAACGTCTTCCCATTTTGTTCCTGCTTCAACTCCGTTATCCGGATCGCCGATTTCTTCATCATAAATGTATCCACATACGTCACACACATATTTTTTCATGATAATACCTCCTGCAAATTCTCATCTTATTCTTTCATTATCTGCCGATAATACTTTTTCATAATAGCATAGAACTTTTCTTTTTTCAAGCGCCTCTTAAATCGTTTAAAATTTTAAAGATCATCGATCAATGCTGTTGATTTCGCATAAGCCGTCGAGCGTGCTTCAAAGAAATCCGTCTTCACCATATTGGCGTTTGAATACTGAGATACCCATTTCATTGTCTCCGGCTCTCTTTCACATCCCGGGTATATCGGGGCATATCCAAGGCTTTTCCATCTCAGATTGCCGAGATAACGGATATAATCTGTTATCATCTTTTCGTTCAATCCCGGCACTTCATTTCCGATCACATAACATGCCCATTCGATTTCCTGGCGAACCGCTTCCATAAGCAGTTCTTTCATCTCTGACACCATATGATCGTCAAACAGCTCCGGATGTTCTTTGCGAAGTTCGATGATAATATTACGGAAAAGCCATAAATGCGTATTCTCATCTCTGTTAATATACCGGATCTCCTGAGCAGATCCCGGCATTTTTCCGTTCCTGGACAAATTATAGAAAAACATAAAACCGGAAAAGAAATAGATCCCTTCCAGAACAAAATTTGCCATCATCACTTTCACTAAAGTCCGCGCATCTTTTTTTACCTGAAATTCATTATAGCATTCCCCTATAAATGTATTCCTTTTCAACAGATGTTCGTCTGTTTTCCACTGGTATAAAATATCCATTCTTTCATCAGGCGAGCAGATCGTATCAAGCATATAAGAATATGACTGTGAATGTACACATTCCTGAAACGTCTGAATGTTCAGACAAAGATTCACTTCATTTGCCGTAATATATTCTCCGACGCAGGGCAGATTTGCCGTCTGAATCGAATCAAGAAATACGAGAAAGGACAAAATTTTATCATAGGCTTTCCGCTCCGCCGGCGATAGATTCGGGTAATCTTTTATATCCTGCGACAAGTTGATTTCCTCCGGTATCCAGAAATTATTCATTGCCTGACGATACCATTCGGATGCCCATGTATATTTCAAATTATTATAATCATTTAAATTAGTTGTATTCCCGCCGATCATGCGGCGTTTCAGTACGTCCGTATCTCCGTCCGGATTAAAAAGCGGTTTGTGCGGAAGCGGTTTTTTTATATCAAATTGCTGCATAGTCGTCTCCTTTTTCTTTTTGCCGGCAGCAAAAAGCGACTTCTTGTTTTCTAGGAAGAACAAGACTCACACTCTTCTACTTCCAGCGATTTTGACCTTACATAGTATACTGTTTTTACGCCGCATTCCCATGCCTTTAAATACAGGTTAAGCACTTGGCGCATTGTATAATCGTTTGTTATATAAAAATTCATCGACTGAGCCTGATCCACATGTCTTTGTCTGACTCCGCATGCGCGTACAGACCAATTCTGATCAATATGATGTGCGTTTATGTAATACCAATACGTCTCCGGGCTAAGATCAGGCGCAACTCTGGGAAGCATAGATCCCTTTTTCTCTTCCAGGAAATACTTGTTCATAACCGGATCGATCCCCGCTGTCGTTCCCGCGATAATGGAAGTGGAACTTGTCGGCGCGATCGCCAAAAGATATGCGTTTCTCATTCCCTGTCTGTGTACTTTTTCCCTTAGCTCCTTCCACTCATCCGAGCAGTATCCCCGCTTTTCAAAATAGGCTCCGCTCTCCCAGTCCGATCCTTCAAAATATCGGTAAGAACCTTTTTCTTTCGCATAATCACTGCTTGCTTCAATGGCCGCATAATTAATCTGCTCAAACAATTTATCAACAAACGCCAAATGTTCTTCCGACTGCCATTTGATCTTATTTTTCGCAAGCATATGGTGATATCCGCTTACCCCAAGACCTATAGATCGATATGTATGGTTTGTGATCTTTGCGTAGGGAACAGGATAAAAATTCAGATCGATCACGTTGTCAAGCGCCCTGACAACCGTACGCACAACTTTACGGACATATGCAGGATCATTTACCGGAAGGTTACCAAGTGACAAAGACGCCAAATTACAGACGACAAACTCTCCTGCTTTTGTTGTATTGACGACTACTGTGTCTTTGTCTTCTGTCTGTATTTTTGTTTCAACCGTAGAAATCGCGGACATATTCTGCGCAATTTCCGTACAAAGATTAGAACAATAAATCATTCCTTTGTGAGGGTTTGGATTCGCACGGTTCACTGTATCTCTGTTAAATGCAAACGGAGTTCCGGTCTCCGCCGCTGATTTGATGATCAGACGGATCAGATCTTTCAAAAGAACTGTCCTTTTCTTAATTCTTGCATCATGAACACAATCCCAATAGCGGCGCTCCCATTCTTCTCCGAAACTATCTTCCAAACAATATCCTTTTACCGTCATGATCTCATGCGGGCACATCAGATACCAGTCCTGATCCAGGTTTTCTCCTGCCATTTTCCAGAACAGATCCGGATAACAGACTGCCGGAAATACATCGTGCGCTTTCATTCTCTCATCGCCGTTATTTGTCCGAAGCTGAAGGAATTCCGGCAAGTCTCTGTGCCATGCATCGAGATATACCGCGACCGCTCCCGCTCTTACCCCAAGCTGATCTACCGCAACCGCAGTATCATTCACGATGCGGACCCAGCGTATCACTCCGCCTGCCGCCCCTTCAAATCCTCGTATCATACTTCCCGATGCACGTACTTTATGGTCTTTCAGTCCCACTTCGGTATCCACGAAGTCCCGATGCACGTACTTTCCCGAAATACAACCCCATTCCGCCGCCGTATTTGCTTACCATGGCAAAATTATCAATCGACCGGAAAATTCCTTTCAAACTGTCGGGAACAGTGTCAATAAAACAAGAACTAAGCTGATGAAACGGCTTTCTTGCATTTGCCAGAGTCGGAGTCGCCATTGTCACTTCTAATTTAGAGAGCATATCGTAAAACTCTCTCACCCACATAAGTCTGATCTTTCTTTTCTCATTCATCGCAAGATGAAGGGCAATCCCTAAGAACATCTCCTGCGGACTCTCCAGCGGAACATGCCGATGTGTTGAGATCACATATCTCTTTATGAGAAGATCCAATCCCGAATAGTTAAACAGCCTGTTTCTTTCTTTGCATATATAACTCTCCGCTTCTACGATCTCTTCTTTTGAGTAATTTTCCATGATATAAGAACCGTACAGTCCTTTTTCTGTCAGGTAAACAATCTTTTCATACAGATCTGAAATCCCGATCGATTTCTCTTCTTCTTTCAATTTTTCCGAAAAGCGAAAATCAAGCAGCCATCCTGCGATCATTTCCCAACGCGGCGCTTCCTGACTTGTAAGTTCCGCCGCCGCTTTGATCAGCGCGTCGAATCTTCCCCCATCGTCCATATCCGTTTTCAAAAATCCCGAAAATTTCTCAAAAAGAAGTTCCAATGAATAAACTTTTTCCGGAAATTCTGTGTGTATGTCATATAAAAGCTTTTCCAACCGTTCTTGAAACTGCAAAGTACGGCACACAAAGCTGTCTGTTATCAAAGTCATTCCTTTTTTCTCAAGTGTTTCTGTCATCAATTCCTCCTTTTTTCTTCCTGTATCTTTTCCTCATTTTCATGAAGACCTAAAACGCCTTCTACAAGAATCTCAACATCATTAAATATATAATCAAATGCTCCTGCCTGACACATATTGATCAAAACCATTCCGACCGGCACTGACAAGATCATCCAGAGTAATCCTCCTGCTTTATAGCCTACATACAAAAGCAGCAGGGTAACAAGCGGATTCAGTCCGACACTGTCGCCAACCATTTTCGGCTGAAGGAGCTGTCTTACAACCTGTGTGATCACATAGAGGACGACCAAAGATACCGTCATCTTGTAATCACCCATAAAAAACTGATACACAGCCCACGGTATCATCGCTGTTCCGGTTCCGAAAAACGGAAGGAAATCAAGAAATGAGATCAAAAATGCCACAAGAACAAAATATCCGATGCCCATAAATCCAAGTCCTGCCGCTAAAATCAAAAATACGACTCCCATAATCTTAAACTGCGCTTTAAAATATCCGCCTAATGCATATTTTAAATTATCCGAAACAAGAGTCATCCTCTTTTGAACCGATACAGGCGCAACTTTTTTCAGCCATGCAAGCACATCTTCCCTCTGAACAATGAAAAAATATGCCGACATAATAGCTACGACAAACGAAACAAGATAATACGGAACTCTTTTTGCAATATTTCCTGCGGCAGATACAGTCGGTTCACTGATTCCCGATACAACTTTTCCCATATATTGATCAAGATTCGACGCAACTGTGTTCCATCCGTTCTGCACAACCTCGGGAAGCCTATCGAATACTCCCGAAAGAGTATCTCCGATCTGACTCAACCCGCTTTCCAGTTGTGCATATATCGACGGAAAATCTCTGACTAAGCTGGCGACTTCCAGAATGAGCCGGCTGATGCCAAGATAGAGTATACCGACGATTCCTCCTAGAACGAGGATAACGATCAACGCCGAACCAAGCTTTTTCACTATACGCAGCCGCTTTTCCAGCCAGTTTACAAGCGGAGCCGCCACTGCGGAAATAATCCATCCGATCACAAACGGCATAAGAAACCCGATCGCTTTTATTCCGATGATCACAAATGCAGCCGTCGCTGCCAGACTAAAAAGCAGCCGTATGCCGACCTGCCAATAAGGACGTTTATTCTCCATCCTGCGCCTCCACATTAAAACATTCCGCTTCAATCAGTTCCCATATATCCTCTTTTCCCTGTTTCGACACCGAGGAAAAAGGTAGCACTTTTGTTCCCGGAACAAGATCCAGACCTTGTTTAAGCATTTTTACATGTTTTTGTATCTGACTTCTCTTAATCTTGTCAAGCTTTGTCGCAATGATAATCGGATGATAACCTTGCTCTACGATCCATTGATACATCATTCTGTCGTTCGCCGACGGATCATGTCTGATATCAATCAGAAGAAATACTGCTTTTAACTGCTTGGAACTGTGCAGATAACGCTCGATCATCCGCCCCCACTGCTCTTTTTCTTTTTCCGAAACACGGGCATATCCATATCCCGGAAGATCGACAAGGTACATTTCATCATTTATATTATAAAAATTTTGCTCTCCCGTAAAAAAACGAACATAATTAATAGAATCAGCTCCACCTACCACCCTTGAGCGAAATCCAATAAAAAATAAGACAACCCATATTGCTATCACAAAATATGTGCGTTTTGGATTTTTCCAATATAATCCAGACAGCAATAACAAAAATAATATAAAAACAATATACGGAACATCCATCCTATAAATAATTAAAACTTGCTCTATTAATCTAGTTTATATTACTTTTTGCCATACTTTTCTTCCATTCCATAACCATAGCCATATTTATGGTTGTAACCATAACCATACTTACTACCATAGCCACTCTTTCTTGAATTCAAATCA
>ENA-OPCM01002118-OPCM01002118.1-human-gut-metagenome-genome-assembly--contig:-NODE-2118-length-11734-cov-1.617947_pt1 | contig 11734 bp, 11 predicted proteins | sample MGYA00241252_ERZ501484 | MGnify/ENA primary metagenome ERZ501484 (study PRJEB25962, sample SAMEA2042583) | human gut metagenome | biome: human gut; feature: human-associated habitat; material: faeces...
CGATCAATATGGGAAAGACAGCAGTAAAGGTGGCGACAGCATTACTGGCAGACAAGGATTACGAGAAGGATAATTATGAGGAAACTTTCTTTATAAATCGTGATAATGTTGAAATGTACGGAACGGATGGATGGCAGTAATTTATTGATTGCTCAAGAAAGGGGTTAACTATGAGGAAGATAAAGGGGAGTCCGCAGCCATTTGGAGTGGATATCAAAGGCAAAAATATAAATTTTGCCGTTCAGGTAGCAAAAGGGAAGACATGTGAACTTTTACTGTATAAGAGAGGGAAAGAAGTTCCGGAATATCAGTTTGATATGCCGGAGGAAGAAGGCGTTGGAGAAGTACGTTTCTTATCTGTTGAAGGTCTGAAAGCAGATCGATATGAATACAATTTTCTGATTGATGGGAAAGTATGTGTGGATCCATATGCAAAAGAACTTGCAGGAAAAGAGAAATTTGGTGTAGAACGGAAACTTCAGGAACATCAGATTCGTGGGAAAATTGTTTCAATGGAGGACTATGACTGGCAGGAGGATCAGCGCCTACATCTTCCATGGGAAGATGTAGTGGCTTATGGTTTGCATGTGCGTGGATTTACAAAACATTCTTCTTCGAAAGTGGTGCATAAGGGAACATTCCAGGGGGTTGTTGAAAAACTGGATTATTTAAAAGAACTTGGAGTCAACCAGATTCAGTGTATGCCGGTCTATGAATTTGAAGAGTGCGGAAAAACAAAAGTGAACTATTGGGGATATGGTAAAGGTTTTTATTTTGCCCCTAAAAAAGCCTACGCATATGGGAAAAGTGCAGTTCGTGAGTTGAAAGATATGGTGCGCGCATGTCATAGTCAGGGCATAGAAGTTGTACTGGAGATGCCATTTGTTCCGGGAATATCAGCAAATTATGTAACGGAATGTCTACGCTTTTATATGCTGGAGTATCATGTGGACGGATTTGTTCTGAATCCTTATAACGTGCCGTGGGAGCAGCTGATAGAAGATCCGTTTTTGAAAGATATCAAGCTGATGCAGAAAGATGATGGTTTCCAGAATGTGATGCGTCGCTTCTTAAAAGGTGACGAGAATATGGTCAATGATGTCATCTGGGCATTGAAAAATCGTTCATCGGAAAATGGAAAATGCAATTATATTACAACACAGACAGGATTTACGTTATGGGATTTAGTGTCTTATGATTGCAAACATAATGAAGAAAACGGTGAGAAGAACCTGGATGGACCAGATTATAATTACAGTTGGAATTGCGGAGCTGAAGGACCGAGCAGAAAACGCGCAGTTGTCAATCTTAGAAAGAATCAGGTGAAGAATGCATTAGAACTCCTGTTGACGGCTCAGGGAACTCCATGCCTCCTTGCAGGAGATGAATTCTGTAATTCGCAGAGAGGAAATAACAATGCATATTGTCAGGATAACGAGACAGGATGGGTGAACTGGACACAGTTGAAGAAAGATGACTGGCTGTTTCAGTATACAAAGAAACTGATCGGGCTGAGAAAAGAACATCGTTGTCTCCACCAGAGTACAGCACTATCCGGAATGGATACCACGAGATGTGGCATACCGGACGTATCCTACCATGGAGAAAATGCATGGCAGGTAAAAGCAGAAGTTTCCAGCCGTCAGTTAGGTGTCTTGTATTCAGGAACGAAAGAAGGGGAGTTCCCTTGTTTTACAGCATATAATATGCATTGGCTGCCGCATCACTTCGCAATACCGTCGATTGGAAAGAACGTAGAATGGTATCTTGTTATGACTACAAAAGATGGCGTGCTTTGTGAAGCAAAAAAGCTGGAAAATCAGAAAGATGTATTACTGGAAGAACGTAGCGTAGCAATTCTGCTTGGACGTAGGATAGAGGAAAAGAAGAGTCGTTCAGAAAAGAAACCGATTCATACAGCTAAGACGCAGAATGTAAATAAAATAGAAAAACGGCAGGGAGCAGAAGAACTTTGTAAAGAAGAACAGCCGGCCAGAGAGGGAAAAGTATGAAGGCATTTGCACATTTTTGTACCATAACAAAACACAAAAAACTAGTCTTAAAAGAGTGTTTTCGTGTTGGGTTGTACAAACAGGGACTGCTCCATGATATGTCAAAATACAGTTGGACAGAATTCCGTGTGGGATGCAGATACTATCAGGGGACAAGAAGCCCTAATAATGCCGAACGGGAAGAAAAGGGGTATTCTTCCGCATGGCTCCACCACAAAGGCAGGAACAAACACCATTATGAATACTGGATTGATTATAGTCTGGAGGGACCGAACCTTCTGGCGGGAATGAAGATGCCGGTGAGATATGTAGTAGAGATGTTTCTTGACCGCATTGCAGCAAGTAAAGTGTATCTCGGGGATGCATATACCTCTGATGCACCGCTTGCTTATTATGAAAACGGACGTGCAGATGAGCTGATGCATAAAGATACAAGAGAATTATTAGAAAAACTGCTTCATATGCTTGCGGAAGAAGGCGAGGAAACTACTTATAGATATATCAGGAGAGAAGTATTAAAAAGATAAGAAGAGGGAGTGTAGGCAGCAGTGAGGCTATATATTGTGCGTCATGGAGAGACGGATTGGAACAAGAAAAAACTGGTACAGGGACGAAAGGATATTCCCTTAAATGAATATGGGCGTCATCTTGCCCGGGAAACTTCTTATGGGATGAGACAATACCAGATTGATCTGGCTTATACAAGTCCCTTACAGCGTGCAAAAGAAACGGCAGAGATTCTTCTTGAAGGACGCAACATTCCGCTTTATGAAGATCAGAGAATCCAGGAAATTTCTTTTGGCTCGTATGAGGGAATGTCTTGTGTAGATAAGACGAAAGAAGAGAATCTTGCATTCCAGAAATTCTTTCAGGATACGGGAAATTATATTCCGCCGGAAGATGCTGAAAGTGTAGAACAACTTTATGAAAGAACCGGAGAGTTTTTAAAGAGTCTTGAAGAGAGTAAGAAGTTGAAGGATAAGAATCTTTTGATTTCTACTCATGGTGCTGCGATGACAGCAATGCTGAACAGGATGAGAGGCAGTCTTTCAGTAGAACATTTCTGGAAAAATGAAGTACCGCCAAATTGTTCTGTTACGATTGCGGAACTTGAAGGCAGTGGATTCAAAATTATCCAGGAAGGAATTATCTTTTACAAAGAAGAAGTGAAACACTGGAAAGCAGTGTAGTATAAAAGGCAGAATGTAAGTGCTGTGGTACTTGCATTCTGCCTTTCCTTATGCTATTCTTTAGTTGTCTGGCCGGCAGATCTTTAAGCCGGCACTGATTCACATGAACTTCAATTCTTCTGTTTCAGGAAGAGGATTCCATGGTATATCGTATTATTGCAACAAAATTAAGGGGAAGAATTATTGTTGACATTTTGAAAGAAGTATAATAAAATCTATTCATAGACGAACAACTGTTCGAAAAAGAGAGAATGGGTTTTATACACTAAGAGAGATAGAGAAGGAGAAAATTATGGCAGGCAAAGAGAGCGTTACAAAGCTGGCGAATAACGAAGAGAAGAAGAAAGCACTGGATGCAGCGATCGCAAAGCTGGAGAAAGATTTTGGTAAGGGTGCAGTGATGCGGCTGGGAGAATCAGGGGCGCATGTAGCTGTAGAGACAGTTCCTACCGGATGTCTGAGCCTTGATCTGGCACTTGGACTTGGCGGTGTGCCAAAGGGACGTGTGATCGAGGTTTATGGTCCTGAATCAAGTGGTAAGACAACTGTCGCACTTCATATGATTTCTGAGGTTCAGAAGAGAGGCGGAATTGCCGGATTTATCGATGCAGAGCATGCACTGGATCCTGTATACGCAAAGAATATCGGAGTAGATATCGATGAACTCTATATTTCACAGCCTGACAGTGGAGATCAGGCCCTTGAGATTGCAGAGACAATGGTACGTTCAGGGGCGATTGATATTATTGTCATTGACTCTGTAGCTGCACTTGTTCCAAAACAGGAGATCGAAGGGGATATGGGAGACAGTCATGTTGGTTTGCAGGCAAGATTGATGTCACAGGCATTGAGAAAACTGACACCGGTTATCAGCAAGTCAAACTGTATTGTAATCTTTATCAACCAGCTCCGTGAAAAAGTTGGTGTTATGTTTGGAAATCCGGAGACGACGACCGGTGGCCGTGCACTTAAGTTTTATTCTTCTGTTCGTCTGGACGTGCGCCGTGTAGAACAGCTCAAGCAGGCAGGAGAAGTCATTGGTAACCATACCCGTGTCAAAGTCGTAAAAAACAAAGTAGCACCTCCATTCCGTGAAGCAGAGTTTGATATCATGTTCGGAAAGGGGATTTCCAAAGAGGGAGATATTCTGGATCTGGCAGCAAATGTCGGAATTATCAGCAAATCCGGTGCATGGTATGCTTATGAAGGAGACAAGATCGGACAGGGACGTGAAAATGCAAAGACGTATCTGCGTGAAAATCCGGAATTCTGTAAGATGATTGAAGAAATGGTGCGTGAACATTATTTTGCACAGGAGGATGAGACCCCGGAAGGCGAAGAAGAGACTCCGTCATCTGCAGATGAGGGAAGCAAGAAAGAATAAGATATGGTTACAGTGACAGAGTGTACGACTCTGGGAAAGGGCAGGCTTCGTTTCCATCTGGATAATGGAACGGAGCTTGTTCTTTACCGGGGAGAGGCAAAACAGTTTCGGATGCGGGAAGGAAGCACACTTTCGGATGAAGAGGAACATCAGCTGATTTATGAAGTGGTGGGAAAGCGTGCAAAAAGAAGAACCATGCATCTGCTGGAACAGATGGACCGCACGGAGCAGCAGCTGCGGGAGAAACTGAAACAGGGCGGATATCCGCAGGCGTGTATTGATCTTGCACTGGAATATGTGAAATCTTTTCATTATGTCGATGATTACCGCTATGCATGTACCTATATCAATTATCGTCAGGATCGTATGAGCCGCTATCAGCTGAAAGTAAAACTGTATGGAAAGGGAATTCCCGGAGAATTGATTGATCGTGCCCTTGAGGAATGTTATGAGGGGGACGAACAGGAGCAGATCATACGTCTGCTGGAAAAGAAAAAGTTTGACGCACAAAATTCCGACCCAAAAGAATTTACACGTGTTTACCAGTATCTGATGCGCAGGGGCTTTCGGAGCAATGATGTGCTGCGTGCTATGAAAAGTAAACAATGAAAGCACGTATTGCTTGACATAATTAAGCAAAAAGGATAAAATTATAATGTTGTAGAAGTATGACATGGAAGACTAATATTTCTTTTTGTTATATGTACAATGAAAAATTAATAAAGGAGGTGCTCCTGTGCCACAAGTAATTATTGCTGTTGTTATCACACTTATAATTACTGCGGTTGCTGTATGGTTTATCTCGACTGAATATCACAAGAAGGTAGCAAATACCAAGATTGGAAATGCAGAAGAGCAGGCCAGAGGCATCATCGACGAGGCTGTGAAAAATGCCGAAGACAAGAAGCGCGAAGCTATGCTTGAGATCAAAGAAGAAACCATTCGTTCCAAGAATGAGATTGACAAGGAGATCAAAGAGCGTAGAAATGAAATTCAGCGTAACGAGCGTCGTATTGTGCAGAAGGAAGAAAATCTGGACAAGAAACTCGAATCGATTGAAAAGCGTGAGGCAAGTTTCCGTGCCAAAGAAGAAGATTTGAAGAAGCAGAAAGTTGAGATAGCAAAGCTCAACGAACAGCGCGTACAGGAACTGGAAAGAATTTCAGGATTAACCTCTGAACAGGCAAAAGAATACCTCTTAAAGACCGTGGAAGAAGATGTGAAGATTGACACTGCGAAGATGATCAAGGAAATGGAAGCGCAGGCGAAGGAAGAAGTCAACAAGAAGGCAAAGGACTATGTAGTTACTGCAATTCAGAAATGTGCTGCGGATCACGTTGCTGAAACCACAATCTCTGTTGTACAGCTTCCGAATGATGAGATGAAAGGCCGTATTATCGGTAGGGAAGGACGAAATATTCGTACACTTGAAACGATGACAGGAGTAGATCTGATCATTGATGATACGCCGGAAGCAGTTATCCTTTCCAGCTTTGATCCGATTCGAAGAGAAGTTGCGAGAATTGCACTTGAAAAGTTGATCGTGGATGGACGAATTCATCCGGCACGTATCGAGGAAATGGTTGAAAAAGCGCAAAAAGAAGTAGAGACAATGATTCGTGAAGAAGGCGAGGCTGCTGTATTAGAAGTCGGCATCCACGGCATTCATCCGGAGCTTGTCCGGCTTTTGGGCAAAATGAAGTATCGTACCAGTTATGGACAGAATGCATTGAAACATTCGATTGAGGTCGCACAATTGACAGGTTTACTCGCCGCAGAAATCGGTGAGGATGTCCGTATGGCAAAACGTGCGGGATTATTACATGATATTGGTAAGGCTGTAGATCATGATATGGAAGGTTCCCATATCCAGCTGGGTGTGGAACTGTGTAGAAAGTACAAGGAATCACCTCTTGTCATCAATGCAGTGGAAGCACATCACGGTGATGTGGAGCCGGAGAGTCTGATTGCATGTCTGGTGCAGGCAGCCGATACCATCAGCGCTGCACGTCCGGGTGCGAGAAAAGAAACTTTGGAAACATACTCAAACCGCTTACAGCAGCTTGAGGATATTACAAATAGCTATAAGGGTGTAGAAAAATCTTTTGCAGTTCAGGCAGGTAGAGAGGTTCGTATCTTAGTTGTTCCTGAGCAGATCAGCGATGCGGATATGGTTCTTTTAGCCAGAGATATTTCAAAACAGATTGAGACTGAGTTGGAATATCCGGGTCAGATCAAGGTAAATGTGATCAGGGAATCGCGTGTTGTTGACTACGCTAAGTAATTGTGAAAATGAACTTAAAAAGGCTTAAGACCGCGGAAAGCGGGATTAAGCCTTTTTTATATCATAATGTGTTGTAAAATAAATACATTGGGATTTCATGGGACGTATAGAATAAAAAGGAGGGACCAGTACAGCACGGCTGCACTGGCCAGATTATGAAAAAAAATGATCGAAAGGTTTTGGTTCCTTTTGATGATTTCACTATACCGGAAAAGTGTGAAATGGATATGTTACAAATTTGAAGAAACTGTGAACGATGAAAAATATCCGGGGATGATGTTCGGACAGGAAAGAGAGGTTTGAAATATGGTAGAGCATGTAAAACGATTGAAGAGAGAACTGGTATACAAGGGAGCAATTCTGGATATCTACAAAGATACGATGGAACTTCCGGATGGAAACAAAGCAGAGTGGGATTTTGTATCCCATCGTATGGGCGCAGCCGCCATTCTTCCGGTTATGAAGGATGGAAGAATTGTGATGGTGCGTCAGTACCGCAATGCGCTGGAGAGAGAAACACTTGAAATTCCGGCCGGCTGTCGGGACAGTAAGACGGAAGATACGGCATATTGTGCGGCACGGGAGATGGAAGAGGAAACGGGATACCGCAGCACGAATGTGAAACATTTATTATCCCTGCGTACGACGGTGGCATTTTGTGATGAGGCGGTTGATATTTTTGTAGCTACCGATCTGGAAGTGGGAACCCGGCATCTGGATGAAGCGGAATCCATTGATGTGGAAATTTACACACTGGAAGAGTTGTGCGATATGATCTACGAAGGGAAAATTCAGGATGGAAAAACCATTGCTGCAATTATGGCATATGCGGCAGCAAAAAAAGGCGGAATGGGAAAACATCTGGATTTATAAAAATGGAATAAAGAAAACGGACAGGGCATAGGCTGAAAAGAAAAGAGTTTTAGGAATTTTTATGAAAAAGGAACTGGCGATTGGAATCTGTTTTGGCCTGGCGGGAATTTTATGTACCTGTCTGTTTGGATATGAATATTTTACGACTTATGGATTTTTAAATGCGTATCATATGAAAGCATTTGCGGCATCGGATACCGGGTATTTGCCGCTTTTGGCAAATATTTTATGGGAAAGGGGAAAAGTGTTTGTGATTATTGCAATCCTTTCCCTTACTGCTTTAAAAGCAATTCTGCCATTATTATTGCGCTGCCTGATTTATTTTACCGGCGGGGTATTTTTTGCTGCCTGTGTGATGAATATGGGGATTCTTGGAATTGTTTTTTTTCTGGTATCGTGGCTGCCGCATGGAATTTTGTATCTTGCAGCGCTTGCGCTTTTACTGCTGGTAGAACCGCACAGGTTTTATAACCGGAAAAATCCATGGCTGCTGCGGCTGGCATGGGGGATGGGAGTTGCGGTACTGGTGCTTCTTGGATGTGTATTGGAGGCATCTGTTGGAATCCGGCTGTTACGTTTTGTTGTGGAAAAATTATAAAAAAATGGAGTGCAAAAGGAACACTTTTTACACTCCATTTTTGTTTTCAGACAAAAACTGTTTACTTTGCGTTCATCTCCGCAATGTCATAGATCAGCTGTTTGGAATCTTCCCATCCGAGACAAGGATCGGTAATGGATTTTCCGTAAATATGATCTCCGATAGACTGATTTCCCTCTTCGATGTAACTTTCAATCATCAGACCTTTTACCAGAGAACGGATATCGGAAGAAAGCTGGCGGTTATGCATCACTTCTTTTGCGATACGGATCTGTTCCTTAAACTTTTTTCCAGAGTTGGAATGGTTGGTATCAATGATGGCTGCCGGATGGATGACATCCATTTTTTCGTACATCTCATGAAGACGGATCAGATCTTCATAGTGATAATTCTGGGTGGTATTGCCGTGCTTGCTGACTGCACCGCGAAGAACCACGTGAGTCAGAGGATTTCCGGTTGTCTCCACCTCGTATCCGCGATAAACGAAATGATGCGGATGCTGTGCCGCGTATACAGAATTGAGCATAACAGAAAAATCACCACTGGTAGGATTTTTCATTCCGGAAGCGACATCAAAACCACTGACCGTCAGACGATGCTGCTGATCTTCTACCGAACGTGCTCCGATGGCAACGTAGGAGAGAAGATCCTCGACATATCCCCAGTTTTCCGGGTAAAGCATTTCATCGGCACAGGTAAGACCGCTTTCTTCGATTGCGCGAATGTGCATTTTACGCATGGCGATCAGGCCGTGCAGCAGGTCCGGCTTTCCTTCCGGGTCCGGCTGATGAACGATACCTTTGTAGCCTTCACCTGTGGTACGCGGTTTGTTGGTATAGACACGCGGGATGATGATCAGTTTGTCGGATACTTTGTCGGCAACCTTTGCCAGACGGTGATTGTACTCCAGAACAGCGTCTTCGTTGTCTGCGGAGCAAGGTCCTACGATAACAAGAAATTTATCGGAATCCCCGGTAAAGACTTTTGCGATTTCAGCGTCACGCTGTTTTTTGATTTCGGTTGCGCGGGCGCTTAAGGGATATTGTTCCCGGATCTCTGTTGGGGTGGGAAGTTTTCTTACAAATTCAAGGCTCATTTTCGTTCTCCTTTATCTTAGATGCACTTCTTTTCTAGCTGCGGACGGAGGAGCGTTCTTGTGTGCCCCGTCGCAAACTATCTATAAATTATAATACATAACGCGAAGATTGTCGATGTTTTTTCGGCGAAAATTCTGTTTCTCTTAAAAAAGATAGAAAAAAGGTATCAATGAACAGCAAATCCGTTTGCAGATTCCCGATGCAGGAACAAAAGTGCCATTGTCATAATGGTAAGTTCACTTGCAAGAATACCATAGAGATAGCCACGGATGCCGAAAACCGGGACGAGAAAAAGAATTGCAAGAATACGAATTACATCTCCGGCAAGGTTCTGGAAAAAAACGAGAGAAGTTTTTCCAAGGCCGTTTAAAATGCTTCCAAGTGTCGTTTCCAGATAGAGAAAAGGACTTAAAAATGAAAGGATACGCAGAAAAACGCCGACTTCTTCGTTTTGAAAAAGGAAACGTCCAAGCCACGGACCGAAAAAGAAAAAAGCAAAAACAGCGGAAGTGCCAAGCAGCACACAGAAAGAAATTGTATAACGGATCGTGTCTGATATTTGCTCCGGCGTACCGTCGGCCTGCTGTTTTGCTACGCCGGGCAGAAGCATGACGGACACCGCGTGGGTGATGGCAGATGGAAAAAAGATCATAGGAAGTGCCATACCGGTGAGAATGCCATACTGCGAGAGCGCTGCTTTCCGGGAAAGACCGGAGGTGACCAGACAGCCGGGGAGCAGAGCACTTTCAATGCTGTGGAGGACATTCAGAAGAATACGGTTCAGCGTAAGCGGAAGATTCAAAACGGCAAGCTCTCGGAAGGTATCGTACCAGAGGGTCTTTTCTTTGAAAAAAGCAGAAATCGTGCGGTGTTTCTGAGGGGACCTGCTGTGCGAGACGGACAGGCAGGCCATCAGAAAGAGACACGAAAAGAGTTCGCCGGCGGCAGTACCGAATGCAGCGACAGCGGCAGAGGGGAGGCTTGTGGAAAGACAGAAAAGCCAGGCAAGGTAGGAAGCGCCCATGCGCACGAACTGTTCCAAAAGCTGGCAAAAAGAAGGCAGTGCCGTCTGATTCTGGCCAAGATACCATGCCGAGAGACAGTTGTGGATCCCGGAGGGGAGAATGCCGAGTGATAAAATCCGGAGGAGCAGAATTGTCCGCGGCTCAAAAAGAAGCCGTGTTCCGATAAAATCCGCGCTGAAAAAGAGAAAGATGGAGGCGGAGAAGGAAAGTATCACTACAATGCCGCATCCGGCCGCCAGACAGATCTTTGCCCGTCTGGAATCCTTTTTGGCAAGGTACGATGCGACAAAGCGCGAGAGCACCGTCTGCATGCCGCCTGCGCCAAGGGAGAGCATCAGTGCGTAGAGTGGTGTGGCGAGCTGGTAGATACCAAAGGCTTCCGCACCGATCCGGCGCGACAGGAATATTCTATAGAGAAATCCAAGAATTCTGCAGATGATCCCGGACGCGGTCAGGATCAGTGTGCCAAGAAGAAGCGTGTTCTTTCTTGTGATTTTCAGCATGGGATAGACTCCTTTCACGGCATTGCGCAGATAGTCTAAAATATGCGAAAAAACTCCTTGACAGAACCCCGTGATAGGTGCTATTCTGAGTGAGAAATAAATCCGATTAAAACTGTCGGAATTGGAAAACGACAGCACAGGAAAAAGGAGAACCAGGAATGAAATTATCGACCAAAGGAAGATATGGTCTGCGTGCCATGATCGATCTGGCGAGTCACGAAGAAGAGGGTGCAGTGTCCATTGCCAGCATTTCAGAACGCCAGAATATCTCAGAGAGCTATCTGGAGCAGCTGGTGCGTCCGCTTATGAAGGCGGGCCTGCTTAAGAGCGTGCGCGGCAAGGGCGGCGGCTACATGATGGCCAAGGACCCGGCCGAGGTGCGCGCCGGCGACATCTTGCGTGCCGTTGAGGGCAGCACGGCCCCAGTGGCGTGCGATGGCATTGACAACAGCTGCACCCGCAGTGACCTGTGCTCAACGGTCAAGTTTTGGCGCGGTCTGGACGACGTGATCGAAAAGTACGTCGACGGCGTGACGTTGGCCGACCTGGCCGCCGTTCCCGAGATTAACTTCGACATTAAACTGTAACCCGAACGCAATTCCTTGAGATTTCGCGGAGGGTTGTTGCCGTTTACCGATGGGTTGTTGTGCAACAAACTGGGAGCTGTAATACTGAATCCATCTTTGCAAACTGTACTTTACCCACACCAATGCAGGGAGGATGTATGCAACCCAAGCATTCCGCGATTGTTGCGGGCCTGACGCTGGC
>ENA-OPCM01002135-OPCM01002135.1-human-gut-metagenome-genome-assembly--contig:-NODE-2135-length-11642-cov-8.646759_pt1 | contig 11642 bp, 5 predicted proteins | sample MGYA00241252_ERZ501484 | MGnify/ENA primary metagenome ERZ501484 (study PRJEB25962, sample SAMEA2042583) | human gut metagenome | biome: human gut; feature: human-associated habitat; material: faeces...
TGAGGTGCACCTACGTTAGCCTCAACTTTGAACTCACGAAGAAGTCTGTCAACGATGATCTCAAGGTGAAGCTCACCCATACCAGCGATGATTGTCTGTCCAGTTTCCTGATTTGTATGAGCACGGAATGTCGGGTCTTCTTCTGCAAGTTTTGCAAGAGATTCTCCAAGTTTTCCCTGAGAAGCCTTTGTCTTAGGCTCGATAGCAAGCTCGATAACCGGCTCCGGGAATTCCATGGACTCAAGAATTACAGGATGCTGCTCATCACAGATTGTATCTCCTGTTGTAGAGAACTTGAATCCGATTGCTGCAGCGATATCTCCTGAATATACTTTATCCAGCTCTTCACGCTTGTTGGCATGCATCTGAAGGATACGTCCAACACGCTCTTTTTTATCTTTTGTTGCATTCAGTACGTAAGAACCGGAGTTCATGGTTCCTGAATACACACGGAAATATGCCAGTTTACCAACGAATGGGTCTGTCATAATCTTGAATGCCAGTGCGGAGAACGGCTCCTCATCGGAAGAATGTCTTACGATCGGGTTTCCGTCCAGATCGGTACCCTCGATTGGCGGGATATCGGTCGGAGCCGGCATGTACTCAAGGATCGCATCCAGAAGTTTCTGAACACCTTTGTTTCTGTATGCAGAACCGCAGCATACCGGTACAGCTGTACACTCGCAGGTAGCTTTACGCAGAACTGCTTTCATCTCGTCTACAGACGGGATATCATCATCCAGATAACGCATCATCAGCTCATCATCCAGCTCGCAGATTTTCTCTACCAGCTCGGTGTGATACAGCTCAGCGTCGTCTTTCATATCTTCCGGGATATCAACGATGGAGATATCATCGCCCTTATCGTCGTTGTAGATGTAAGCTTTCATCTCGAACAGATCGATAATTCCCTTGAACTCATCTTCCTTACCAATTGGAAGCTGAAGGCAGATAGCATTTTTACCAAGTCTGGTCTTGATCTGATCTACAGCGTTGTAGAAGTCAGCGCCAAGGATGTCCATCTTGTTGATGAATGCCATACGCGGTACGTTGTAGGTATCAGCCTGACGCCATACGTTTTCTGACTGTGGTTCAACACCACCCTTTGCACAGAATACGCCGACAGCACCATCAAGTACACGAAGGGAACGCTCTACCTCTACAGTAAAGTCTACGTGTCCAGGAGTATCAATGATGTTGATACGATGCTCTAAAGCACCTTTCTTTGGTTTTGTGAACTCTTCCAAAGTCCAGTGGCATGTAGTAGCGGCTGATGTAATTGTGATACCTCTTTCCTGCTCCTGTTCCATCCAGTCCATGGTAGCAGTACCTTCATGAGTATCACCAATCTTATAGTTAACACCGGTATAGTAAAGAATACGCTCTGTTAATGTTGTTTTACCAGCATCAATATGAGCCATAATACCAATGTTTCTGGTTCTCTCTAATGGATATTCTCTTCCAGCCAAGGTTTTTCCTCCTTAATTTACTACGCCGATATGCGCAGAACATTTTTATAATACTTGAGAGCAAAGTTGCTTTGCTCCCGGTATCTATTCATATGGCAAATGATATTAGAAGCGGTAATGAGCGAATGCTTTGTTTGCTTCTGCCATTTTGTGCATATCTTCTTTTCTCTTAACAGATGCACCTGTGTTGTTAGCTGCATCCATGATTTCATTTGCAAGTCTTTCTTCCATGGTCTTCTCACCTCTGTTACGTGAGAAAGTTGTTAACCAACGAAGTCCTAAAGCCTGACGACGGTCTGGTCTAACTTCGATTGGTACCTGGTATGTTGCACCACCAATACGTCTAGCCTTTACTTCGAGAACAGGCATAACGTTATTCATGGCTTCTTCAAATACTTCAAGAGCAGGTCTTTCTGTTTTCTCTTCTACTCTTGCGAAAGCTCCATATACAATTTTCTGTGCTACACCTTTCTTACCATCTAACATAATGTTGTTGACAAGCTTTGTAACGACTTTGTTATTGTAAATTGGATCTGCTAATACGTCTCTTTTCTGAGTATGTCCTTTACGTGGCACGGTTCTTCCCTCCTTAATCATAATTTACTATACAGGTCTTCCCTGCATTTACTGTGTCCGGTTTCCCGGCTCTGCAACATTTGCAATGAAAGTTCAATGCAACATGTTGTCAGTGAACTTCATTTCGATTAATTCAACGGTACTCACATGTGTAAAATGGGCAAGCCCATCTCGGAACAAAATCTTGTTCCCCCTTAGTGTTCGTGCGGAAATATATCTCTAGTGAAACAATTCCAACACTAAACCTTTTAGTTCTGTTTGTGATACTATTGGTTTTACTTCATTCTGTAATCAAAAATTACTTAGAAGCCTTTGGTCTCTTAGCGCCGTATTTAGAACGAGCCTGTTTTCTGTTAGCAACACCTGCTGTATCAAGTGTACCACGGATGATGTGATATCTTGTACCTGGTAAGTCCTTAACACGTCCACCACGGATCATAACAACGCTATGCTCCTGTAAGTTGTGTCCTTCACCTGGAATGTAGCTTGTTACTTCGATTCCGTTAGAGAGACGTACTCTGGCGATCTTTCTAAGAGCTGAGTTAGGTTTTTTAGGAGTAGCTGTCTTAACAGCTGTACAAACACCTCTCTTCTGTGGAGAAGGAGCATCTGTAGGTCTCTTCTGTAAAGAGTTGTAACCCTTCTGAAGTGCAGGTGCTGTAGACTTCTTAACAGATGTCTGACGTCCTTTTCTTACTAACTGGTTAAATGTTGGCATTATTTTCACCTCCTGTTTTATTTTAAGCAGTGCAATCTTATGCACGCTAAAATATTATACAAATCCTTGTCTGTTTTGTCAAGGCCAATTTTGTTTTCAATATAATACAAGAAAGAAGTCCGGTTTCCCGGACTTCTTTGTTTTTGGTTTGTAACAGCTTCTGTAGCTTAAGTACAAACATCAGTAATTATTCTTCATCAACTGATTCAGCATCTGTATCAATGACTCCGACTGCCTCTTCCTCTGCGAAATCCGCAAAATCATCATCATCAAAATCAAGTGTATCATCATCGTTTACATCGCTGTCAAGCTTGATATTACGATAAATCTTCATACCTGTTCCTGCCGGGATGAGCTTACCGATGATTACGTTCTCCTTCATACCGATAAGCGGATCAACCTTGCCCTTGATTGCTGCCTCAGTAAGAACCTTAGTGGTCTCCTGGAATGAAGCTGCTGACAGGAATGAGTTGGTTGCAAGAGATGCCTTTGTGATTCCAAGTAATACCTGTGAGCCAACTGCAAGCTCCTTGCCCTCTTCCTCAAGCTTCTCGTTGAGCTCTAAGAAGTCAAGGGCATCAACCATGCTGCCCGGAAGTAAATCAGAATCTCCCGGCTCCTCTACGCGGATCTTCTGTAAGCACTGACGAACTATAACCTCGACATGCTTATCGTTAATCTCAACACCCTGTAAACGGTAAACACGCTGTACCTCGCGGAGCATGTAATCCTGAACCGCACGAACGCCCTTAATCTTGAGGATATCGTGTGGATTTACAGAACCCTCTGTAAGCTCGTCGCCGGCCTCAAGCTCCTGTCCGTCTACAACCTTGATACGTGAGCCGTAAGGAATGAGGTAAGCCTTTGTCTCGCCTGTCTCGTTGTTTGTAACGATAACCTCACGTTTCTTCTTTGTATCCTTGATTGTGGCAGTTCCGCCGAACTCTGTGATAATAGCGAGTCCCTTAGGCTTACGTGCCTCGAAAATCTCCTCTACTCGAGGAAGACCCTGTGTGATATCTCCACCGGCAACACCACCTGTATGGAAGGTTCTCATGGTAAGCTGTGTACCAGGCTCACCGATTGACTGTGCTGCGATGATACCGATTGCTTCACCAACCTGTACTGCCTGACCTGTTGCAAGGTTTGAACCGTAACACTTAGCACATACTCCCATGTGTGAACGGCAGGTAAGCACTGTACGGATCTTAACCTGTGTGATTGGATTACCATTCTCGTCAACACCCTCTGCCATAACCTTTGCTGCACGCTTTGGTGTAATCATATGGTTGGCCTTAACGATTACATTGCCATCCTTATCGCAGATTGTATTGCAAGAGAAACGACCTGTAATTCTCTCCTGAAGGCTCTCGATTTCCTCTCGACCCTCCATGAATGCCTTTACAACCATTCCCGGAATCTCACGTCCTGTGCCTGCACAGCAGTCTGTCTCACGAACGATCATATGCTGTGAAACATCTACGAGACGTCTTGTAAGGTATCCTGAATCGGCTGTACGAAGCGCTGTATCTGAAAGTCCCTTACGAGCTCCATGTGCTGACATGAAGTACTCGAGTACGTCAAGACCCTCACGGAAGCATGACTTGATAGGAAGCTCGATTGTACGACCTGTTGTATCAGCCATGAGTCCTCGCATACCTGCAAGCTGTTTGATCTGCTTATCAGATCCACGGGCTCCGGAATCTGCCATCATGAAGATGTTGTTGTACTTATCAAGACCTGTAAGAAGTGCCTTTGTAAGGGCATCATCTGTATCCTTCCATGTCTCGATAACCTCTTTGTAACGCTCCTCATCAGTGATAAGTCCACGCTTGTACTGTCTTGTAATCTTATCTACAGTGTCCTGTGCATCAGCGATCATCTGTGGCTTCTGTGGTGGCACTGTCATATCTGAAATTGAAACTGTCATGGCAGCCTGGGTTGAATACTTGTATCCCATAGCCTTGACATTATCAAGAACCTCTGCTGTTGTTGTAGCTCCGTGTGTGTTGATAACCTTCTCAAGGATCTGCTTGATCTGTTTCTTACCAACGTGGAACTCAACCTCAAACTTGAGTGCATTCTCAGCCTTTGATCTGTCTATAAAACCAAGATCCTGTGGAATGTTCTCATTGAATATCAAAAGTCCTACTGTTGTCTCTGTAAAACCTGAAACCTCTGTGCCGTCAGGAAGCTTTACTGTACGGTGTACAAAGATATTCTGGTGAAGAGTAATCTCCTTGTTCTCGTAAGCGAGCATTGCAAGATTAACACTTCCATAGTAACGGCCGAGAAGATCTATCGGTCTGCAAAGCACACGACGGTTCCCGTCTGTGACATCCTCAAACCAGATGAGGTCATATAAGCCAAGCTCAGCCTTTCCTGTATTTTCATCAGGAGTTGTGAGCTTTCTAAGCTCATCAATATCATTGTATACAGTGTCTGATGACACCTGTGCAACCATCTTTGGATCATCCTTGTAATCAGCGAGCTTTCTCATTGTGAGGTAGTAAACTCCAAGGATCATATCCTGTGAAGGAACGGCTACAAGTCCACCATCGGAAGGCTTAAGCAGGTTGTTAGGTGACAGAAGCATGAATCTGCACTCAGCCTGTGCCTCAGCAGTCAATGGAAGATGTACAGCCATCTGGTCTCCATCGAAGTCGGCGTTGAACGCTGTACATACGAGTGGATGAAGCTTGATTGCCTTACCCTCTACAAGGATTGGCTCGAAGGCCTGGATTCCAAGTCTGTGGAGTGTAGGAGCTCGGTTAAGCATAACCGGATGCTCTTTGATGACGTCCTCAAGGACATCCCATACCTCCGGCTGAAGTCTCTCAACCATCTTCTTTGCACTCTTTATATTGTGTGCGGTTCCGTTAGCGGCAAGTTCTTTCATAACGAATGGCTTGAAAAGCTCGATAGCCATCTCCTTTGGAAGACCACACTGATAAATCTTAAGCTTTGGCTCTACGCAGATAACCGAACGTCCTGAGTAGTCAACTCGCTTTCCGAGAAGGTTCTGACGGAAACGTCCTCCCTTTCCCTTGAGCATGTCTGAAAGAGACTTAAGAGCTCTGTTTCCTGGACCGGTAACAGGACGTCCACGACGGCCGTTGTCGATAAGTGCATCGACAGCCTCCTGAAGCATACGTTTCTCGTTACGAACGATGATATCCGGTGCTCCAAGATCAAGAAGTCTTCTAAGACGGTTGTTACGGTTGATGATTCGTCTGTAAAGGTCGTTAAGATCACTTGTTGCGAAACGTCCTCCATCGAGCTGAACCATTGGACGGAGATCCGGTGGAATAACAGGAATAACTGTCATAATCATCCACTCAGGCTTGTTTCCTGACTCACGGAAAGCCTCTACAACCTCAAGCCTCTTGATGATACGTGCACGCTTCTGGCCTGTAGCATTCTCAAGCTCTGCCTTAAGCTCTGCCGAATCCTTCTCGAGATCGATTGCTGCTAAAAGCTCATGGATAGACTCAGCACCCATTCCTACACGGAATGCTGAGCGGCCATAAGTATCGCATGCCTCCTGGTACTCTGACTCGTTGAGAATCTGCTTGTATGCAAGCTTTGTCTCGCCCGGGTCAAGCACAATATATGAAGCAAAGTACAGTACTCTCTCAAGTACACGTGGAGATAAGTCAAGGATGAGTCCCATACGTGATGGGATACCCTTGAAATACCAGATATGAGATACAGGAGCAGCAAGCTCGATGTGTCCCATACGCTCTCTACGAACGCTTGACTTTGTGATTTCTACGCCACATCGGTCGCAGACAACACCCTTATAACGTATCTTCTTGTATTTACCACAATGACACTCCCAGTCCTTCGTTGGTCCGAAAATCTTCTCGCAAAAAAGACCGTCTTTTTCAGGCTTTAATGTTCTATAGTTAATAGTCTCAGGCTTTTTAACCTCGCCATGTGACCACTCTCTGATCTTTTCAGGAGATGCTAATCCAATCTGAATCGCATCAAACTGCATTGCCTGATTATTTTCTATATTATTTGTTTCTGGCATTTTGGCACTCCCTTCTAATTATTCTTCGTCATCAAGAACTTCATCAGCAAAAATATCGTCATCCGCTGTCTCAGGGGACTCTTCCTCTTCTATGTCAACAAGCTCTTCGTTGTCATCAAATTCTTTCTTTGAGAAACCATGCTCTGCGAATGACTCACTGTCCTCGAATGCATAGTCCTTATCGTTTCCGATAATTGAGTTGATATCTGTATTACCGTACTCACTTGTCTCGATAAGCTCAACCTCTTCTCTGTTCTCATCAAGTACCTTGACATCCAGACCAAGTGCCTGAAGCTCTTTGAGAAGTACCTTGAATGACTCTGGAATACCAGGCTCAGGGATATTCTCACCCTTGATGATAGCCTCGTAGGTCTTGACACGGCCAACAACATCATCGGACTTCATTGTAAGGATCTCCTGGAGTGTATATGCAGCACCATATGCCTCAAGAGCCCAAACCTCCATCTCTCCGAAACGCTGTCCACCGAACTGTGCCTTACCACCGAGTGGCTGCTGTGTTACTAATGAGTAAGGACCTGTTGAACGTGCATGGATCTTATCGTCAACAAGGTGATGCAGCTTAAGGTAATGCATGTGTCCGATAGTTGTCTTTCCATCGAAGCACTCACCTGTTCTACCATCACGAAGCTGTACCTTTCCATCCTTTGAAATCGGAACGCCCTTCCATAAGCTTCTGTGAGCTCTGTTTGTTGAAAGGTATTCCATAACGTCCTCACGGAGTGTATCAACATATTTATCATAGAAGATTTCAGCATCTGCGCTCCAGTATGGATGCTCAGCCTGTAAATCCTTTTCAAGCTCTTCCTTATCGAACGGAAGATTTACGTAATCATTTGCAAGCTCAAGTGTATCCTCGATATCTACCTCGTTTGCTCCGTCAAATACAGGAGTTGAGATATTGAAGCCAAGTGCCTTTGCAGCGAGACTCAGGTGAATCTCAAGGACCTGACCGATGTTCATTCGTGAAGGAACACCGAGTGGGTTAAGTACGATATCCAGTGGACGTCCGTTTGGAAGGAATGGCATATCCTCAACAGGAAGCACACGGGAAACGACACCCTTGTTACCGTGACGTCCGGCCATCTTATCACCGACAGAAATCTTTCTCTTCTGCGCAATGTAGATACGTACTGACTGGTTTACTCCCGGAGAAAGCTCATCGCCGTTCTCTCTTGTAAATACCTTGGCATCAACAATGATACCGTAAGCACCATGAGGTACCTTAAGTGATGTATCACGAACCTCTCTTGCCTTCTCACCAAAGATGGCACGAAGAAGTCTTTCCTCTGCTGTAAGCTCTGTCTCACCCTTTGGTGTAACCTTTCCTACAAGGATATCACCGGCACGAACCTCTGCACCTACACGGATGATACCTCTCTCATCAAGGTCCTTGAGTGCGTCGTCGCCGACACCAGGGACATCACGTGTAATCTCCTCAGGTCCGAGCTTTGTATCACGTGACTCTACCTCATATTCCTCGATATGAACTGATGTATACACATCATACTCTACGAGACGCTCTGAAAGAAGAACGGCATCCTCGTAGTTGTATCCTTCCCATGTCATGAATCCGATAAGCGGGTTCTTTCCAAGAGCAAGCTCTCCCTGACTTGTTGAAGGACCGTCTGCGATAACATCGCCTGCCTTAACCTTGTCACCCTTAAATACGATAGGTCTCTGGTTGTAGCAGTTTGACTGGTTAGAACGAGAGAACTTTGTAAGGATATACTCTCTCTTGTTTCCGTCAGTCTCTTTTATGATAATGCGGTTTGACTCTGAAGATAATACCTCTCCGTCTGCCTTTGCAACTACGCAGACACCTGAGTCAACTGCGGCCTTTGTCTCAATACCTGTACCAACTACAGGAGCCTCTGTGGTCAGAAGCGGAACGGCCTGACGCTGCATGTTTGATCCCATGAGGGCACGTGTAGGGTCATCGTTCTGCAAGAATGGAATCAGCGCTGTAGCTACTGAGAATACCATCTTTGGAGATACATCCATATAATCAAATGCTGACTTATCGTACTCCTGAGTTTCCTCTCTGTAACGACCTGAAACTGAGTTACGTATGAAATGTCCTTCGGCATCAAGCTTCTCATTAGCCTGTGCTACGTGGTAGTTGTCCTCCTCGTCGGCTGTCATGTATACAACCTCTTCTGTGACTACCGGGTTCTTAGGATCAGTCTTGTCAATCTTACGGTATGGAGCCTCTACGAAGCCATACTCATTGATTCTCGCATAGCATGCAAGTGAGTTGATAAGACCGATGTTTGGTCCCTCAGGAGTCTCTACAGGACACATACGGCCATAGTGAGTGTAATGTACATCTCGAACCTCGAATCCGGCACGGTCTCTTGAAAGACCACCAGGTCCAAGTGCTGATAAACGTCTCTTGTGAGTAAGCTCTCCAAGAGGGTTGTTCTGATCCATGAACTGTGAAAGCTGTGAAGAACCGAAGAATTCTTTAACAGCGGCAGTTACAGGCTTTATATTGATAAGTGACTGAGGTGAAATTCCCTCTAAGTCCTGTGTAGTCATTCTTTCACGAACAACACGCTCCAGTCTTGAGAGACCGATACGGTACTGGTTCTGTAACAGCTCTCCAACCGCACGGATACGTCTGTTTCCAAGATGATCGATATCGTCATCTGTTCCTGCGCCCCACTCTAAGTGCATATTGTAGTTGATAGTTGCGAAGATATCCTCTTTAGTAATATGCTTTGGAATAAGGTCAGATATATCTCTCTTTATTGCCTCGATTCTGTCCTCAAGAGAATCATACTCCTCGAGGATCTGAGCGAGTACCGGATAGTAAACAAGCTCAGTAACACCGATAGACTTAGGATCCTCAAGCTCAGGAATCCAGCTTCTGATGTCAACCATCATAGAAGAAAGAATCTTGACATTTCTTGTCTCTGTCTGAATCCATAAAGCAGGAACGGCAGCGTTCTGGATCTGTGTAGCAAGCGCACGGTCAACAACAGTACCTGCCTCAGCGATAACCTCACCTGTAGAAGGATCAACTACGTCCTCAGCTAAAACCTGTCCACTGATACGGTTCTTTAAAGCAAGCTTCTTATTAAACTTATAACGTCCTACCTTGGCAAGGTCATATCTTCTAGGATCGAAGAACATTGCTGTAATAAGGCTCTCTGCACTCTCAACTGAAAGTGGCTCGCCCGGACGAATCTTCTTATATAACTCTAATAAACCAGCCTCATAGCTTCCCTGTGGCTCACGCTCTGTGATTGCAGGGTCCTTGCTGAATGATGCCTGGATCTTTGGCTCATCTCCGAACATATCGAGAATAGCCTGGTTTGTACCTACTCCAAGTGCACGTAAAAGTACTGTGATAGGTACCTTACGTGTTCTGTCTACTCTTACATAAAAAACGTCGTTAGAGTCTGTCTCATACTCAAGCCATGCACCACGGTTTGGAATAACAGTACAAGAATACAGGGTCTTTCCGAGCTTATCATGAGCAATTCCGTAATAAATACCAGGAGAACGAACTAACTGACTGACAATAACTCGCTCTGCACCGTTGATTACGAATGTACCGGTCTCTGTCATTAAAGGCAGATCACCCATGAAAATTTCATGCTCATTAATCTCATCTGTCTCTTTGTTGTGAAGTCTGACTTTAACCTTTAAAGGAGCTGCGTATGTTGCATCTCTTTCCTTGCACTCAGGAATTGTATACTTTACATCATCTTCGCATAATGTAAAATCTACAAAATCAAGACTAAGCTTTCCGCTGTAATCTGTGATTGGAGAGATATCCGCAAAAGCTTCCTTGAGACCTTCGTCTAAGAACCACTGATAAGAATCCTTCTGGACCTCAATCAGATTTGGCATCTGCAGAACCTCTTTTTGTCTTGAGTAACTCATACGCATGCTTTTTCCGGATGTGACCGGACGTATTCTGTTTTTCTCCATTGACGTTTCACCTCTCGTTTTTATTTTAATCTAGCAAGTATCTAGATAATGATTCAAAAACCACCCCAGTTACTATATCTTGTGGTTTTTCTCTTGTGCACATATTTGTGAATGCATTTTAGTGTAATTTACCTATTGACAAATTTGCATCATTTAAAAAATTGCATAAAAATGCCACTGCACCACAATAGTGCAACGTATACTATACAACAAATCCGACACGAATGCAAGTGTTTTTTTATTTTTTGTAAAATATTCAAAGTATTTACGCAATAATTTTACAGAGCATCGGATAGGCTACGAGCGGAGGTCCCAAAAATGCTCAGGCATTTTCGGGACGCGCTCCGACTGTCGCGCAATAAAAACATAAAAAAGAGCCAAGGCGCAAATAGAATTTGTGGCCCGGGTATTTTCGGTGTTCCTGTGCGCTGCCATGGCGCTGGGCTGCTTCTGGGCCCAGCAGGGCCTTTCTGCCCTGGGCAGCATGACCTCTGGCCTGCTCACCGGTGCCGAGGCCAACAAGATCACCAAGGAGCCGTTTGTGATCTACCTCAGCGGCGTGGACACCCGCGGCGAGCTGACCGAAAATGCCCGCAGCGACGTGAATATCCTTGCTGCCGTGAACCCTGTCACCAAGAGGGTGGCCCTGATCAACACCCCGCGCGACTACTACGTAGACCTTGCCGGCACTGACAGCAAGGATAAGCTGACTCACGCCGGTCTGTACGGCGTGGAAACCAGCATGGCCACACTGGGCAATCTGTACGGTGTCAATGTGGACCATTACATCCGCATCAACTTTGCGGGCTTCATCAGCATCATCGATGCGCTGGGCGGCGTGGATGTCTACTCCGATCAGGCGTTCACCTCGGTGGGCAGCCCC
>ENA-OPCM01002137-OPCM01002137.1-human-gut-metagenome-genome-assembly--contig:-NODE-2137-length-11629-cov-2.296613_pt1 | contig 11629 bp, 9 predicted proteins | sample MGYA00241252_ERZ501484 | MGnify/ENA primary metagenome ERZ501484 (study PRJEB25962, sample SAMEA2042583) | human gut metagenome | biome: human gut; feature: human-associated habitat; material: faeces...
ACGACAATTATCTTTTCGCAGCGATCATCGCCAGAAGCTTCCCCTGGAACAGCTTGCGGACGGTTCCCTTATAGGAATCGTAGTCAGTACTATCACCGTTATCCAGTCCTATCAGTCTTCCGGCACCTTCCACGGTCACTCTCACATAATCGGAGGCATTTTCCACGGGATAACCGTCCTTATCTTCTGCCGCGATCTCCAGGAAGATCATATCTTCGCCATCGGCACGCAGAGTGGTTTTGTTTGCTTTTAATACATAATGATCTGTGTTGCCGAAGGAATGTCTCTCCTGTCTGGCAATCTCTCTGCCGGTCTCATCGTAAGCCACAGCACAGATACTGCCGGGCACATAAGGTACTTTCCAGGAAGGCTGCAACACCGTTCCCTTTTCATGATCGATCTGCCGCCTTCCCTGTGATACGCCGTTTACGAACAGTTCCACCTCCGGAGCATTGCTGGTGATCCGCACATCCACCTGCTGCCCCGGATTGAAGTCCCAATAAGGGTAGACATGAATCATAGGATCTTTTTTCACATCTGTCCACTCTGCGCGGAAGAGATAGTAGGAATCCTTCGGAAATCCCGCTGTATCCATCTGCCCGAAATAGCTGTTTTTCGTCTGATAAGGTGTCGGCTCACCGATGTAGTCAATAGCTGTCCAGATGAACTGTCCACAGGAATAGGGGGTATCTCTGTCCATAATGATACAGTATTCCGTATTTTGGGCTGCCCAGCTGGTAGTACTGTTACCCAGAGCGGAGCACTGTTCGTCTGCTTCGATCAGTGTCGCCCGATCCAGCGGGAAATGATAGATGCCGCGGCTCTGTACGACAGAAGAAGTCTCACTTCCGTAAATGATCCAGTCCGGATACTTTTTATGGTGCTCTTCATAATATTTTTCCGCGTAATTATATCCCGCCAGCTTCACGATATCTGCACATTTCTGTGCGTTTTCCCATGGCATATAGTTCGAACCGATGGTCACAGGTGCCACATTACGGTAGTCCCACTTTCTGACCGCGGCAATGAGGCTTCCGGTGATCTCCTGTCCGTGGGCATCCGCATGGGTGTCTGGGATCTCGTTACCGATGCTCCACATAATAATGCAAGGGTGATTGCGATCCCTACGGATCCAGCTGCGGACATCCTTTTCCATCCAATCCTTGAAAAATCTGGCGTAATCATATGGATTCTTGGCCATCTCCCACATGTCGAAGGCTTCGGACAATACCAGAAAGCCCATCTCGTCCGCCAGTTCCATCACCTCCACTGCCGGCATGTTGTGAGAAGTCCGCAGGGCATTGACACCCATGGAACGCATGAGTTTGAACTTACGGCGCATGGCTTCCTTGTGGAAAGCCGCTCCCAACGCTCCGAGGTCATGATGGTCACAGGTACCGTTCAGTCGGATCTTCCTGCCATTTAATAAAAAACCCCTGTCAGGATCAAATTGTATGGTGCGAAAGCCGATACGGAAATGTTCCTGCTGACATAGTTCCCGGCTGTTAGTCTCCTGCTCTCTCCACAGGCATACCTGCAGATCATATAAGTAAGGATCCGTAATGTCCCATTTCCTCGGATTATCCACAGGGATCGTCATGGATATCTTGTTCTGTCCACAGGTGAGGGGCTGTTTTACCCGGAAGAGCTCCGAGGTTTCTGTTTCTATGGGACTTTTGCTGTTATCAGTATCTCGCAGACAGTATTCCAGTTCATAATTTCCACTATCTGTTCCCCATTCCAGTTCCGTGTCGATAGTCAGGTCATAACCCTTGTTCGTCTCAACAGAAGATGTGTAGATGCCGTCCAGAGGAATATGTGTCTCCGGCAGCCGGATCATCCACACATTCCGGTAGATTCCTGCACCGCTGTACCATCTGCTGTTGGGCGCCTGAAATACAACACGCAGAACGATTTCATTCTCTCCCTCATGTAAAGCATCCGTAATATCCCAGTCAAAGGTAGAATAGCCGTATTTCCAGTCACCAAGGTGCTCACCGTTTACATAAATAGAAGAATCCATGTAGACACCTTCAAAGCGGAGGATGACACGGTCATCATTTCCTGTTTTATCCGGGGCATAGGCAAAGTTCTTCCGATACCAGCCGATGCTGTCTTCATAGAGATTCTTCGTATCATAGATCAACCAGTCATGGGGCAGATCCACCGGCTGCATTTTGGCTTCCCAGATCTGCCTGTCTTCCCAGTTCACACCTAATGCTGTTTTGGCAAAATACCAATTATCATTCCATAACGTTCTGCTGTTCATCATCGTTTTTGCCCTTTCCGTCTGATCCCGGTTTCGTCCCGTTATTTTATTTTTCCTGCACGTGTTCAGATTTATCTGCGTTCGATGCAGACTGCGCATCCGCCCAGTTCTCCAAGTGCCTCACAAGCCAGACCGCCAATAGTGCATCCAGCGTTCCCAATAAGATTCCACCCAGGATATCCGTCGGGTAATGAACGAAGAAGTAAAGTCTGGAAAATGCAATAAGTGCCGCCATGAGCAGACTTAAGAGTCCCGCTCTGCGATAATAGCAGAAGATCGTCACTGCACCGGCGAATCCATTGGAGCTGTGTCCCGAAGGAAAAGAATATTCGGAGGGAAACGGGATCTTCAATATGACACTGTTGTCGACTGCGCAGGGCCGGGGTCTGGCAATCACATTTTTCAAGAACAAATTTCCCACCAGATAAGTAATAGCCATTGCGATCATCATAGTCAGACCACATTTTCTGGTCTTCGGTATACATGTCAGGACGATTGCAATAACGATCCATACCAAACCGCTTTCACCGATCGTGGTAAAAAAACGTAAGATCTCTGTCAGCCATTCCTGATGAATTCCCTGTATTGCGTGTAGTATCTGTAACTCCATATTACTCTCCATTCCGCAGACGTCTGTCTGTCCTTCCGTCACCGTCTGTCGGCAGTCTACGCCTTCCGTAAGACGTTCCCTACCTCATTCCCGCCTATGGCTATGTTACTGCATCTTCGCAAGAAAAGCCTTCGCATTGGCTGCGATGTCATCCTTGAACACAGCAGAGCCTGCCACGATAACATTGGCTCCCGCATCAAGTGCCAGCGCTACGTTGTCCAGATGAATGCCGCCGTCTACTTCCAGATCGGTAGCAAGTCCTCTGTCCGTGATCATTTTACGGATCACCGCTACCTTATTCAGGCATTCCGGGATCAGCTTCTGTCCGCCGAAACCGGGCTCCACGGTCATGACCAGTACCATATCCACCAGTTCCAGATAAGGCTCCACGGTCTCTGCCGGGGTGGCGGGTTTGATGGTGATGCCAACCTTTTTGCCGGTGGCACGTATTTTATCAATGCATCCCTTCACATCTTCTGTGGCTTCCAGATGAAAATTCACCAGATCCGCACCGCAGGCAACGAACTCTTCCACATAGCGCTCCGGCTTCTCGATCATCAGATGCACATCCAGGAACATGTCTGTGTGGGGTCTCACTGCCTTCAAGACAGGCATTCCGTAAGAGATTGAAGGCACAAACAGTCCGTCCATCACGTCTACATGCAGCCAGGGCACACCGGCTCCTTCCACAGCTTTGATATCCTCTCCCAGCTTCCAGAAATCCGCCGAAAGAATTGAAGGTGATAAAATATTCATGATACTCCTCATTTCTGCCCCTTAGGGCCTTGTCTGCAACACTTTTCCCTTTGAAAAGGAAATCGTATTCCGTATGCGTCTATTCTAACAAACTTGTATTCTTAAAACAAGATAAACTAAAAGGAACCTTTCCTTTTGGAAAAAGTTCCTCTCTTCGTGTCTTGTGATCACGTAATTCTCTATAGATTTTTGACATCCTCTTTTAACTGCTCCCAGGCATCTTCATGCTCTGTATAGTATATGGGACATTTTTTTCCACCGCAGTCATAGTGGCGGAGAATATCCTCCGGTTCCAGTTCATAGGCGTCGATCAGCCATCTCAACAGCCTGAACAGGGAGTCGTAGGTTTCCTGCGTGAACTGTCCGTTGTCCGCCTTATAGCAGCATTCGATAGAGATGGAATCCTCGTTACGGGTCTGCACCGCGTAAGCGATCTCATCCAAAGGAACACACTGGATGATCTCCCCGTTATAGCCGATGATGAAATGCGCGCTGGCACTGCGCTCATGATTGTCCTTAAGCTGTTCGAAATAACTGCGGTTCTGTGCCGCACTGGTGCCGGGGTTGGCAGTATAATGCACGAAAATATTATTCACCTCCGTCAAAGGATCTCCCGGTCTGGAATATTCATTTACCGTGAGGAAATCCTCCGTCCAGTCAGGGTGCGCTGCGTAAGTCTCCGCCGACAGTCCCTGGATCCTAGTCCCCATGGTATTCTCAGTCCCTTTTCCCACCTGCTGCGCCATATCTATTGCTTCCATCGGTGTGCTGGCTTCCGCAGTACTGGCAGGCACCTTCAAAAGCTTTGTCAATGCGACGATTCCTACCAGAATTCCTGCACAAAGCAGAGTCATCCGGATATATCTGCGGATTCTTGCCCGTCTGCGGCGACGCTGTCTCTCCGCCCTCGTCAGGCGTTGTCTTGTGCGCGTGTTGCAGGTATTGTCTCTGCATACGTTTCCATCAGATACAGCAGCCGCAGTTTTCTGTTTCTGTTGGCGGATTCTGTTTTCCTGCTGGGGCACTGCACTATGATGTCGTTGTTCTATGCGCCTTCCTGTATGTCTGCCCGTATTTTTCCCGGTTTGATAATCCACCAGATACGGATTTCTCCGCATCTGCGTTATATGGATCTCTGCCTGTCTGCCCGAACGATTTTCCTGCATCATATTGCCAGTCCCTCCGAATGAATTACTTTCTACGGGTTTCAATATAACGCGGAATTGTCACATTTTACGTCACATTTTTCTTAAGAAATTATAAATTTCTCCTATAACAGTTCTTGCAGATATGTTTCGATCTCTTTCGCGGTAATTTGATGGGCTTTCATGCCGGGGTGCAGGCGGCTGCCTACGGTATCCGGTGTAGTGTCGGGAAGTTGCAAAAAGTGTATCCGGGAATCGGCAGTCTGCTCCGCATAGTCTTCCACAGCTTCCCGGATGGCGGACAGAAAGTTGTCTCCCAGCATGCCGTAACCCCAGATGATCTGTGCTGTGGGGTTGCTGTTCCGCACTACTTTCAGGAAATCGCAGATGGCTGTAGTCAGTATCTCTTTAACTTCTTCTACGTCCCGTGTTCCTGCCCATTCCTGCCCTAGTTCCACTGCGGACTGAATTGCTGTGGCATCATTGGTTCCCAGATTGATAATGACCGCATCCGGCTGCCATGCCTCGAAATCATAGTCTTGCAACGCTCCCAAAGAAGCATTCCTCTCCCCGGTGAGTAAGCCACAGACCTGTGTGTAAAACGGAGGAATCTTATTCTCCACATTTCCATCCCATCCGGTGACAATTCCCCAGCCGCTCTGAGATACCACACGATACTCTGCGGATAATGCATCTGCCACCATACGGGGATAAGTATTCATTGCAGAGAAAAAGGCACTGATCCAATCTTCCTCATAGATGGCTCCCACCGTACCTTCCCCGCTGGTAATGCTGTCTCCCACAAATTCCAGCCGGTACTTCGGCTCCGGCAGCTGCTGGAATTCACCGTCTGCATATTGCAATCCCACAATCTGTAACAGATGCCCGGGATCCTGATGCATTGCCTGTACTTCTTTCAGAATCCGTACATGCTTCGGTTTTCCTACCGTCATCCCCCGGAACAGGCACACTTCATTTTTCCCTTTATTTAACGGAACTCTACTGATCTGCACACCGTTCAGTTCCACCGCAAGCCACGGTTCATAAGCGTCGTAATCGGCATTTACCTCCACCTGAATTTCACTGCCGGTATAGATAAATTCTATTCCGCTGCCGGTCCAGAATAAGTTCACCACATCCGTTCCCGTGGTGCGTCCCAACACCCGTACCTGCGGCAATGCTGCTACGCTGACTATCTTTGTTGGCTGCTCCATTTTTCTGCCATACCTCCCTGTGCTTTGTTTTATCTGTCGTTCTGATTTTCGATGTCTCGCTCTCTGATCACCGATTCTTGGCACAACGGCTATATTCTTCGGCGATCACAGCCTCCGCAGGGCGATCGCAGACTGCATAAGGGCTCTTCCTTTCCATACTTCCCGGCCAGTCCCAGATTCCGAAGCCTTTCACCCAGTCCCGTTTTTCGCAGGCAGAAAACATTGCCAGATACCAGTCTGCCTGTTCCACATCATCCTCTTTGCCCTGCAGTTCCCAGTTATTCGGCACCAGCGCGGAACCATGGATATTCATGCATCCAGCCTCCGAGAAAAGAAAAGGCTTCTGGTATTTTTTTACTACTTCTTCAATGCGATCCAACTGATTCTCCCAATCATCGATGGGATAGTATCCGCTGGAAGCGATCACATCCACTGCATCCCACCATGTAATATGATCTTCTCCGTATTTGTCACAATTATAACCGACAGGTCCGTCATATACTGTGCGGACCTCTGCGATCAGCTTTCTCCAATCCGTCTCCCGGTGCTCTGTCATCGTCATCTCGCAGCCTGTAAGAAATAATTCACACCCTATCCGCTGTGCGATCTGTGCATAATGCTTCTGAAAAGCAATATGGCTTTCAAACCAGTTGCCCCACTTCGGTTCACAGGGAACATCATGATCAAAAAAGCTTATCCTTGCTCTCCAGACACCATTGTCACAATTCACGGTAGGCTTTAATGCCACCTTTAATCCCAGACTCTGCGCATATCGGATCATATCACACAGTTCTTCATCCGTGCAGCTTTTCTCCCCATCGAAACGAATTTCTTCGCTATAAGGGGTTTCCTGCATCCCCGAGGGAGTGAGTATCACCCAGTTCGCGTGGGTCTTATGCGCCATTTCCTCCATACTTTTTCTGGCTTCTCCAGATCCCAGTACGCCTTTGTGCGGAAATACCGCAAAATTCACCCCATGAAATTTTTCTGTACCAAATTTCTGCATCAATAGTTTTCCTTTCCATAATTGTTTTATCGTAAAGCTTTTCCAATCTCCGTTCTTGTATTGTATCATTATTATCTTTATTTAGCCAGCTATTTTAGCTTAATTTTAGTTAAAATTATTTTTGTTTTCTCACTTTTCCTATGTTAATATAAAAATAAAGTTATACAATCAAATGAGGGAGAATATTACCATGCATTTTGTCCAGGCGAAGGGGATTTTATCTCAGAATAACGGAATGAATATTTACCGCGGATGCTCCCACGGCTGCATTTATTGTGACAGCCGCAGCAGATGTTACGGTTTTACACACGCCTTTGAAGATATCGAGGTCAAGAAAAATGCTCCTGAACTGCTGGAGCAGGCATTACGTTCAAAACGGCACAAATGCATGATCGGTACAGGTGCCATGTGCGATCCGTATCTTCCCGCTGAAAAAGAGCTTCAATTGACCAGAAAATGTCTGGAACTGATCGATCGGTATGAATATGGCGTTACGATACTCACAAAATCCAATCTGGTGCTTCGGGATCTCGATCTGCTGCAATCTATCAATAAGAAGGCCAAAGCAGTCGTGCAGATGACGCTCACTACTTATGACGAGGAGCTGTGCCGTAAGATTGAACCGCATGTGTCTACTACGAGAGAGCGTTTTGAAGTGTTGATGAGATGTAAAGAGTTGGGAATACCGACTCTTGTGTGGATGACACCGATTCTTCCTTTTATTAACGATACCAGGGAGAATATAGAAGGCTTGCTTGATTATTGCCTGCTGGCAGGAGTTCAGGGGATGCTGGTGTTCGATGTTGGTGTCACGCTGCGGGAAGGCGACCGGGAATATTTCTATCAGGCGCTGGATCGTGATTTCCCCGGCATCCGGCAAAAATATATCAGCACCTACGGAAATGCCTACGATATTCCCAGTCCTTATGCAAAAGAGCTTATGGCACTGATTCAAAATACCTGCGTAGCGAATGGTATGCTGTGTTCCCCGAAGGAATGCTTTACTTACCTGCATGAATTCCCCGAGAGATACGTGCAGCAGACATTATTTTAAATTGAGAGTTAGTTGAATACATTGGCAAAATCCACGAACTCCCGGAGCATGCGATACACATGTCTCGATGTAAGGTCTCCGGATGTGAATTTTCTACGAAAAGTGATGAGTAGTTCTCGTCATGACGGGGCCGCCTACAGTCGACATCCATGTCGACAATCGGCTGACGCGGACATCGTGTCCGCTTTCCCCCTGTCTTTCAGCACTTTTCTAGAAAATATCAACATCCTCCGACAAACATCTTCGACATGGCACCGCATACTCCGGGAGTTCTGCGTTTTGGAAAGCTTTCAAAAAACCAGTAGCCCCGGCTGGGTATAAGAATAAGCAGTGCCGTAAGCAGACGTCGGTACCATAGCGTCCCAAGGGACGCATTGCGGTCGTATTGTGACCGCTTATGTACCGCTACGCTCTGCGACAGAGCGCGAGCGTGCCGCGTTTCTTATACCCTGCCAAGGGCTACGGGATTATTTCACTAACTTTCAATTTACACAATCACAATCGGTGTCCGGTATTCATTCACCATTTCTTTTTTATTCTTCAGTGCCAGATGCCCCAGGTAGATCTGATTCCGGAGAATATCCTGATTCAGCATACGCAAAGCATCTGCGGGAAGTGTCTGTCTTGCGTCTGCCAAACTGGTAATGAGTGGAATGGAGCTGTTCTTTTTGATCTCGGTAAGGAGAGGAGCTGCATCCTTGCAAAATCCCAATACTCTGGCGTAGGAAATATAATCTTCAGACTTGCAGGTCTCGAATTCTTCCTTGGTCATATTCAGCAAAATATGGAACAGACATCTGCTGATACGGGTGTAGGTCATATCCTTGCTCTTGAGCAGATCGCAGAAAGAAGATAAGCCGGTGAAGGACGGCAGGGTATTGCGGATACGGTCGGAGAGATCTGAGGAAATATCCTGATACTTGTCGTAACCCTCGAAGTATTCCGTCAGCAGCTTGTATTGCAGCGCCGCGGAAAAATCATCCGCAAACAGAGGCTTCTGTTCCTTCAGAGAAGTCCGCAATATCTCATAGGCATTTTCCGGCATTTGGGATGCAAGATAGGTAAGATCATGCCCGGCAGCTACGGACTGACGGATGGCAATAGCGGAACACTGGTTGGTTCCCAGACGCTTATCGTGATAATCCGCACCTACACGGGTGGTAGTGAAGGGAACAATCTTGCTGTTCCTTGACATCAGAGCCTTCAGATATTCAATTCCCAGTATATTATTCGGAGAGGACAGCACATCCTTGTCATCACTTAATGAGGGAGCGTACTGCAACAGAGCCCAGGTCCTTGCAATCGGGAAGGACATTCCCTTTTTCAGATTGCAGCGCAGGGATTCCACATAAGGTTCCGGCTCCGTGTAGAAGATCTCGGCGATCCGGGAGAGCGTATCGATGTTACCGCATTCGCTGCCAAAGCACAGATTTGTGGTGACTCCCAGTTTGTCAAACAGAGCAACGGATCCTTTGGCGAAAAATTCCGCACTCGAAGCAGCGTAGCAGATGGGGAGTTCCAGCACAAGATCCGCACCGCATTCCAAAGCCATTTTGGCGCGTGTGAACTTATCTAACAGGGCAGGGGCACCGCGCTGCATGAAGTTGCCGCTCATAACGACGATCGTATAATCGGCGCCGGTGGCTTCTTTGGCATGCTGCATCTGGTAAGCATGACCATTATGAAAAGGGTTGTATTCTGCGACAATACCATTGACCTTCATAATATGGCTCCTTTCGTGAAAAGAAATATACGGTAAATCGAATACAAATACAAGCCACGCATGTGAAAAAAATAACATACATTGAAAGCGTTTACATGCGCATGGTTATCAGCATATTTTGTAATCGAAATTCAAAGGTTGTATCTGAAAATATACAATTTTGCGAACATTATGCCCTTGTCTACTCCAGATGTATTTAGTATAATATAAATACATCGGTTTGTTAAGATAAAACCAAAACTTTACAGAAGTTATTTGGGAGGAAGCGGGTATCCCCCGCCGGAAAGGAGAATGGATATGTCATACATTGACATGATTAAAGAGAGAGCAAGAATCGACAAAAAAACAATTGTATTACCGGAATCTAATGATAAGAGAACATTACTGGCTGCTGCCCGTATCGTAGAAGAGGGTATCGCAGACATCATTATGATCGGTGATGAAGAGAAGATCATGGATGGTGCAGGCTGGCTGGAAGTCGACCTGTCCAAGGTAACAGTAGTTAACCCGAAAACAACTCCCAAGTTGGATGACTATGTGAATTTATTATATGAAACCAGAAAAGCAAAGGGAATGACTCCCGAGAAGGCAAGAGAGATCCTGTTAAATGATTACCTGACCTTCGGTATCGTAATGGTTAAGGCTAACGATGCTGACGGTATGGTAGCAGGTGCATGTCACTCCACCGCAGATACCTTAAGACCCGCACTGCAGATCTTAAAGACTGCACCCGGCGTTAAGCTGGTATCCGCCTTCTTTGTTATGGATACCGTATTCAAGGATCAGGGTGAGAACGGAACTTTCCTGTTCGCTGACTGTGGTCTGAACCAGGATCCTACCCCCGAAGAGCTGGCTGCTATCGCAGATACCTCTTCCAGAAGCTTCAAGTCCCTGATCGGACCCAAGCCCGTTATCGCTATGTTAAGTCACTCCACCAAAGGCAGTGCCAAGCATGCTCTGGTTGACAAAGTAGTAGAAGCTACCCGTATTGCACATGAGGAGTATCCTCATCTGACATTAGACGGTGAACTTCAGCTGGATGCAGCGCTGGTTCCCAGCGTAGCTAAGTCCAAGGCTCCCGGAAGCTCTGTTAACGGACATGCAAATGTTCTGATCTTCCCGAACCTGGATGCAGGTAACATTGGTTACAAGCTGGTACAGAGACTGGGTGGCGCAGAAGCTTACGGTCCTATGTTACAGGGTATCGCAAAGCCTGTTAACGATCTGTCCAGAGGATGTTCCTGGCAGGATATCGTTGGTGTTGTAGCACTGACTGCTGTACAGGCACAGCTGGTATAATCATTATAAAAACCATAAACGTGTGCGGGATATCTGTCCCGCACCGTATTCATGTATTGCCCTTACCGGGTGACATGAGATCATAGAACATTAGTCTGACAGATTAAAAAAGAAAGGAATTTGCCATGAATATTTTAGTTATTAACTGCGGAAGCTCTTCCCTGAAGTTCCAGCTCATCGATTCCGAGACCGAGAAATGCATCGCAAAGGGTCTCTGTGAGAGAATCGGTATCGACGGACGCCTCGTTTATGAGCCAAAGAACGGCGAAAAAGAGGTAACAGAAGCAGCAATGCCGACACACGTAGAGGCAATCCAGATGGTTCTGGACGCTCTGGTAAACGAGAAGAGCGGCGTCATCAAGAGCCTGGAAGAAGTAGATGCCATCGGACACCGCGTTCTGCACGGCGGAATGAAGATCACAAACTCTGTTATCATCGATGACGAAGTAATCAAAGTTATCGAGGAGTGCGCTGACCTTGGTCCTCTGCACAATCCGGCAAACCTGATGGGAATCAATGCCTGCATGAAACTGATGCCGGGCGTTCCGAACGT